>ERZ1035027.439-NODE-439-length-24171-cov-21.162299_pt1 | contig 24171 bp, 57 predicted proteins | sample MGYA00520604_ERZ1035027 | MGnify/ENA primary metagenome ERZ1035027 (study PRJEB33766, sample SAMN09781743) | gut metagenome | biome: gut microbiome | host: Homo sapiens | place: Madagascar | study: EMG produced TPA metagenomics assembly of the PRJNA485056 data...
ATATATACTAGTATTAGATATATAATAATAATTATTACTAGATAAAAATTTCATTTTAGGTGTTGACATGGGTTTAGTATTGTGATACAATACTCATAGAAAATGAAGCGAGGTATGTAATATGGCTACAAATGAACAAAGAAAAGAATGGAAGCGTATTGGATTATGCTCTTGCTGTGGAAAGAGAAGACCTGTTGAGGGTGGACTCACCTGTCAGGAGTGCCGTGATAGGTATAAGGCAAACAGAGATTATAAGAGGGAACACGGGATATGTGTTAAATGCGGTAAAAATCGTGTTGCTCCTAATCGCAAATATTGTGATGATTGTCTCGAATGGAGACGAGAGAGATATCAAGCAGAAAAACAAAACCCAGAGCGCATTGATGCTATTAGATTAAGAGATAAAAAACGCAGAGAACAGCGCAAAGAAAACAATCTATGTGTATGGTGCGGAAAACCTGTATTTGAGAATCATACACTTTGCTATGAATGCTTGACCAGTATGAGAAATCGAGCAAGAAGAAACAGGGCCTTTGCCAAAGAATATAAAGGGGCGTAATTATGGATTTAAAAAGCATCGAAAACTTGGAGTGTTACGCAAATAATATCCTGAATTTTACAGACGATGAAGACTTAATGGTTGGAGCCTCTATGCTCTTAAAATCAATGAAATATTTTAAAAGCCATTATTTCAAAGAACATAAACGTAATCCTTCTGTTAAATTTTATTCCGATAAAGACATTGAGGATATGTATGGCAAGAAGTGAAGTTATAGAATGCAAATTACCAAAAGGCAGGAAATGGTCTAATAAAGAAGTAATTAAAGAAACTAGCCCGTATTGTGCAAGATACGGTGGTCAACTTTATTGTCCACATGGTAAATATTGTTATTTCTATCCAATTGGAGAAGACCTATACATTAAAGGGATGTTTAGTAAAGCGGATAAAAGTAAACAGGAGATTATAAATATTCCTGTTAAATTGACGAATTACAAAAATTTAACAGGAATTGAAGCATGGACTCTTCTTTCTGAACAAGTATTTGCTGAGAGTATGATTCTAAGCGTGTGGAATAAACTTGGAATACGTTTAGGTTTTACAGTCCCTATACTAAAAGATTTGAGGTGATAACATGGCAAGTATTAAATTTGAAATTGGATTCAACTTTGGTTCTGAGGCTGGATGGAAAATTATTCCGTATGGACTTCAAACAAATACAAATGGATTTGAATATTACTGGTGTTTTGAACATGAAGTAAACGAAGATACTGATATTGATACTATTGGACAATATATTGATGGGTATATCGAGTTTTTAAATTATAGTTTCTTTAGTGAAAAAGCGAGGTTTTATGATGATATAACCACCACCAGAGATATTTTGGTTGAACAGCGTTATTTAGAACCAATGGATTTCAAGGTTGATTCTGTTGTTGTTAAATATACTACGAACGGTTTTGATGATATTTTAAATAAAAAGGTAAATAACTATGATTGATGAAGCAACGTGTAAATATATAGTTGAAGGACTTAAAAATACACAAGATGTCGCTATGAAAAACTTGCAAAATGCGACAAACAAAGAAGATGGTATGATGACAAGTTATTATCTTGGAGAATCGGTTATACTTGAAGAGATTATTAAGGACATTGAATGGCTTGTTATTTTTAAGGACTTAATTTAAGGAGAAATGAAAATGTCTTTTTATTATATTAAAAATAATTATTTTGTAGAGGAAGACACTTGTTGTGTCAACCCTGATGTTGGTATTTTTAACGAAATCGGTATTGAAGACGCAAAGAAGAAACTTGTGTCTAAATGTAAGGAAGATATTCGAGATGATTTAAAAAGAGAACAGTCCATTCTTAACGAACATAATATGGAGTATCGTAGACTTATGGCTTTGCTTGATTTTTGGAACACGACTAAAAAGATTGATAACGCAAAAGACGCTGTTATCAGTAGACTAAATGAACTCGAAAAGAAAATGGAAGGTGAAACCGCAGAAACGCAACGTCTTATTGAATTGCTAAATTCTGATGATTTAGATGAAATCCTAAAGGAGTCAAAATACGAAGTTGTTGAAATTCCTATTCTTGATAGCTGTAGCGAAGAAGCATTAAAGGAGATTTATTAAGAATGAATGATAGCAGAGGGTTTGAGTTTGCAAAGAAAGCCAGTGAATTTAGTGATTATCCTACTTTTCACTTAGGCTGTTGTGCAGTCTATAAGAATAAAGTAATTGCAATTAGCTGGAACACTACTAAGACAAGCCCTCTGCAAGAGTCTTACAATAAATATCGTGGCTACCCCATTCTTCCTAATAAACATGGTACTCATGCAGAAATCGCCTGTATCAACAAGATTAAGGACTTGGATGTTGACTTTAGCAAGGTCACGTTTTATATTTACAGAGAAACTAAAAAAGGAGAAATCGCATTGAGTAAGCCTTGTGGTGCGTGTAGTAAGGCAATTAGAGATTTGGGAATTAGGGAAATTCATTATACTGGTAATTTGAGTTATATTGTTGAGAGGTATTTGTAATGGCGATTTATGTGACAGGTGATATTCACCTAAACCATGATTCTGCAAAACTAAATTCTACATTCTTTCCAGAAGGCAAAAATTTGACAAAGAATGATTATGTGATTATTTGCGGAGATTGTGGTTTTACTTGGGATTGGTCTGGCGAAACACGTTGGTGGACAAAATGGTACAATGAAAAACCGTGGACTACACTATGTTGTCCGGGCAACCATGAAAACTATGATATTCTTTACAATAACTTCGGTCTAATTGATTTTCATGGTGGTCAGGCACGTCAAATTGCGGATAGTGTTTATTATCTTAATAATGGCGATATCTACAACCTACAAGGCAAGAAATTCTTCGTAATGGGTGGTGCTACTTCGCATGATAAATGGTGCAGGAAAGAACATATTTCTTGGTGGAAAGAAGAGATTCCATCTGCAAAAATGATGGAACACGGTCTGGATAATCTTGAAAAGAACAACAATAAAGTAGATTACATTATAACTCATTGCGCTCCAACAAGTATTATGACTTATTATGACCCTTATGGGTTCTATGAATCAGACGTTCTTACTGATTATCTTGAAGAGATTGATTATAAAGTGACATATAAAGACTGGTTCCACGGTCACTACCATGTGGATAAAGATGTTGACCATGTTCATGGGCTGTACAATCGTGTATTAAAAATTCTATAATTTTTTTGTTAAATTTGAGAACAGGACTTGACAATCCTGTTCTCTTTTGCTATAATACTTATAGAAAGGAGATTTAATATGACCGTAATTGGAAAGAGATATATTTGCGATAGATGCAAATCGGAAGTATTCGTTCGTTACATCGGAACAAAAGAAATTGATGGCGGTTGGACTCAGATTCAGAATTTTGAAAAACCAGAGAACTGGACTTGGGAGCATGACATTGGAGACTTGTGCCCTAATTGTTCAAAAACATACAAAGAGATGATTGAATCATTTAAGAACCTTGAATAAAATGTTAATTTGATTGAGGAGAGTTGATTGTGAAAGTTGGAGATAAAGTTTACGCAGGAGATTGGTGCGAAGGTATTATTGATGAAATTGACGGAGATACCGCCGTTGTTGAGTTTACTACTTTTTGTGGAGGTGGAAGACTTTCATTTTCGTTGGAAGAACTTCAATTAATCAAATCTGATGAAAGTTAAGATTTTGGAGGAGTTAAACATGGGTAAGCGAATGGTTGACAAAACCAAAAAGTCAAACGTAAAGTGTGAACATTGCGAAAACTGGACTGGCTATATTGATAATAAAGCGCATTGCAAATTGGACAATCAAGAAAAAGATTATTACCAAAGATGTAAGCGGTTTCAATGGAATCATTTAATTAATTCGCAATCTGATAAAAGCTGAGATTTAAGGATGGTATGATTATGGATTGGGTTAGTGTAAAAGATGGGCCTCCTACTAAGGCAATGGAAGATGTGTTTGTAGCGTGTTCTGATGGAGAAATTTTGAAAGCATTCGTTTACAGTGATGGGACTTGGGCAGAAAGCCAAGAAAGCATTCTGCTCGACAATGTTGAATATTGGGCACCGCTTCCTGAACTTCCCGATAAATTGAAACAAAAGTTGTTCTTTGAAAAGTTAAATAAAAACTAAGTTCTAAAAGGAGAGTAAATATGTGGAGAAGCGATACATGGAGCATACCAACTTACGGAGCGAATGGAAAAACATTCAGGCTGAAATTGAGATTTCACGACTGGTATGGATATAATCATTCTAATTTTGATGAGGTTGTTGAAGCTATGTGGGATAGCACCTGTGAAATGTTTTGGGAGAAAAAAAACCGCAAAGGCTATCGAAAGTGATGATACCATAGCGTGGTGGGATGAAACGTAAAACTAAGCATTTATGTACTTTTGTTGTGCAATTTGACGAAAATTGGAGATATTTATGGATGTTTTGAGTCTTTTTGATGGAATCAGTTGCGGAATGGTTGCGGCTGAAAGAGCTGGGTTAAAAATTGATAACTATTACGCATACGAAATTGACCAGAATGCAATTAAGATTAGCAAAAAGAACTATCCGAACATTGTTCATTGTGGAGATGTAATAACAGAAGATTTCACCAAATACAAAGGAATTGATTTGATTATTGGTGGTAGTCCGTGCCAAAGTCTTTCTATCACCACTGGCGCAAACAGAACTAATCTTGATGGTAAAAGTAGATTATTTTTTGAGTTTGCAAGAGCGTTGAAAGAGTCTTGTCCAAAATATTTTCTATTTGAGAATGTTGCATCCATGAATGAAGAAAGCAAGCATATTATTTCAGAGTGTCTTGGATGCGAGCCAGTGTATATCAATAGTGAAAATTTTTCTGCTCAAAATAGACCAAGACTTTACTGGACAAATATTCCACTAAATAATGAAATTAATATTTGCGGTGATGTATTGAAGGATGTTCTTGAAGATTCTGTTGATGAGAAATATTTCTATAATTGCGGCTATGACTTTCATGGAGAAGATAAACACGTTGTTGCTACGTTATATGTAAATACGCATGAAATGCTAAAGCGAGTATATAGTAAAAATTTCAAGTGTCCAACTCTAACGTGCGTACATGGCGGTTATCAACAAAAGAAAGTATACATCAACGGGAGATGCAGGAAGTTAACCCCTGTTGAATACGAAAGATTGCGAACATTGCCAGATAATTATACCGCTGGTGTTTCTGATACGGCAAGATATACTGCCGTTGGTAATGGCTGGACGGTTGATGTAATCGCTTATATTCTAAAAAATATTGCAGATAATTCTTGATATTTTAATCTGTTTATGGTATAATATATTTAGAGGTGATATAAATGGGACGTGCTGAATGGGTTCAGTTGCTTTCGGATAATGAATTAAAGAAATACTTTAGTCTAACACAAGATTTTGAACACAACGGGTTTATTCCAAATGAAATGCGAGTAATTCTTAATACCGAATATGACCAGTCTTCATATCTCGAACGTGCTGTTGCTTTCTGTATTGATGTCTGGAAAGAAGAGGCTTTCAGGTGGACGAAGGAAGGTGATTAAATGGTTGGATACTTTTATGATAAAGATGGATTTCCTCATTACTATTATACACTAGATGAATTGCTTGATGAAGCCAGAGCGGTTCTTGGTGACGATTATGTCCGTGCTTTACAATCTGAAATGCAAGACGAAATTCAAAGTCAAATTGATAGTTATGAATTAGAACATGATTACGATGATGAGGATGATGAATAATGACTCGTAAACGGTTTATTAAATTGCTTATGTGGCTTGGTTATGACAGGAATAGTGCTAATTTATTTGCTACTACTGTGAATGATACATATTGGTTTTACTCATACCAAGATACATTTGAAAGGCTCATTCGTAATCTCGCTATTGAATATGGAAAGGATTTAACATGAAAAAGTGTATTGCTGTTTTTCTCGCAACAATTGTAATGTCCGTTCTTTGCGGATGCAATAAACAAGTGATTGACCTGACTTATTCTTATGATTATGCCCAGATTAAAATGCCGGATGGCACGATTGTTGAGGGCAAACTTGATAGCTGGCGTGATTATGAAGGAGAACAGGTTCAAGTTGTTATTGATGGTGTAACTTATCTTGTAAGCTCTATGAATCTTGTAATGATTTCTCATTAAAAGGAGAATAAAAATGGTAACTGATTTTGAAAAAGAAACGCTATACAAACTTGATAACGAAGAAAATTTAACAGACAAGGAACTTTCTAAGCTGGTATACAATTACAGTATTTCTGAGGAAGATATTGAACAAGGGCGCTGGACTATGAGCACCTATACGGTTTGCAAGCTTGCTGATAGATACTTCGGTATTGATTGGCAACGTGGTCTAACTGAATATCAAGATGATAGCTTTCCGTATCCTCCGAAAGAAGTGAAGAAACATACATACGAAAAAACTGTAACTGTAACAGAGTGGATTCCTGTTAAAAAGGAGAATAGTTAATGAATGTAAAGCTACTAACATATACTAAAGACCCTGAAAAGACAGTAGCCGCTGCTGCTAAACTGTGCTACTCTAAGTCAGACATCGAAACTCTAATGGACGGTTTAACTGATGAAAAAGTTTCAAGTTTTCTTGATAAACTGGCAAGTCTCGGTCATTCTAGCCCAACAGAGATGGCGGTATTTACTTTTGGTATTGAGGGTGTTTCTCGTAGTTTCCTTGCGCAGATTTCACGTCATCGCCTAGCAAGTATGGCAGTTCAAAGCCAGCGCTATGTAGACATGGATAATGCAGACCATGTTGTTCCAAAGGAAATTTATGACGCTGGTTATTCTGCTGTTCGTCTGTATGAAGAATCCGTAAAAAACTCTTTCAATAACTATAATGAGCTAAAGGAAGAACTGGCAAAGAAGTATATTGCAGAAGGTACGAAAGAATCTCCTGCGAAGAAAAAGGCACAAGAAGATGCTCGTTATTTGCTTCCAGAGGCTTGTTGCACTCGTATGATTGTTACGATGAATGCTCGTGAACTAAATCATTTCTTCAATTTACGGTGTTGCAATCGTGCCAGTCGTGAAATTAGAGAAGTAGCAGAAGAGATGCTAAAGCTGGTATACCCTGTTGCACCTCATCTGTTTAAGAGTGCTGGCCCTTCTTGTGTTTGTGGCGTTTGTCCAGAGGGTAGTATGTCTTGTGGTAAAGCAAAGGAAATGCAAGAAAAGTATAATTCTATTAAAAATGGTGAAAGTAATGGTTAAAGAATTTTGCATCAAGTATCGCGTATACGCTGCTAATGAGGAACAACACAACGATGATTTAGCAGCCATTAAGATTAAAACCGATGATGGAATTACGGAAAAAGAAATTCCTTGTTATAAAACGTATGATTATGCCGATATGCTAGAAGACCTTGGATATCGGCGTGTATATCTAAAAGAAGATGTCGATTATGAAATCGAACAAGCAGAAGAACGGGTAAAGCAAGCCGAAAAAGAACTCGATGCCTGCAAGATTCTTCTTGAGAATAAGAAAAATTTTGCAGAAAAAACTTATTACAATAACCTTTGTGATTGGTTTTATGATGATTGAGGTAATAACTTATGTCTAACAATCCATTTGCTAAATCTGGTACTTGTATGTGCCAATGTTGTTCTAGCAATACATATCTTTATAATAATAGTGGAAATCGTAACAGATTTTGTGGTAATTGCGGTAATAAACTAGATTGGCCCGAAGCAAGTTTAACAGATTGGAATGACCCCGAACGGTGTTTGCCTACTCCAAACAGCAATGTTATTGCCAAATATGACGATGATGAATATGAAGAATATTATTCTACTAGTGGCAAATGGATGTCTAGAGATTCGTTACTTTATTGTAGAACCCCAGATGTTTGGAGATATGATTGATAGGTGATGAAATTGGTATTTTACAGTCGAGACTCTTGTTCTAATTTTGAAAGGAAATTAACGGAACATGGCTATAAAAAGTGGATTCCTAATAGTCGTATAGATACATTTGATTATTCATATCAAAAGCGTTTTGACGATGATTTTGGCAAGAAATACTTTATTGACTTTCAGTTTTATGACTATATGAAGTATTATCACGACCACGGAATCAGCGTCAAAGCCAGTGTGACTTTTAATAACGACAACGAAGAACCGGGTAAACTAGATAAACCTGTTTGGTTAGATTTTGATTTTAATTCTATCGAACAGGCAGAAGCATTCGTTGAAGTGATGTGGAAAGCCAGTAATAGCCAGTATTATGAACCATGGGTCTGAATGTTGAGTAAAATTTAACAAGAAAATTTGAGCTAGGGTATTGACATTCTAGCTCTTTTTGTGCTATAATACTTGTAGAAACGAACCAAATAATAAATAAAGGAGAATTTATAATGATTGTTGCGGATAAAAAATACCTTGATAAAGAGAAAAATGCCTATCCTGATATGAAAACATTCTTTAACAAAAAAAATCAGTATTATCAAAAGTATAGAGTATACGGTGTTTGCACTGCTTATGAAGCGCTGCAAAAAGAATGCGCTGATGTGGCTAAATTGTTCAAAAATCGCTACCCTGACAATAATTGTTACTATGATGCCTTAAAAGTTGGGGATGGTATGTACATCGTAGAAGAAAATAGTGGAGAGCACAAGTATTATTATCCGTATGTCTCTGATAAAACGGTTGTAAAAGGTAGTTGTTGCTATCTTGATTATGACAGTGCTGTTCTTGCAACAATTGCAATGAAGTACATGAACACCAAAAATACCGGCAAAGTTGCAGATATGGTGGGAGTGCTTGAAAAGCTGATTGATAAACCTGTGGAGGTCTGATTATGGTCGGTATGCGTGAAGCAAAACAGGAATATTTTGAGAAAGAGAATACTGGCATTTGGGATATTCCAAAGTTTGTAGAAAATGTAAAAAATAACTCGAAGTTTGCAGAACACGTCTACGATTATTATATCAGTTGGAAAACGCTTCTTGCCGAATGCCAAGATGTGGCAGATTCTAAGGAATATGAAACTCTGTTTGGAAACCCAGACGTTTACAAAATCTCCGAAGAAATTTACATCCTTAGTGATATTATTAATGGTAGAGAATACTTTGTCCCGCGTGTCGTTGGTCGAGAGAAATGCAAGCCTGTTTGTGAGACTTTTGACGAAGCGCTTCTTTACGCTTTGGCAATTAAACACGTTAATGATGTTTTTAGTGTTGGTATCAGAGCGACAGACGCAGCAGAAATTCTTGATATGGTTGGTGATTAATTATGTGTGGAATTGAAGTCTGTGACCTGTATCGTAAATCCAGAGGCAATCCAAGCCTTTCTGAATATGGCTTTATCCCTTATGATATCTCAGAAGATGGCTCTTTGTTTGTGGTAGAAGAGAGTCATAAGACTTCTGAGAGCGGTTTCCATTGTTGCTATTATCCGTATGTGGAAGGTTATCCAGCAATTTTTGTAGAGTATAATACTTTTGATGATGCAGTATTGGCGGCCCTTGCTCTTAAATTAAACGGATGCCGTTCTTGCCTTGAAGACAACAGGGTATATTTTGCTAAACAAATTCTGTCAGCTAGGAGATGTAATAATGGATGATTGCAGATGGATTGTGTGTTTTGACACTGCAATGATTATTCGTAATATTTATTCTACGAATGAAGAAAACGCAAAGAGTTCTGCTAAATACTATCGCAGTATTTATCCTCATGTTAAAATCATGGACGAACAACAACTCAACAAGGCTCTGGAAGAAGATTTTCTTACTAAAACCGGGAGGAATTTGTGATGTATGATTGGCAGAAACGCAAGTTAAAGCGTGAGCTTGGCGACCTTTATGATATATTCTCAGACTATGAATGTTATTTGGCTGGTGGCGCTGTTACTTCTATCTTTACCAATAAGGATATTAATGATTATGATGTCTTCTTTAAGCACAAAGAAGATATTGTTCGTTTCCTTAATAAAGAATCCTATGGAACAAATTTCAAAAGTGATTATGCCATTACTATTGCTAAAAATGGTAAAACTATTCAGCTAATTTATAAGCATGAATATCCTACTGCACAGGACGTGTTAAATTCTTTCGACTTCTCTGTGTGCATGGGCTGTTATGATTTTTCTACGGAAGAGTTTGTGCTAGGTGACACTTTTCTTGAAGATTTAGCAAGTAATACTATTCATTTCAATCCAAAAACTGATTCTCCTATTATGTCTCTTATTCGTGTTAAAAAGTATATGAATAAGGGCTTTGATATCCCTGTTCCTGAGATGTTTAAACTTGGGTTTACTATTAGTCAGCAAAATGTGGATAGTTATGATAAGTTCCAGAGTCTTCTTGGCGGGATGTACGGAGAGAATTACAACAAGTTCGTAGAGAAACTAAAGAACGATGGTAAGCCTTTTGATTTAAATTATGTCGTAAGTAAGCTTTCTGAAATTGATGACGCAGATAAGAGTTGCGGATGTACAACTGAACTTGACTTTTCTGAAATGAACGAATCAGAAATCTCTATGGAAGTTGGTATTCCGTTTGATTATTTTGAATATGATGACGAATATTACACAGTAGATTTTAAACTCCTAGATAAAGAAGATGTTGATAAATGTCTTTTCGCGAGAAAGAAACCCATTGAAGAAATCGTCAAACTTCCAATGACTGTTTATAAATGGATTGATGCCAAGAATCGTTGCAGTTTCTTTAATAGCAACTTTAAGTGGAAAGATTATGGCGAAGTAAAAGTAAATAGTTGGTTTGCGTCTGACCATGGCCTTCATTTTGTGACAGAGGATAAAATTTGGACTTGCTGTTATTCTAATAATTCAAACAAGGCTCTTGTTCGTGGTATTGTAACTTCTTATGATGACTTTATCAGTGTTGATGATATGAACGTAACGAGTCAAGAAATGAAACTAGAGCGTGTATTTGTAACTAATATCTGGAATGAGGAAGATATTCCAGAAGAAATTAAGAGTAAGAAAGAAGAGAAACAGGAGGATTGTCCATTCTAATGATTTATGGTGTTTTAATTTGTGTCATTATTATTCTTATCGTTGTTATTCTAATTCAGCATTTTTCAATTCAGATTTCTATTGCCATGATTGCAGAGTTTGAAAAGTGGGCGAACCATTATGGTTATACTTTTCTTGACGTAGACCATAGTATTAAATACCCTGATACTGTAAACAAGATTAGTGGTGTTATCGAAGAAATCACTGATATTATCCAAAATGGATACGATGGTAATGGTGATAAGTGATGATTCAAGGATTGTGCTACTTTATGGCATTTGGCATAACTCTTTTCTTTATGTTTGTTATTGGTGTTGTTTGTGATTTACCAAAGCATTTCCAGAAAAGAAATAGATTTATGACTTGCGCCCACTATTATATCTACATGGCATTTATGGATATGATTAAAGAAAGAAAACTACAACCATATATGCTTGTAATGAATTATAAGCAAATTATTAGTATGTTAAATGTCCCAGAACTAAATCTGAAAAATACTATTATCGACCCAAGCTGTTATTGTATTGAGGACAGCAAAGCGTTCCTTTTAATCTACACTTATAAGCATTACAAAGGCGAAGGACTTTCCCAGAGTATACTTTATAAGAGTTTGAGAGAAAAAAATGGTTTAATTCTGTTTATTCCTAAAAGTTACAGAGACTATCGTAAGCTCTGTCGCTATTTTGCCGATATTGATATATCTCAGGAAACTAGCAATACTACAGCAGAGCAAATGGATTCTCTAAAATATCTTACTGATTTAATTCATCAAGCTCAAGACAACTCTGCAAAGACCTTACAGGATTGTCAGTCAGAGATGGATAAGTATCTTGAGGGAAAAACTATAAAGAAAAGACGCAATATGTAAATCAAAAATAATTTTCATGGAGGGTAAAATGGACAAAAAGATAAAAGTAAAGTACGCACTAGAATTTGCTAAGTTATCTTATTCGCTAGAAGAAAAGAGAGAGACCAACATTTTAAAGAATGCAGAGAGATTAATCCTCTCGTGCTTAACTATTTCTGTTATCGCATTCTTTAATTTTAAAGCATTGTCAGAAAACGGTATCGACATTAACGCCAATATTGTTTTTGTTACCACTTTACTTATTGTAAGTTTTATTTCCTCTGTTTTTTCTCAACGTAGGATACCATACGAAACAATGCTTATTGGAGATGAATTTGAGGAATATTTAGAAAAATATAAGGACGATTATAATGACGAATCCGATTATGAAGAGCAAATGATTATTCAGCTTTCTAATGTTCAAAAAAGTAAAAAGAATAATAACGACAAACGTGTGTTTTGGGTTCAGCAATCAACTTTTTTTCTTGTATTATCTGCACTCTCCCTCTTCGTGTTAAATGTTGTAGCGCTAATTTGAAATAAATTCAACAAAGGTCTTGACAAGACCTTTGTTTTTTGTTATAATACTTATAGAAACAAAAACACAAAAAAAGGTTGGTATTATAATGAAACTTATTAAGAATATTTTGAATCCTGCAATTTGTTTGGCACTTGGTTGTGCTGGAATGCACTTTTTCAGGGCTGATAATTTTGACAATATGGTTCTCTGTATTGTTATTTTTGTTATGTGGATGTTTATTTATCTGGAGGATTAATATGAAGGTTTGGGTGTTAATTGATAAATATAATGGCGATATCAAAGCTGCCCTGAACGAAACTGGTAAGCGCAATGCAGAAAAACAATTGATGGAACTTGGTAGGAAAGAAGTAAAAGAACAAATTGACAATATAGAAGATTTTGGTAATTACGGTATGAATATCTATTTCCATCTAACGAATCTTCTAAATTCTGATGATTGTATTGAGTTGATTGATTATACACATTACGAAATTGTTGAATTTAACGTAGAATCTAGTTATAAATTGGAGGGTTAATATGAAAACTTTTTATGCTGTTACTGATGGTGATTATTCTGATTATCATATTATCGCTATTACAGATAATAAAGAACGCGCAGAAAATATTAAGAAAATATATAGTGGCAAGTATTCAGAGCCAATGATTGAAGAGTTTTTTGATAGTGAATTAAAAGATGAGGCATTCTATTGTGTACGGTATGACACAGATGGAAGTTATGATGTGAGTTTACGAGAATTTGATAGTAACAATTTCTTTAATATTAATATTATCAACGAAAACACTTTTCGTAATGATTGGTGGAAATATAGAGTTTTCGTTATGGCTAAAGACGAACATCACGCCGTCAAGATTGCACAAGATTTGTGGGCAGAATATAAAGCAAAGAAAGAGGGTATTGCATAATGTTTTTTATTCAATGTCTAATTTGTGTTTGCATTGGATTACTCACCGGTAAATCTGTGATAAATAAAGACTGGTTCAGCACAACTATCTCTGTAATCACCGGTTTGCTTTATTGTATATCTATTAGTGTGCGTTAATAAAATTTCTGTTTCATCATTGAGGAATTTAAATGAATAAAGTAAAATATTCTGTTCTTGAACAGGCAGAAAGAGAATTGCGTACTCAATTTAACGGAACAATTATTGAGTTTTTTCGTAAAGGTGATGGTATAGACAAGCCGATTTATCTAGTTGTTTCTGTTCCGGGTATTACTAAAGAGCCGGATGAAATGATTTCCATTGCAGGGAATCTTCTGGTTGCTGGGAAAGCTGCAAAAGAATTTAAGTATAACGGTTATTTCGTTGATTATAATTGAGGTGATTATATGGATACTCCTATTATTAATCCTATTTGGTTTTATTTGGCAGATGCCGTCCCATCTCTTGGAACCTTTTTGGAACTTTTGGGTGGAGGGCTTTGTATCGTTGGGTTAGTATTTTTCACGACTAGTGAAGATACAAAAGAAGATATTAATAGGTGCAAAAAGTATTTGATTTCGGGACTTATTGTGTTTTTTCTATCATTTATGACACCATCAAAGGATACTATTTATCAGATGATTGCCGCTAAGGCAATTACACCTAATAATATCGAAACTATCACTGATTATGTAAATGAGACAGCGACTAATGTTTCTGATAATTTAACGAATGCAATCAAAGATATTATGGATTATTCTGTTGATAGGATTTATAATGTTCGCAATAATGAAAAGGCTGGTGATTAAATGCTAATTTATAGACCTCATAGAAGTAGTTTGGCAGAAGCGATGAAAGAAGCTAAAACCTTCAATTCATTTGAAGATATTAAAAATTATGTCGCAAATGAATGGAATAATCTTTGGGGATATCAGATTCTTAACCCAGATGATATTGTATTGTGCGAAGAATTTCATGACGACCGTATCGGATGGGAAGATGTACATTATCTATGCGCTAAAAAAATTGGTTACGAAGATTATATGGAAGAATATGGTTGTCCCCAGTGTATTGGATTTGTGGGGTGGGTTGAATGATAAGCGTTCTGATTTTCATAGATAAACTTATTTTAACTATTGTACTTTGCACGCTATTTTTTATTCCTATTACTATCGCAATGGAGACAGGTAGTGACCACTATTGCTATAAACCTAAATCACATCCAGCAAAATCTCCAAATGAAGTAAAGAATAAAATTAAAATTAAGTGAGGATATCATGTTTTGTCATAAATGTATATGTAACCATTGCTCTTATGGGATGAACTGTTCATACTGCGATACTTGGCTAAATAGGCATATTATTATTGCAGAAGGATGTGGTGGTTGTATAGAAAACAATATATGCCCACTAACAGAAATGTTAGGGGATGGAGCTATGAAACTTAGAGATTTTCTTAAAAATAAAGATGAAATTGGTATAGAAAATTTTTTCAAAGAAGATTTTTATGTATGGTATAAGTGAGGTATAATATGGGAAACTCTTTTGAGTGGACAAAAGATATTGGTGAAATTCCAGAAATTAAATATCCTGTAACAAAAGATTTTATTCCTGAAACTCTTGAATGGTGTAGACACCACTATGTTCCACCTATGGATATGTATATCACTTGTTGTGACTTTGGGAATAATGATGGCATGAACGGTTCTTGTCATTGGTGTTTAGAAATGACTCCATATCAATTTGAGATGTGTTGGGATGCAACAAGCATTAACAGTTATAGACGTATGAAGGGTTGGTCTAAAGAAAAAGCCATCAGTTTTATCGAAGATTATAAACAAAGTAATTTTGAAAAATGCAAGAAATATTAAAGATAAGGAGTTTAATTGCTATGAAATTTAAGAAAATCGTTTGCTCAATCATGATTGCGGTTATTGCTTTGTTTTGTGTGGGTTGTTCCGAAGCAGATAGAGTAAATCACAACATTTCAAAGCAAGCAAATTATTTTGAAACAGAACGTCGTATCACTGTGTATAATGCTCGTACCGATAAGATTATTCTTGAAGCAGAAGGATTAATGTCTATTTCTAATAATTCTGATAATGAACTTGTATGCACCATTAAGACAGGAGCAGACACTTATAAGAAGAATTATATTTATTTAAATGCCTATACGATGTATGTTGTGGAAGATATTACAGGAACAATGACCGACCCGTACCATTATAAGATGTACTTCCACACAGAAGTTCTTCCTGACGTTGAGGTGAAGCCGTAATGGGTATAAAAATCACACGTTATCCAAATATGAAAATTTTGCCGAGTGATGGTGTTAAATTTAAATGTAAGTGCGGTTGTGAATTTGTGGCGTTTGGTAAGGACATTACTGTTAGTGGAAATTTTCTTGGTGGTGACACGGAGTTTTATTACGCTAAATGCCCAGAATGTCAAAAGAGTTGTATATCTGACGATTATGACACCATCCATAATTATTGGAATAATGAAAATCCGAATTGTGATAGACCGAAGCTAAGTTATATGACTCAGAAGAGTTTAAACTTGCGGCGTAAACAATCAAGAGAAGATATGCCACACAAGAACTCTGAAGGTTATTATGTGGGTAACGATTTCTCCTTATAATAATAGTTTAAAGGATTGAATAAATTAATATGAAATATAGTCTTACAAACCAAGATTGTTTTGAATATATAAAATCTATAAAAGATAATTCTGTCTCTTTAGTATTAATTGACCCACCGTATGAAATATCAAGATGCACAAATTTTTCAATAGGAGAAAAAGAAACAAGTAAGTTTAATGTTTCTATGGATTTTGGAGACTGGGATTATGGGTTTACTGGGCTTAACGATATTATTAAAGAATGTTATCGAGTTTTAAAAGATAGCGGAACAATAATTTGTTTTTATGATTTGTGGAAAATTACCAATCTCAAAAATATACTTGAAGAGACAAAATTTAAACAAATTCGTTTTATTGAATGGATTAAAACGAATCCTGTCCCATTAAATAGCAAAAGAAGTTATCTTACAAACTGTCGTGAAGTGGCTCTTGTTGGAGCTAAAGGAAACAAGCCAACTTTTCATTCTAAATACGACAACGGAATTTACAGATTTCCTATTTGTCACGGGAAGGACAGATTTCATCCAACGCAAAAACCGGTTGAGCTTCTTGAAGAACTTATAGAAAAGCATAGTGATGAGGGAGATTTAATTCTTGATTGTTTCGCGGGGTCTGGAAGTACCGCCGTTGCTGCATATAACTTAAACAGAAACTTTATTGGTTGTGAATTGAGTAAGGAATATTTTGATAAGGCGATGGATAGACTAATCAAAATTGGGGCAATAAATCAAAATTAAATTTTATCGTTAAATTTAATCCAGAGTATTGACACTCTGGATTTTTTATGTTATAATATCTGTAGAAAGGTTGGTGTTAATATGATTACTCCGAAAGAACTTGAAGAACGCGACATGAAACTTGATGAGCTTGAAAAGAAAATTGATAGTTCTATTAAGTTTTATCATGGTTGGTATAAGTGGGAAGAGGCGATTATTGACGGTGAATACCCTGTAAATGCTAGAAATGCTATCGGACAGAAATATAAGGAAGCCGGGTGGAATTATGTCTACCATATTACGTCTTCTGAACATGGCGACCGTCCCGGTCTAACTCATTTTATTTTTTCTACAGAAAAACCAGACGACAAAGTAGTTTGTGGATTTTATCTTGTGTGAGGTGTAATATGGTCTATAATTGGCAATTTGTTCCACTTGACAAAGAGGTATATTGTGTTGGCTTTCGCTATGGTAGAACTAAACCTATTGTAAATCGTAAACCTACCTTTGGTATTGTTAAAGATGATAGCTGTTGGAGACGTTTTGTCCCGAATAAAGAGAATGAGTATACTATTGAACTGCGTCAATATGCCTCAAGTTATTATTTTGCGGACACCTATGAGGAAGCAGTAAAAAAGTATAACGAGTTGGTTAATGTGGTTTACAAGAAATATTATGACTTGACTTACAAAATTAGTCAAAACTTTATTGGAGGTGTACCTAGATGACAAATATTATAGACCCATCTAAAATTAAATTATGGAATGTTGAAATTAACTCGTTAAATGTATCTCGTTGGCGTGTGGATATGAGTTTTACGAAGGTCTGTGCGGATGAATGTCCTGTCAGTGATGACATTAGCTTTACAGACGAAGAAGGTAATTTAGACAAAACGGATATCGCAGAATTATATTGGATTTTGTTTACAGAGCCAGAGTATCAAAAGATTCTTGGTGTCTATTATGATAATAAACTTACTGCACTTTGGATGACAAGTCATGACAACAATACAGATTATATTACTTGGGATAACTTAGGTGTACTTGTCGTAAATTGTCTTGAGGGTATGAAATATTCAAAGGAGAACATGGAGAAATGAAAATTTTAATTCCGGGAGAGAAACCTGAAACTTATTCATTTATTTGTGAAAAGTGTGGATGCTTCTTCGAGATGAAAGAATTTGAACATGGTATTAGAATCAAAGACAACAAAGCCTACGCAACTTGTCCGTGTTGTCAAGAACCATGCTGGTGCGTTATTAGATTGAAAGATACAAGTTTTGTAAAATATATTTAATATATGAGGTGTTTATGAATAGTCTTGTTTCTACAGCAGAAGCACAAAATGGTTTTTATCCTACCCCAAAATCTGTTGCATATCAGCTTTTTGATATGATTGATACCCAAATTATTCATGAAGTTCTTGAACCATCTGCTGGTAAAGGCGATTTACTAAAAGCATTCGGCTGTTACAAGAATGAAAAATGTCAAGAATCTCTTGCGGAAAAAGGTGTTAGCAAAAAAGATTATAATAACGCTTCTTGTAATGTTGACGCTATTGAATTTGACCCTAATCTTCGCGGCATTCTGAACTATGAATTTTGTGGTCAGCGTGTTCAAGAATTTAACAACAAGATGTATGAAATTAGTCAGAATCGCCGTTATCTCTGGAAAGAAGATAGCTATGAAGGTCTAACTGACGAACAAATCTCAGAGCTTAAACAACTGAAAGAAGAAGTAAAAGAACGTTCCACCTATATTCATGTAAGAATCATTCATAATGATTTTATGACATTCGCAAGTAAGAAGCATTATGACCTAATTCTTATGAATCCACCTTTTGCAAATGGCGATGAGCATTTGATGAAAGCGATTCAGATGCAACAAGAAAACGGTGGTAAAATTCTTTGCATTCTTAATGCTGAAACCCTGTTGAATCTGTATTCTAACAAGCGTAAATTCCTGATGAATACACTGAATGGCATTGGGGCAAAAATTCAGTTTGTAGACAATGGATTCAGCGATGCGGAACGTCAGACAGATGTTCGTGTTGCTCTGATTTATATTGATATTCCAGAGCCAGAACACCATAGTGAGATTTATGAAAAGTTTCAGAAGGCAAAAGAATACAGAGAGTCAACAGGAGACAACTCTTCTAAACTGACGACCACTAATTTCCTAGAAGATTTGATTGCTCAGTATAATGAGGAAATGGAGCTTGGTCTAGCTCTTATTGATGAATTTAACGCTCTGCTTCCTTATCTGAATCGTAACGTTGTTGGGGATTCCGGTAATTATTCTAACCTTTCCTTGAAAGTTGGAAATGAGGCTGTTGGCTATACCTGTTCTCCTAAGAATAAGTTTATCAATCTAACGCGTCATAAGTATTGGACTTCTTTATTAAATAACGAAAAGTTTACAGGAATGTTAACAAAGAACTTGAAAGATAAATACTCTTCAATGATTAGTAAATTTGCAGAATATGATTTTACCATGTTCAACATTCAAACACTAATGAATGATATGAATGCTGGTCTACAAGATGGTATTGAAAAGACTATTCTTGACCTGTTTGATAAAATGTCTGCTAAGTTTGCATATATCCCTGAAATGGAAAGCAATATTCACCTGTATAATGGATGGAGGACAAACAAGGCGCATAAAGTTGGCAAGAAGGTCATTCTCCCTTGTAATGGCGCTTTCTCTGATTGGAAATGGGATAAGAACCCTCTAAATGTTTATAATTGCGTTGAGTTACTATCTGATATGCAAAAGGCTTTAAATTATCTGGATGGTGGACAAACTGACGATATTAATCTGAATGTTGCAATCACAAAAGCGAGAGACGAATGTAATTACAAAAAGATTGATACTAAATATTTTTATGTTACATTTTATAAAAAGGGTACGATGCATTGTGTCTGGAAAAATGAAGAGCTATTGAAGCGTTTCAATATTTATGTTTCTAAAAGACGCAATTGGTTCCCACCTTGTTATGGAAATAAGCACTATAACGATATGACAGAAGAAGAGAAACAAGTTATTGATAGTTTTCAAGGCGCAGATGATTATGAAAAGATTATGCGTAATCCTAGTTATTATCTAAGTGCAAATACAAATCTGTTACAACTTGGTGAATGATATGATTAGAAAACATGAATTTAAAGACATCTTTCTTTCTGATTCTGCCATTATCTGTCATCAAGTAAATTGTTTGGGCGCAATGGGCGCTGGTATTGCAAAACAAATGAAACAAAAATATCCAGAAAATTTTGACTATTATAAAGAATTATGTGATGAATTTTCATATAGACCAGAACTTTTACTTGGGCAATGTCAATTAACTATGAACTCTGACGATACTATGCCGTTACCATATACACGCTATATAGCAAATCTGTTTGGGCAAGTAGGGTATGGTAGAGATAAGCAACAAACAGATTTAAAGGCGCTATTTCAGGCATTTTTAAGTCTTAGAGAACAGAGTAAACTTATTGACAAGTTCACCATTGCAATTCCTTATGGTATTGGATGTGGTCTTGGTGGTGCAAATTGGAATGATGTTTACAAAATCATTGAGAAAGTTTTCAAGAATGACGAGTATTCAATCGTAGATATTTACCAATTACAAAAATAATCCTGTTAAATTTTAGGATAGGTCTTGACGACCTATCCTTTTTGTGTTATAATACTTGTAGAAATTAGAGATAAACAAATGGAGGTAAACATTATGATTAAAACTATGTTTAATGGCGGTATCAATGGTTCTTGGGACTTCATGGTTATGTCTGCACAGGATGCAGAAGAATTTATTCGTGAACCGCATAATCGTAGAATTGCATTTGTTTCTATTACGGAAGCACACGGAGAGAATATTGATTTTTCAAAATCTTATGACCATATTGATACGCTTACGCTAAAATTTGATGATTGCATCTGTCCAGAAGAGGGAACTGTAATTACAGATATTCAGGCGGCTAATATTGTAAAATTCATTCTGGACAATAAAAACAAAGTTGACTGGTTCTGCTTCAACTGTTCTGCTGGTGTTTCTCGCTCTTCTGCTGTATGTGCTGCCACTATGCGGATTCTCTGCAACGATGATAGTCCAGTATTTAAAGATGGTTACTTCTGCCCCAATATGACTGTGTACAGAGAAATTCTTAACGCTTGGGTAGACATTATTTCTGATGAAAACGAAAAAATTAGCCTTGACCATTGGAATTTTTGGGACACGGAGGACTAAGGATGACAAGAGATGAGGTTTATAGTTGGTGGACACCAGAACAGCTTATGTATGGCTGTGAACGCCTAGTTGCTGATTTACATAGTTATGGTTCTGAACCTATCTTTTTTGGTGAAGCTGTTACTGACTTCTTTATTGCCTTTTGTGACGAAGGCGGTATTGATACAAAATATAAAGATTACAATGATACTTCAAACGCACGTCAGGAAATGTGTTATGAATATATCCAAGAATGCAGTGATTATTTTAACTTTGGTAGCAAGAAACTAATTAATAAGTTAAACCATATTATCCATACAAGTGATGGAGAAAAGGCAGAACTTGCACAGAGTTTGCTTGACAGTTTAAATAAATTTGCAAATACAGAAGAACAAACTAGACTCAGAAAAAAGATTATTGCGGCATATAAAGAACTTGGCGAAAAAATCCCGAAATAATACTTGACGAATTTGATTTTGTATAGTACAATAATCATGATAGGAGATATCGCAATGTTTGACTATGATATTCAAATCACACTTATTACAGGCGTTCGTATTAAAGCTGAGAGTGGAGAACAGGCTCTTAAAATTGCCGAAAAGATTCCTATAAATAGTCCTGAGTGGACGTGGTATTTTTCTATTATTAACTCTAAAAGTGTAGAGGACGAAGCAAATGACGATTGAGGAAAAATATAGACGTGCTATTCTTGCGTTACAAGCTATTTCCCAATATCATGCTGGATGGGATGAATGGTCGCAAGCAGAAGGTTTTTGTGATGTAACACAGTGCGCCGAAAACACTCTAAAGCGGTTAGATGAGCCTATTTATATGCCAAATTATTTGGCAAAGAGAGGTTGGTCAAAATAACCCAAAAAGAAATCAATAATAAAAGTGGAGATTTACGGAGGAATATTTTATGATTTTTGAAAAGAATATGTTCGCTGGGTACTCTAAGAATGAACTTGAAACCGTTGTTAACGCAATAAAGAAAGATAGAAAAGAAGGACTACTTATTTCTGGCTATGATACTATGAAGGTTCAAATTGAACGCATTCGTAGGTATCTTAGTGTAGATTATGAAAAACACCCATTTGACCAAGTAGCAGCTTATAAGATTGCCGAAAAAGAACTGTATGATGAAATTGCAGAACGGTATTTCAAATCTAATAAGGGGTAAATAATTATGCTTAATGAAATTTGGTGTGTAACACAATACGACGATAGTAATTTCAACTATCCTCCCGTGTTTTTCAGTAGTCAATTTGACGCAGTAGATTATATGCTGAAAGACATTAATCAATATACAGATTGTGAACAACCATTCGATATCAGAGCAGACAGATATACTGCCACTCTTGAGACTAATGACTTCACACATTGGTGGTATATCAGTAACGTAACAGGACAGATTGAGGATTTACAAAAATGATTTATACAGTAACCCTTATGGATGAATTTAAAGACGACAGGAATGCTCGTTTCAGTTCTCCCGTTTCTCATAAAGCGATGTATTGGATGGCTGATTCTGATTGGACTGCTGGTTATTTTACAAATCTCGACGATGCTATCAGTGCCGTTAGAAATAATGAGCTGGATGTTTTTGAACATTGCTATAACTACGCCGTTATCGAAGCGTTTGATGAAGGTTTCTATCCTATGCCTGAGATGAAACAGATGTGGTTTAGATATGACAAGAAAACAGATAAGGCATATGAAATTGAACCGCCTGTCTATAATAAAATTTACAAATATGCGTTTTAACCATTGACATATCTCAGTAGTTATGTTATAATAATTATAGAAAGTGAGGTAATTTAAATGATTATTGATTGTAAATCTATCGCACAAGAATACAAAGATATGGCGAAAGTAAAAATCAATCGTATGTGGAACGAAAAAATTATTCCATGTCTTTACATTGTTCAGGTTGGTGATAATCCAGCTTCCAACGCTTATATCCGTGGAAAGCTAAAGGATTCTGAGGAAGTAGGTATTCACGCAGAGCTTATTAAACTTCCAGAGAATACTACTGAGAAGCAAATTCAGAAAGAAATTGATGATTGTCAAGATACTTATATTACTGATGGGTTTGAATATGTGTGTTCTGGAATTATTCTACAACTTCCTGTTCCTGAACATATCAATGTAAAGAATATTAAGATTCCTGATTGGGCTGATGTTGATGGATTTAACAAAAATTCTGAATTTTATCCTTGCACTCCGCTTGGTGTAATGAAGATTTTTGATTCCATTAGATACAACCTTGATGGCAAGAATGTTCTTATTTTTGGACAGTCCGATATTGTTGGTAAACCAATGGTTGATATGCTTCTAAAGCGTCATTGTAATGTTTTCTCTGTAAATAGTACAATTGAAACTTATACAAAGAACGAACTTGTTCTACGCTCTGACGTTATTATTACTGCTGTTGGTCACATGGATTTTTTAACTCCTAATATGATTGACGGTAAATGGAGTAGCAAAATTAGCGGCTATGAAAATACTGGTTCTTGTCCTGAGCTAATCGTTGATGTTGGTATCAACTATGGCTCTGACGGTAAACAGTATGGCGATGTGTCAGAAGAGCTACGCTCTGATAAATATAATCACTGCTTTGATATTACACCTAGAATTGGTGGTGTTGGTCTAATGACCCGTGCAATGCTTATGTGTAATACTGCTCATGTTTTTACAAAGTGATTCTTTGTCAAATTTTTGAAGAATTTACAAACTAAAATTTTAAATATAAATAGGGATAAAATGGATAAGAAAACTGCTATTGAAATTACGGAAAAACTTCTTGCTAAGTCCAATATTAAATATACAAACTCAACTAAGAAACCAAATACGCCAAATTCTGAAATCGAAAATTTAAAAAGAAATATTGATTTTTACGAATACATTCTTTCCGGTCTTTACAATAATCATTTCTAAGGAGATTTACAAACTATGACACTTATCATTCATACACCTTCTGCTCTTGTTAAATTTTACTCACTAAAACCCGGAGATGTATTTCGTTACGAGATTAATGGAGTTGGTCATTACTTTATGAAAACACTTGAAACAAAAGATGGCTGTTGTAATTGTGTAGACCTTACAGATAGCGCACTCGGATACATGGACGAAAGTGACTGTGTTTACGAAGTACAATCTGCTGAATTAAATATTACAAATTAACATTCCCCATTTTACATAATCTCTTCTATTAAGGATTTACAAATATGACCATTAATCT
>ERZ1035027.440-NODE-440-length-24124-cov-4.555611_pt1 | contig 24124 bp, 18 predicted proteins | sample MGYA00520604_ERZ1035027 | MGnify/ENA primary metagenome ERZ1035027 (study PRJEB33766, sample SAMN09781743) | gut metagenome | biome: gut microbiome | host: Homo sapiens | place: Madagascar | study: EMG produced TPA metagenomics assembly of the PRJNA485056 data set...
CGCCGGTGGCTCCGCTAACGTCGGAGGTGTCACAACTGCCGGAGGCGCCACCACTGCGTTCCACCTTCAAGATTCGGGATACCGGATCGTACTCCGCCGCTGGGATGACTTCCTGTACCAGCGCCGCCTGGTGCGGCGTGGCCCGCGTGCCGAACGCCCGGCCCTCCAGCTCCGTGATTTTGCGGTAAATGGCCACCAGATAATCGTCCGGCTTCCCGCTGCAGAAAATCACCTCCGGAAAACCCGACCGCTCCTTCCGTTGGGTGTCCAGCCGGGCGAACCCCATGTTGGCATAGCCCGTCCCCGGTCGCTCATCAATCTGGCGGATTTTCGCCTCCGCAATCTCCAGGGAAATCTCCCCCGCCTTGTACCCTTTCAAAATCTCCTGAATATCCATACCATTCTCCTTACAACTCCCGTGCCGACTGCTGTGCTGCCCGGTACACCTCCTGGAAAGGAACGTCCTTCTCCCGGGCAATCGCCGCCACGTCCTCATATTCCGGGTAAAAATAAGTTTCATCCCCGCTCCGGCAGATTTTAATTCTCACATTTCCGAAGGGGGTCCGGGCATTTCCGGTCTGCCGCTTCAGGATGCTTCGCTCCATTCGGATGCGCCGAATGCCGATGGTGGTGGTTTCCCGGAAGATGATGCGCTCCAGCGCCGGCCGGTGCTCCTCATCGCAGATTACCTGGAGCTGCCACGCCGGGCGGTTCTTTTTCATGAAACACGGCAGGTAGTGGGCATCCTTGGCCCCCGCCTCAAGCAGGCGCTCCAGGGTGTAGCCCAGCACTTCCCCCGTGGTGTCGTCGATATCCGATTCCAGCTTCCACACGGAATCCGACGCTTCGCCCGCGGACTCCAGAAGCATGCCTCGAAGGACGTTGGCCCGTTCCGTCTGCCGCTTGCCGGCACCCATTCCGGTGCGGGCGATGGTGCAGCCCGCCGGAAAACCGCCGCCGGTACGAACTGCTTTTACGATGGCCGCACCGGTTGGAGTGACGAACTCGCCCTTGTACGGCAGAATTTCCATCGGAATCCCGGAACCCTCCAGGATGTTGGTCACCGCCGGAACCGGGACCGGAAGAATCCCGTGCTGGCAGCGAACCACCCCGGTGCCCTCACAGAGTTTTGGCACCAGCACCCGGCGGATGCCCAGGTTATCGAAGCACACGGCGAAAGCCACGATGTCCACGATGGAGTCCACCGCGCCCACCTCGTGGAAGCCCACCTTCTCCAAAGGAAGGTTGTGGGCCCGACTCTCCGCCTCCGCGATGATGCGGAAGATTTTTTTGGCCAAAGCATTGGCGCCGTCGGTCAGATTGCCGGCATCAATGATCCGATTGATTTCCGCCAGGTGGCGATGAACATGAGCGTGGGAATGATGATGGGCATGGGCATGGTCGTCGTCATGCGAATGTTCGTGCTCGTGCTCATGTTCGTGGGTGTGCTCGTGCGCATGCTCGTGTTCGTGGGCATGGGTATGACCTTCCCCTTCCCCGTACAGGTACTCCATGTCGTGGTCGTGATTCTCCTCCTCCAGAACCACGTCGAAGTCGCAGCAATCGATGCCGTTCCGGTTCACCCGGGAAATCCGAATCTCGTACCCCTGCAGCGGCAAGGATTTCAGAGCCTCTGCCAGAACCTTCCGGTCCGCCCCCAGATCCAGGAGCATGGCCACCGACATGTCTCCGCTGATTCCGCTTTCACATTCCAAGTACAATGTTCTATCCATTGACAACTCCCTTCTTCTCCTCATCCTTCAGAATTTCGTTCATGCTTCCCGTGCGGTACCCCTTCAGGTCCATGGTGATGTATGTAAAACCAATTTGCCGAAGGGCTTCCGTTACCGAATCCCCCAGAGACAGCAACTTCTCCCGCTGTTCCGGCGCCACCTCCAGCCGGGCCAGATCGGCCCCGTGGATGCGCACCCGAACCTGCCGGAAACCTTGATCCGCCAGGAAATCTTCTGCCTGCTCCACCATGCGGAGTTTTTCCCGGGTGATCCGTTCGCCGTAGGCGAAACGGGAGGCCAGGCAGGCGGCGGAAGGTTTGTCCCAGGTGGGAAGGTGCAGGTCTCGAGAAAGCTGCCGAATCTCTTCTTTATATAAGCCCGCCTTTTTCAAAGGACTCAGCACCTGCAGCTCACGAAGGGCGCGGAGTCCCGGCCGGTAATCCCCCAGGTCGTCCATATTGCTGCCCTCAGCCACGTGTGCGATTCCGTGACTTGCCGCCGTATCCAACAGGCTTTGAAAAATTGTTTTTTTGCAAATGTAGCAGCGGTCCGGGGGATTGTCCTGAAAACCGGGAATCTCCAGTTCGTTCATCTCCACGATTTCCTGACGGATGCCTTCCTGTCGGCAGAATTCCATTCCCTGGGACAAATCCCGTCCCGAGAACACGCTGCCCTTTGCGGTCACCGCCAGCAGCCGGTCCCCCAGCTCCTCATGGGCAACCTTCAGCAGAAAGGTGGAATCCACCCCGCCGGAAAACGCCACCGCCAGGGAGCCCAGGTTCCGCAGGTTCTCCCGCAGCTGTGCTTCCTTCTCTTGTAACTTATTTGAATTCATCTCTAAGTCCTTCCTTTTCCATCCGGATAATCCGGTCGCTGATATGCTCTACCATGGGAATATCGTGGGAGATGATCAGCAGGGTTAGATTGCGGCGGTCCCGAAGCTGCTTCAGCAGCCGAAGGATTTCCATCTGCACCGGGGCGTCCAAGGAGGATACCGGCTCGTCCGCAATCAGGAATTCCGGATCCATGGCCAGCCCTCGGGCGATGGCCGCCCGCTGCCGCTGTCCCCCGGAAACCTCATAGGGATACCGATCCAGCAATGCCTCCTCCAGCTCCACCTGTTCTGTCAGCTCCCGGAGCTTTTCTTTTCGCCGCTCCGGTGGCATTTTCCCGATGACCAGCGGCTCCTGAACAATCTCGCCCAGAGTCATCCGTTCGTTGAAGGAGGCCACGGAATCCTGAAAGATCAGGACGGGTTTCACCGGGCGGAAGAATTCCACCGCCCCGGCGGAAGGTTTCAGTATGCCGCAAAGCACCTTGGCCAGGGTGGATTTGCCGCAGCCCGACTCGCCGATCAGACCCAGGATTTCCCCTTCCCGGATGTCCAGATTACAGTCCCTAAGCGCCGACTTTGGTGCTCCGGGATACCGCACCATCAGGTGATGCACCGCTGCCAGGCGCTTCCTTTCCGGCTCCGGCTTCAATGATTCCGCAGGAGCTTTCCCGCGTCCCCACTCCGCACAGCGCACCAGCTTCTTCGTATAGTTCTCCTTCGGCCGAGCAAAAATATCTTCCGTGGTTCCCTGCTCCAGGATTTCCCCGTTCTTCATCACCAGCACCCGGTCCGCCAACGCCGATGCCACCGCCAGGTCGTGGGTCACAAAGAGGATGCCCTTCTGTTTCTCATCCGCCACCCGGCGAAGGAGATCCGTTACCATCTTCGCGGTTTCCGGGTCCAAGGCAGTGGTAGGCTCATCGGCGACGATCAGAGACGGATTTCCCGCCAGCGCGATGGCCACCGCCACTCGCTGCCGCTGTCCGCCGGAAAGTTGATGGGGATATTTTCCCAGAATTTCCTCCGGCTCCTTCAGGCCCATTTCCAGGAGAAGCTCCCGGGAGCGGGCTTCCAACGCACCGGCACCCTTCATACCAAGATGACGGCGCATGGGTTCTTCCAGCTGCTCCCGGATTCGGTACACCGGATTCAGGGAACTCAGCGGATTCTGGAATACCAGCGACGCCGCCTTGCCCCGAATCTGCTCCATTTCCCTTTCGCTGCAGGTCCGCACATCCCGGCCGTCCAGGAGAATTCTTCCGGACAGGTACCGGGCATGGGCGGAGTGAAGCATCAGGATGGCCCGGCACAGTGCGGTTTTGCCGCAGCCGGACTCGCCCACCAGGGCCACAATCTCGCCCCGCCGGACTTCCAGATTGGCATCCCGCACCGCATGCACCGCGCCAAAGCGACCGTTAAAGCATAGCCGGAAATCTTCCACCTTCAGAACGGTTTTATTTTTGCCCGTATTCCTTTCTTCCCTATTGCCGCAATCCTTTGTCATCTTCTATCGTTCCAATTTCCAATCCGCTACGTTCCAGAAAATTCCCACGCCGTGATGGCCCAGGACCACGTTCTTGTCCACGCCTTTTACCGCCTTGTTCACACCGTAGTTGGCCTTGATATAAGCGATGTAGGTGAACGGCATCTTCTCGGTCATGCTGTGGAGGAAGGTGCTGTAATACTGCTTCCGCAGGCTGTTGTCGTCGGTGGAGCGCGCCGCTTCCAGGGCCCGGTCCACATCGGTGCTTGAGTATCCGGTGTAGTTGTCCCCCGCACCGGTGGTGAACACCTTATAGGTATGGTCATCCGCGTCAAACGGGCTGCCCCATCCGATGATGCAGGCATCCTGTCCGGCCCAATCCAGCTCCTTCCGGTTCTCCGCCGTGGCATGGATGCCTTCCTTCTTCAGCTGCTCCGCGCACATGTTGGCCATATCCACCCGCACCTGATCGTCGGACATGGCGGCGATGGTGAATTTCAGCTCCGTGCCGTCCTTTTCGTACCAACCGTCCTTGTTTTTCTTCCAACCGTCCTGTTCCAGCAGGGATTTCATTTTCGCCGGGTCGTAATTGAACTTCTCGATACTGCTGTCGTTGAACGGATTCTTCTGAATCGGAGAGTAGGCAATCTCCCCCTCGCCCAGAAGCACGCTCTTCAGAATCGCCTGCCGGTCGATGCCGTAGCTGAGGATGTTCGCCAGCTCCGGATACTTCTTGAACAGCTTGCTGCCCGCAAAATTATACGCAATCGCCCGGTAGTCCGCGGTGTCCATCTCGTACACGCTGCAGTCCGAATCCTTTTTCATCAGGGCTTTACCGTCCTTCGGAGTCAGCTGGGCCATGTCCAGGTCGCCGGATTCCAGCTGCAGGAGACGGGTAGCACTGTCCGGTACGATTTTAAAAATAATTCTCGGAATGTTGGCTTTTCCGGCATAGTATCCGTCGAACCGCTCCAGGGTGATGCTCTGTCCCTCGTCCCACTCCGTCAGCTTGTACGGACCGGCGCCCACCGGCTTCTGATTGAACTCGTCGGTGGTGAGATCCTTCCCCTCCAGGAGGTGCTTCGGCAGGATACCGATGGTCATGTATTCCGGGAATCCCACGTTCTCTTCCTTCAGCTGAATCTTCACCGTGCGGGCATCCGGGCAGGAAATCTTCTTTATGTCCGCATAGTTGGACACGATTTCCGATCCATTTTTCTCGTCCAGGATGGATTCCAGGGTGAACTTCACGTCCGCCGAGGTCAGAGGTTCGCCGTCGTGGAAGGTCAGGTCTTTCCGCAGGCGGAAGGTCCAGGTTTTGGAGCCCTTGTCGTAGCTCCACTTCTCCGCCAGTCCGGGAACCACGTTGTTGTCCGCATCGTGGGCCGTCAATCCGGCAAAAATAAGCAGGTTAATTTCTCCGTGCTCGTACAATGCCGGGTTAATGGCGGTATAGTCCTGACTGCCGTACACCATGGTGTCGCCGGCCGGCTTCGACTCGCTGCCGCATCCGGCCAGGAGGGCCAATGCCGAAACCAGCAGTGCCGCCGCCAGAATTCGCTTCCACTTCTTAGAAATATTTTTCATCTCGTTTCTACCTTTCGCTTATGCAGAAATAACGCCGATCTCTTTTCCCATTTTTCCTAGAATGACTTATAAATTGCTGTGCAGCCGGGTGTTCCCCTTCCGCACCTGTTCCCCCAGCGCCGCGATGGCGATCAGTGTTCCGATCAGCACGATGCCGGGAATCAGGATGATCCACCAGCTGCCGGAGAGCAGTGCATTCTGGGAGTCGGACAGCAGGCTGCCCCAGGACACCTCTGCCACCGGGAGTCCCAGTCCCATGAAGCTCAAGGTGGCCTCCGTCATCATGGCCGCACCGATGCTGCTCACCGCCGCGTACAGCACCGCCGGCAGAAAGCCCGGCAGCAGGTGTTTCCGAAGGATGTACCCGAAGCTGCCGCCCATCATTCGGGCCGCGGTGACGTAATCCGTCTCCCGAATCCGCCGCACTTCGTTTCGGATGATCCGGGCCATGGCCATCCAGCCCGTCACGCCGATGGAGAGGGCCAGGGACAGATATCCGGATTTTCCGAAAATAGCCTGGAGAAATACCACAATCAGAATCTGGGGCACGCTGAGCATCAGGTCCGCAAAACCCATGAGTCCCCGGTCCACCCACCGGCGGCTCATTCCGCTAAGGGATCCGTAGACCATGGCGATGCCGGTGCTGATAGCCGCCGCCATCAGTCCGATGCACAGGCTGGCCCGCCCGCCGTACAGAATACGGCTCAGCAGATCCCGGCCCATGGAATCGGTGCCGAACAGGTGATCTGCCGAAGGGGCTTGGTTGATGGCCGGCCCCATCTCGTTGGGGCCGTAAGGTGCCAACAGCGGCGCCAGCAGCGAAGCGATGCCCACGACGACCAATAGAGTGATGCTCAGCCGGACGCCCGGGCCGAGGCGATTCTTTTTTTTATTCATAATCCACCTCCCGGAAGTCCGCCGCATCGTCCCTCATTCTCGGATCGATGGCCGCACTGAGGACCTCTCCCAGCATGTTGCAGAAGATGACCAGGGCGCCGGTGAGCAGGGTCACCGCCATCAGCACGTTGAAATCTTTGTACAGGGCGCTTTCGAAGGCCAGGGTGCCCAGTCCCGGATAGCCGAAGACCATTTCCACCACGTAGGTGCCGCCCAGGATGTGGGGCACCGCCATGGTCATGGCCGGAATCATGCCCGGCAGGATGTTCTTCATGCAGTATTTTCGGAGGATTTTCTCCCGGGGAATGCCCTGGGATTTGTGCAGCAGCACGTAGTCCTTTCGGGTTTCCTCCACCAGCAGGTTCCGCACCATCAAGCCGTAGTAGCCCACGTGCTCCAGCACCAGCACGGCGCACGGAAGCACCAGGTGCCATATGCGATCCGGCAGGCTGTGAGCCATACCGTAGGAATAGGCGCCGCCGGTGGGAAAGAGCCGGATTTTCACGGCGAAAAACAGAATCAGCAGCAGTCCCAGGAAGAAGGAAGGAATGTTTCCCGTCACCACGGCGATGCGGGAGAGCCGGCGGTCCTTTCGGCTGCCCTCTTTCAGGGCACAGCTGCTTCCGATTCGGAAAGCCGGCAGGAAGGTCATCACGTAGGCCAGCAGGCCCAGAATGGCGGTATTTCCCGCCACGCTGCCCAGCACCGTCGTCACCGGCCGCTTGTATTTAAGGGAGATTCCCAGGCTGCCTTGAAACAGGTTCCGAAGCCACAGGCCGTACTGCACCCACAGGGATCGGTCCAGTCCCAGGTTCCGGCGCATAGTCTCTTTCTGTGCCGCACTTAGCCGGTCCACCCCGTCCCCGTACCAGGACCGGAGCGGATCTCCGGGGCACGCCCGCGCCAGAAAGAACACCACCAGCGACAGAACCAGCAGCAGGAACAAGCCCCGCACCAGACCTCCCGCCGCAGCACCGACCCGGCTCCGCCGGATGCCCGGGTTCTTTCGATTTTCAATCCGGCTATTCATCCGCTTCCCCGTCTTCCCGAAGCAGCTTCTCCAGCGCTTCGCGGGCCTGCTCGTAATTCTCAAAATGCACGGTGTGGAAGCCCAGTTCCCGGGCCGCCTGAATGTTCTTCCCGTTATCGTCCACGAAGACGCACTCCTCTGCCTTCAGCTCGTACTTCTCCAGCAGGATGCGGTAAATCTCCGGCTCCGGCTTGATGCGATGCACCTGATAGGAAAACACTCCGCCATCCAGGTGCGGCAGGAAATCCAGTGTATGTGTGCTTCGCTTTCGCACATGTTCCGAATAATTGGACAGGAACAGCACCCGGTATCCCCGAGCTTTCAGATTCTCAATCCACGGGATGGCATACTCCTTTCGCTCCGTACAGCATCCCACCTGGTCAAAGGCGACCCGGATTTCCTTCTCCCGTTCCGGTGCCCGGGCGATGAACCGCGCCAGCACCTCTTCCTCCGACCAGATTCCCCGGTCCATCTCGTTCCAGATTCCGCTGCCGAAGGTGGCATCGGTCACCCGGGCTTCCACCTCCGGATTGCCGAACAGTCGGTGGACGTAATCCTTCCACTCGAAGCCGATCAGCACCCGCCCGATATCGAAAATAACTGTTTTTATCATATTCATCGCCTCGTTTTCTTTCCCGGTGCCTTCGCCGACCCTATGCTACCGTTCTGCCAGGTACGCCAAAGCATGGGGAACATAGGCCTTCACGTGAATGCCGTCCCCCTCGTATTTTTCTTCCAGCAGCTGGCCGAATTTCCGAACCTGCTCCAGAATGCCCATCTCCGAGTAGGTGAGCACCGTGTCCACGTACACCCGAGATTCCCGAACGATTCGTCCCAGCTCTTCAAACATCTCTTCCAAGCCCAGGTTCTTTTTGGCGGAAATCATCACCGATGCGTCTGCCTGAAAATCCTGCCGCTTCTCTCCTTCCGGAAGCAGGTCCATCTTGTTCCACACCGTGATTACCGGTTTGCCCACCACGCCAAGTTCCTTCAGGGTGTCCAGTACCACCTTCCGGTGCAGTTCCCACTGAGGGTTGGAGGCGTCGATCACGTGCATGATGATGTCTGCGTACTTTGCCTCTTCCAACGTGCTTCGGAAGGCATCCACCAGATGGTGAGGCAGCTTGTTGATAAAACCAACGGTGTCCGTCAGCAGCACCGACTGTCCGTCCGGCAGCACCGCGGTTCGGGTGGTGGGATCCAATGTGGCAAAAAGCTTGTTTTCCGCCAAGATGCCCGCATCTGTCACCTTGTTCAGCAGGGTGGATTTCCCCGCGTTGGTGTATCCCACGATGGCCACGGTCATGGTGGCGCTTTCGGACCGCTTTTTCCGGGTGGTTTCCCGCACCCGCTTCATATCCTCGATTTCATCGGACAGCACCTTGATGCGCTTCTGAATCACCCGGCGGTCCGTCTCCAGCTTGGTTTCGCCCGGTCCCCGGGTACCGATGCCCGCACCCAGCCGGGACATGGCTTCGCCCATTCCTCGGAGGCGGGAGGCCCGGTATCGCTGCTGGGCGATTTCCACCTGGATCTTTCCTTCCTTCGTCTTGGCGTGAGCCGCAAAAATATCCAGAATCAGCAGAGTCCGATCCAGCACCTTTGCCCCGATGGCTTCCGAAAGATTTCGGAATTGGGACGGGGTCAGTTCATCGTCGCAGATGATTCCATCCGCTTCTTGCACCTCCAGCATCTCCCGAATTTCCAGGGCTTTGCCGCTGCCCACATAGGTGGCTCGCTCCGGATGGTCCAGGTTCTGCACCACCATGGAGGAAACCTCTGCGCCGTCGGTGCGCACCAGTTCACCCAACTCCTCTAGGGATGCCCAGGCCGCCTCTTCCTCGCCGGTGGCTACCGCCACCAAAATATATTTTTCTGTCTTTTCGATTTGTTCCATATCCTATTTCCCATGTTCCGCTTCGGTGTCCGGTCTATCCCCAGCTCTGGCCGATGCCCTTCTCCACCGCTTTATCGTAAATGACCTTTGCCGCCACCAGATCCAGAGCCGCAATGCCCACGTTCTCGAAGATGATGATCTCGTCGTCGTTCTCTCTGCCGGCCACGGTGCCGTTAATCACGTCTCCCAGGCTTCCCAGCACGTCGCTTTCGGAAATGATGCCCTCTCGAATCGGAATCAGCAGATCCCCGCTTTCCGCCATCACCGCATCCTTGGAGTCGCAGATAATCTTAGCGGTTCTCGGCAGCACCGCCGGATCCAGCTCGTGTTTATGAGGCTCGTAGGTGCCCACGCAGCTGATGGTGCAGCCCGGTTTTACCTTGGTGCCGTCGAATACCGGCTCCGAAGATCCCGTAACCGTAATCAGCAGGTCCGCATCTTCCACCGCTTCGTCGGCGCTGTCCGCCGCATAGATTCGGGTACCGAATTCCTTCAGTTCCTCCTGCATCTCCGCCGCAAAAGCCTCCCGCTTCTCCTTGTTCCGGCTGTACACGGCCACCTCTTCCAATTTTCTCGCCGTCAGCATGGCTTCCAGCTGGCAAGCCGCCTGTCCGCCGGTGCCGATCATGGCCCCTTTCCGGCACTCCTTCTTTCCCAGAATATCGAAAGCGGCTCCCGATGCCGCACCGGTGCGGGCTTCCGTCACGTATGTGCCGTCCAGGATGGCGCTGATGTATCCCGTCTTACCGTCGATGAGCAGCACCTGAGCCGGAGAGGTCTTCAGCCCCTGTTCCGGGTTGTGGGGAAAAATATCCACCACCTTCAGCGCCGCCGCATCCAGTCCCGGTGCGTAGGCCGGCATGAACACAAAGGATCCGTCATATTTTCCCGGAATTACCGTGCGCAGCGGATTCTCCACTTCTCCGTCCACCACGCTCTTGTAGGCCACCTTGTTGCCCTCGATGATATCTGCCATGGTTACGACTTTGCGAATGTCTTCTTTCGATAGTAACAGCATTTTCCTTTCCTCCTATAAAAACATATTTCGTTACGCCGGCCTCTGCCGGTTTTCCATCGCTTGAACCGCTGCCTTGGCCGCGGCGGTGGCATCGTCCGTATAGATATCCGCGCCGATGCTGTCGCAGAAATCCTGAGTCACCGGGGCGCCGCCTACCATGATGGTCACATCCTCTCGGATGCCCGCTGCCTTGCAGCCTTCCACCACCTTCCGCATCTCTTCGATGGTGGTGGTGAGGAGCGCGGAGCAGCAGATGATATCGCACTTCTCTTCCTTGGCGGTGCGGACGAAGGTCTCCGCCGGCACATCGCTTCCCAGGTCGATCACATCAAAGCCGTTTCCTTCCAGCATGATTTTCACCAGGTTCTTCCCGATATCGTGCATATCCCCCTGCACCGTGCCGATGCACACTCTGCCCAGAGATGCGCCGGCATCGGCCACCAGCATGGGCTTCAGCAGATCCAGCGCTGTGGTCATGCATTTTGCGGACATCAGCATTTCCGGGACGAACACTTCTCCCCGGGAGAAGGCATTGCCCACTTCCGTCATCCCGGTAATTAATCCCTTGTTCAGAATTTCCTGGGGCGCATATCCCGCATCCAGGGCTTCCCGGCACACCTTCTCCATCCGATTCCGGTTTCCCTTCATCAATACGTCCGCCACCTTTCCCAGCGGGGTCTTCCGGACACTGTCGGAAACCTTCTGTTCCCCGTGAGACGCGGACTTATTTTTGCCCGTGGAAAGGGCATATTTCTTTTCCGTCACCGGGTAGTTGTAGTGGTGGAAGTGAAGTTCATTGTTGTACCGGGCGATTTCCTCGTCGATAATCGGATCCACGTGCTTGAAAATGGTACCGCTCAGCCCATATGTGATGGATGGGATGAAGTGCTCCAGGGATCCGTTTTGCTTCAGCATCTTGCGCATGTATTCCCGAATTTCCTCTTCCGTGGCATCGCTCCGGTCAATCTCGGCGCCCACGCCGCCCATGACAATCATTCGGCCGTCCAGGTGGCGCACCACTTCCGGGATGTTGTTCTCCGGTAGGATTCCCTGCCAGCACTGAATGCCGATTTCCACCATATCATCCAGAATCGGCACCAGATAGGAATCGGAGTGGTGGATGGCGATGCATCCCGCATTCCGAATCTCTCCGTAGAACTTCCGATACGGTTCCTTAAAGAATTCCCGCCAGATTTCCGGCTTCATGAACAGCTGGTTTTTCGCACCCCAGTCGTCGTGGGAGAAGATGACGTCCGGCTGCAATCCCTTAATCAGCATCCGAACATATTCCAGGCGGTAACTGAGGATGTAGTCGATCAGCTCGTGCATCTCCTTCGGGTGCTCGTAGAAATTGGTCAGGGTGTCTTCGAAACCCATCAGGAAATGGCATTGCTCGAAGATACCGGTCCCCATAAAACCCGCCAGAAGACGCTGGTCGCCCGCTTTTTCTCGCTGGGCCTTCCGGTATTCCTCCCATCCCTCTTGACAGTTGCTTTTAATATCCGGTGCGTGGACCACCTCTTTCCATCGGGTAATGTCCTTCAGCACCGTGGCTTCCTCCGAGTGATACGGGATGGTGCCCGGCGCATCTTCCGGAAAAAGAATGGTCACGCCCCAGCGGTCGATGGTCCGAGACCCCCGAACCTGACCGGCCCGAAGGTATCGGCTCACCGGATCCCCCAGCGCCATCTTCAGGGCTTCATACTGGTCCAGCAGGCGCTCCGGGCGTCCCTCTTTCTTCAACAGTTCCAGAAATATTTCTTTTGGTGTCATTTTGCGTTCTCCTTTGTCCCTAAAACAATCCCTTTTCTAGTCAATCAGTACCGCAGCGGAATAGGTGATGGTACCCGGCCCGTAGTCGTACCGAAGGCCGGAGGCCTTCACCACGTCGTTTACCAACAGGCCGTAGCCTTCCATGGAAATGAACATCTCCTCCGGATGGCGGCAGGGCCGGTCCGGATAGGTGCACTTTCGGCACAGGGTGCAGGCCCCCGTTCCCATGGGCAGGCAGTCCGGACAGCCGTGGCGAATCTGCCGCACCAGGGTGACAAACCGTTCCTTGTGGCGCCGCTCTGCCCGGAAAATCCCCTCGCTGTCGAAATCGTGGGCCATCTGCCCCGTGGTCTGTACCAGGATTCCCCGATGATACTTCTCCGTGCGCCGACGGCTGCGTTCCAGATCCCCCACCGCCGGCGGGCAGCTCCACCGGGTGCCGTAGGCCCGGCAGCGTCCGCTTGAACACATGTCCCGCACCTCCGGCCGGAAGTCCAGCGCCCCCATATTCAGTTCTCCGGCGTGGTCGAATCCCACCTCTAGTGCCAGCTCGATGAGCTCCTCTGTTTTCATTTCCCTACCCTCGCAGTATAATGATTCATTATACCATTTTTGATATTTTCTTGACACCTCCAAAACCCTCTGCCTATAATATTAGGAAAAGATTTTATCGGGACAAAGAGACAAGCATAAAGGAGTGTATTATGGAACTTCATTTTCCGATTCTGCTGGACGGCGCCACGGGAACCGAGCTTCAAAAGCGGGGCTACCGGGGCGGCATCAGCGCGGAGCAGTGGGTGCTGGAGCACCCGGATGCCATTACGGATCTGCACGACAACTATATCGAGGCCGGAAGTGACGTGCTGTACGCCCCTACTTTTGGGGCCAATCGGGTCAAGCTGGAGGAGTACGGCGTCTTCAATCAGGTGTCGGAGTACAATCGGCGCCTGGCAAAAATAGCATTGGATAATGCCGAGGGGCGCGCGCTGGTGGCGGGGGATATCTCCCAGACCGGCAAATTTCTAAAGCCTATCGGAAACACCACCTTCCGGGAGATGCTGGAAATCTACCGGGAGCAGGCGGAAGCCCTGGAGGAAGCCGGGGTGGACCTGTACGCCGTGGAGACCATGACCAACCTGGCGGAAGCCCGGGCGGCGGTGCTGGCCATCCGCCAAATTTCCGATAAACCCATCATGGTGTGTTTTACCTGCGAGGCCAACGGCCGCACGATGATGGGCAACGATATTGCGGCAGCGCTGGTGATTCTGCAGAACATGGGCATCGATGCCTTCGGGCTGAACTGCTCCACGGGACCGGATCAGATGCTGCCCCACATTCAGCGGCTGCAGAAGTACGCGGAGGTGCCCCTCATCGCCAAGCCCAATGCGGGCATGCCGAAGACGAAGGACGGGGAGACCTACTACGACTGCGGCCCGGAGGAGCTGGCCTCCTACGTGAAGGATTTGGCGGCCGTCGGTGTGGGCATTTTCGGAAGCTGCTGCGGCTCCACGGAGGAGCACATTTGGGCGATTCATCGGGAGCTTCAGAATGTGGAATTCCTTCCGCCTCACCCGGATTTTCAGGGCAAAATCCCTCTGGCGACGGAGAAGAATCTCTACCTTCTGCCGACGGATCTCGAAATCGGCAAAATCTATCCTTGCGATGTGCACCTGGAGGATTCCTGCGAGGAGGCAGAGGAGGACGACGAGGCCCTCTTCATGACGATTGAACTGAAGGCGGAGGAGGAGCTGGATCACCTGGAGGACTTCCAATACGCCATCCCGCTGCCGCTGTGCATTCTTTGCAATGATGCGTCCCTTCTGGAGCAGGCGCTGGAGATTTATCAGGGCCGGGTCCTCTATGCCGGCGATCTGCCGGAGGCGGAGCTTCTGCCACTGGCCAACCGCTACGGACTGGTAATCTAGGGGGCTTGCCGGACGAGCGGGCCGCGGCGAATTTGTTTTTATCGCTTGACAAGGTTTTGCGCCGGTGCTAGAATATATGATTATAAAAATAAAACGATGACGAGGACAGTACGCTTGTCGGGGGAATCTTACAGAGAGGGATAGCCGGTGAAATTATCCCAGATTCGGGCTTGCGGAACACCACCTCCGAGTGGCACTAATCCTGCCCGCCGGCCGCGTGAAAAGCCATAATGAGTGCCGGGATTTTCCCGGAAGATGGGTGGAACCACGAATACGAAATGTATGCGTCCCTTCTGACAGTATATCTGCGGAAGGGACTTTTTTGTACCTTCCGTTTCAAGAAGGAGGAAACCAAATGATTATTACTTTGAAAGACGGAAGTACCCGTGAATACGGAGAACCGATGTCCATCTACGATATCGCGAAGGATATCAGCGAGGGTCTGGCCCGTGTTGCCTGCGTGGGCGAGGTGAACGGTGAGGTGAAGGACCTGCGTACCGTGATCGACAGCGACTGTGAACTGAACATTCTCACTTTCGATTCCGATGCGGGCAAGCACGCGTATCGCCACACCTGTTCTCACGTTCTGGCAGAGGCAGTGCTGAACCTGTACCCGGAGGCAAAGCTGGCCATCGGACCTTCCATCGACACCGGATTCTACTATGACTTCGATATGCCGCCGCTGACCCGGGAGGATCTGGACAAGATCGAGAAGGAGATGAAGAAGATCATCAAGAAGGGCGACCGTCTGGAGTACTTTACACTGCCGAGGGAAGAAGCGATTCAGATGATGAAGGATCGGGAAGAGCCGTACAAGGTGGAGCTGATTGAGGATCTGCCGGAGGGCGAGACCATTTCCTTCTATCAGCAGGGCGATTTCATCGAACTGTGTGCGGGACCGCACCTGATGAGCACCAAGCAGATCAAGGCGTTCAAGCTGACTTCTTCTTCCGGTGCATACTGGAGAGGGGATGAGCACAACAAGATGCTCACCAGAATCTACGGAACCGCGTACACCAAGAAGGCAGATTTGGAAGAGTATCTGGAGTACCTGGCAGATATCAAGAACAGGGACCACAACCGTCTGGGCCGTGAGATGGACCTGTTCACTACGGTGGATGTAGTGGGTCAGGGCCTGCCGCTGTTCATGCCGAACGGCACCAAAATGATTCAGAAGCTGCAGCGCTGGATTGAAGATCTGGAGGATTACGAGTGGGGCTACGTTCGTACCCGTACTCCGCTGATGGCCAAGTCCACCCTGTACAAAATCTCGGACCACTGGTACCACTATAAGGACGGCATGTTCCTGCTGGGCTACGATAACCTGGAGGATCTGAACAATTCAGAGGATGCTTCCCGTGAGATTCACGGTGTTCAGGACCTGAAGATGATTGAAAACGATGCGGACAGCGATGTATACGCACTGCGTCCGATGACCTGCCCGTTCCAGTACTATGTGTACAAGGCGCGTCAGAAGAGTTACCGCGACCTGCCTTACAGAATGGCGGAGACTTCCACGCTGTTCCGTAACGAGGATTCCGGCGAGATGCACGGACTGACCCGTGTTCGTCAGTTCACTATTTCCGAAGGCCACCTGGTGTGCACTCCGGAGCAGATTGACGAGGAGTTCAAGAACTGCGTTCGCCTGGCAAAATATTGCCTCACCACTTTGGGTTTGGAGGAAGATGTAACCTATCGGATGTCCAAGTGGGATCCGGAGAACTCCGAGAAGTATCTGGGAACTGCGGAAGATTGGAACCGCGTAGAGGATGCCATGAGAACCATCCTGGATGAAATCGGTCTGGACTACACCGAGGCGACCGGCGAGGCAGCGTTCTACGGTCCAAAGCTGGACATTCAGGCTAAGAACGTATACGGCAAGGAAGACACCATGATCACCATTCAGCTGGATATGTTCCTGGCAGAACGCTACGATATGTACTATATCGATAAGGACGGTTCCAAGAAGCGCCCGTACATCATCCACCGTACTTCCATTGGCTGCTACGAGAGAACACTGGCATGGCTCATTGAAAAATATGCGGGCAACTTCCCGACATGGCTCTGTCCGGAACAGGTTCGTATCTTGCCGATTTCCGACAAGTACGATGACTATGCGGAAAAGGTATTCCGTGAACTCCGTCGTAACGGCGTCGATGTTCACGTGGACCACAGCACGGAACGTGTCGGCTACAAGATCCGTAAGGCACAGATGGAAAAGATTCCGTACATGCTGGTTCTGGGTGCCAAGGAAGAGGAAGAAAATGCCGTTTCCGTTCGTTCCAGATTCGCCGGTGACGAAGGCAGCAAGCCGCTGTCCGAATTCGTCCGCCAGATTGTGGAAGAGATTGAGACAAAGGCGATCCGGAAGAAGGAAGTAGAAGAAAAATAAAAAACGGGGGCTGCATAATAAGTCTGTAAATAAAGAAACGCCAGTTCCGGCGAATGCCGGTTCTGGCGTATTTCTTATTCCTCTTTCGATTCCTTCTTTTTCATTTCCTCAATTAAGAGACGGCCAAAACGAATAGCAATTATCAGCGGGAAAAATGAGAGTGCATTTGCTATGTGACCACTGATGTCCTTGATGTAGAATACGTAATTTATTCCAACAAATGTAATCATCAGTAGTACGATTGCAAAAACAATATCACTTTTTGGCACAGAGATTGACTTTTTCATCGTTCTAGCCCTTTCTTGAATAATAGATAGATTAAGTTATCGCAGGAATCATTCGACTCTTGTTGCAATATTGTACCATTCTAATGTTTCCGAAATATTTCTGAAACGTTATTTTTTATTTCAAATTCTTAATAGATATTTTTATTTCTATTAATGACGTTTTTATGTATAAATGCTAATCTAAAAGTGAACGACTATAAACAAATCCGACTTACTGTTCTACCTTCTTTCTCCGCGCAAACAACCATGCACACAGGCCAACGAATCCGCTTGTAGCCCCGATTAATATTGGCCACACCGGGATTGGACAGACGCCTTCGCGAATGAGGTGGAGTCCCCGGTATAGTGTGTATACTCCAAAGATAGAGAATATCACGAATGCAAGACTGTTCAGAAGTCCGTCCGGCGTCTTGCTTTTCAGCAGATACCCCACCATCATTCCCAGAATATCCGCTGCGAACAATCCCAGGGAGCAAGCAAGCCAAACGATAAGCGCCGCACTCATTCCCTCATTTGCACCAAAAGTGATGGCAGTAAGCTGCGTCTTGTCTCCCAGCTCTGCCACAAAGAATGTGCAAAAGACAGCCAGTGGCGCGAACTGAATTCCGGATTTCGCATTTTCTGCCTCTTCATCCTCATCCCCCGCAATGGTAGATGCAGCGAAATAGAGAAATGCCAGTGCAGCAACAATCTTAATGACCCAATCCGGGATAAATTCACTCACCAGTCCACCTGCCAGCACTGCAAGTCCATTCAGCACGAGAATCGCCACCGCAGTTCCCAGTATAATGTCCCTTAATTTGTATTTCGAAGTAAGCGCAATCAGCATCAGCTGCGTCTTATCCCCCATCTCTGCAATGAATTCCGTCAAAAAAACTTTAAAGAATAGCATCGTCCATTCTCCTTTCTCCTGCAGACACGTTGCGTATGCCTCAGCCGTCCGCTTTATTCAATGCTTTTATCTGATAAAAAAAGGCCCACGTATATCCATATCAAATGTAAGTTCTCCTGTCAACAAACAAATTTCATCAAAAAACACAAATGCCCGAATCCGAGGATCCGAGCATTTGTGCGTTCTTTATATTTGCCTTAAGTTAAAGTCTTACAACGAGTCTTTACATTAACCCCAGAAGCTGGTGAGCTGTCCATATACAACCATTGCCAGGAAGATCGGTCCGATCCACTTGATGCAGAAGTTGTAGAAACCTCTGGTCTTGAACTTTCTGGTTCCGCCGTTGCTGATTTCGTCATCCAGATATCCAGGTACAACCCATCCAAGCAGGATTGCCATGATGAGACCGGTCAGCGGCATCAAGATACCTTCTGCGATGCAGTCCCATACGTCCAGTACATCCGGCTGTCTGAACAGGCCACGGAATGCTACGAAGAATGCATTCTGGCTTGTGCCCAGTCCATCAGCGGTGGTCAGGAAGTTACCAAACCATGCTGCGAGAGCCATGATAACGGTAACCTTTACTCTGTTTGCGCTCTTTCCGGCCTTCACTCTGGAGTCCAGAATTGCGGAAATGCCGGCCTCCATCATACCGATGGAAGAAGACAGTGCTGCGAAGAATACCAGCAGCCAGAACAGCAGCTGGAAGATCTTTCCTGCAGTGCCCATGGATGTGAATACGGTTGTCATCGATACGAACAGCAGTCCCGGCCCTGCGGACGGCTCCAGACCGAATGCGAATACTGCCGGGAAGATAGCCACGCCGGCCAGTACAGCTACCAGGGAGTCACCTGCGGTGATGATTGCTGCGTTGGATTCCAGGTTCTCCTTCTTATCCAGGTAAGAACCGTAAGCAATGATACAACCGGACGACAGGGAGAGTGAGAAGAAGCACTGTCCGCCTGCCGAAGAAAGAATGCTGAAGAAGCCCTTTGCACTTCCCCAAGCGCTCAGATCCGGGCTGAACAGGAACTTCAGTCCAGGGCCTGCGCCAGGCAGTGTGCAGGATCTTACTACTACGATGAGCAGCATGAAGAACAGCAGCGGCATTGCAACCTTACAGAACTTCTCGATACCGCCGGATACACCGCCGAATACGATAACCATTGTCAGGAGCAGGAATCCTGTCATCCATGCAACGGAGTTGCCGGTGTTGGTCAGCAGTCCGCCGAACTGTGCACCCGGATCTGCTGTGTTCAGAACACCCTTACCGAAGAGCGAGAGAATGGAATCTCCCAGGTACTTGGTGATGAATCCACCGAATGTGCAGTAGAAGCAAATCAAGAGCCAAGGAACGATGGTCTGCAGAACACCGTTGAAGGTGAATCTGTGATCGGCTTCCTTGTAAGCCTCGATTGCCGCCTTCTGAGTCTTACGACCGAGAGCCATCTCGGAGAGCATCAGAGGGTAACCGGTTACAACTGCCAGAATGATGTACAAGAGCAGGAAAGCGAATCCGCCGCCCATACCCATCTTGTAAGGGAAGGACCACAGGTTACCAAGACCTACGGCCGATCCAAGTGCTGCCATCAAGAATCCAAAATTGGAATTAAATTGGCCTTTTTGGTTTTCTTGTTCCATTTCAATACCTCCATACAAAAATGAAAACGACACATATAAGAACTCTGTATAAGACATTATACCTTTCGGACTAAATCGGAATAATCACTCTATTGGTTAATCCGCCCTATACAATTTATGCTCAAAGTATATCACCTGTTCTTCACATTCGCAACATATGTTCTGTATATTTAGTTAAAGGGAGAAAACTTTTTACAATTTTTAATACTGGCGGAAACCTATTGAACAATAGGGTTTTGGAGATTTGTACGATTTTAAAAGCAAAATTTCGTTATTTTCTTGTCGCACTTTTTTGAAACCGCTACATATTGTGTTTTCTTTTCATATTTAAATCAATATACACGCGCGTATTTGCCTGATTGTTGATTAATTATCCATTCAACCAATTTTTAGTATAAATTGAAAAATTTTTCCAACTCATTTTTCAACTGTTCTTTTTTGCTATCATGTTTTTTCATACCGACTTCAGTATGAACCCTCGCTTCCGCAATCACGTATAACAGAAAAACACCGCCTCCGAAACCGAGACGGTGTTTCCCCTATATAATATAGAAATTAGTGTTTTAAGCGTTTTTATTCTGCTTCCAGCTTCTTGCCTGCCTTCAGCTCTTTTCCGGAGAGCAAAGCGGCATCTTTCTTCCAGAATGCGCCCAGACCGCAGCCGATCAGAGCCGGGATGACCCAACCCAATCCGAAGGATGCAAACGGCAGGTTGTCGATGAACGCAATCGGATGTCCGGAGGTGCTGATGGTGCTCAGGATGCTGGTAATCAGCGCCACGTAAGTTCCTACGCAGATAACGTGATCGTTATCCGTAATTCTTTCCACATAGGCACCCAGTACCAGTACGATCAGCGGTGGGTACAAAATGTTCAGTACCGGTCCCGCAATGGCGATGATCTGGCTCAGTCCGAAGTTGGACATGGCGTAGCTGATAGCAATCAGAGCGATTACAATCTGCTTATACTTCAGCTTTCCGTGGGTCAGCTCTTCAAAGTAGTCTCCTACGATGGAGCTGAGTCCCAGTGCGGTGGTGACGCAAGCCAGGATTACGATAGCCGCCAGAGCGTATACGCCGTATTTACCCATCAGGTGGTAAGTAATCGCTACCAGCAGGCCGGCCTGGTCCAGTCCGGCATATTCCGGAATACCGGATGCGGTGGAGCCCAGATACGTCAATCCGCCGTACACGATGGCCAGCAGCGCTGCGGAAATGAGATCCGCACCGACGATCATCTTTTTAACATCTTCGTGTTCCTTGTAGCCATAGTTGTACGCAGCGGTAATCAGCATGATGGTAATCAGCACGCCGCCGATTCCGTCCAGTGTCTGATATCCGTTCTGAATGCCGGATGCGATAGGAACGATTTCCTCCGGGGAAACGGAAGCGCCCAGCGGATTGATGATTCCGATGACAATCAGGAGAATCATCACCGCAAGCAGACATGGGGTGAGGTAATTACCGATAATGTCTACTACTTTCGATGGGCGGATAACCAGTCCCAACGTAATCAGGAAGAACACCAAACCGTAGAGCCACAGCGGCACGCTTGGCGCGATGGTCTTGAATCCCAGCTCATAGCTGGTAGCCGCGGTTCGCGGAATGCACACGCACGGTCCCAGACAGAGCATGATGGTGGTGAGCAGTACCTTTCCCGGCTTCGCTCCCATCTTGCCAACCACTCCGTCTACGTTCCCTTTTCGGTTCAGCACTACCGATGCAATCGCAATTGCTGCCAGTCCCACGTCCATGATGAAGAATCCCATGAATCCGCTAATCCAGCTGCTTCCCGTTTCTCTTCCCAGAAACGGCGGGAAAATCAGATTTCCCGCACCGAACTGTGCGGCAAACAACGCAAGTCCCATACACAGGGTTGCGGAGAACTTACTTCTTTTCTTTTCCATTTTTTCACCTTACCTATTAATACATATAACCAATACGCCACCTACTCTACCATGAAGAAATGTGTTTTTAAAAAGAATTCTTTTCATCTTGCAAGCACTTTTTTTCATATTTTGGCATACTAAACCAATTTATTCTATTGTTTATTATTTTTTATCCGTTATAATAAAAACGAGAGGTAAAGGTTATGGATATTCAGAAATTAGACTATTTTTTAACAGCAGCAGATACCGGGAATTTCACCCAAGCTGCCGACCAATGCAGAATTGCGCAGACAACCATGAGCAAGTACATTGCCCAACTGGAGAGCGAATTCAATTGCAAGCTGTTCTACCGAACCAATAAGGGCTGTGAGCTCACTGACCAGGGACAGATTTTCTACGAAAAGGCGCTGGCCATGAAAAAAGATTATGCCAACCTGGTGGCTGCCCTGAAGCAAGACCATTCCCGGGATTTGAACCTGGGGCTGGACGGTTCTCATTTCTACGTATCCCTCTTTACGGATTTTCAAACCGCCTATCGGGACGTAAACCTGAAGGCCGCCTTCGGTAGCGAAAAGGAATTGGTAAGCGATCTGGTACACCAGCGACTCCACGCCATCGTCATGCCGGACAACATCAGCGATAAAGTTCGCGCCTATCCGGAAATCCGTAGCATCGACATTCTGAAGGCCCTGGACTACCTGGTTTTTCCGCCGAACACGGTACGCCACTTCGGTTCCATCGAGAAGGCGATTGAGAGCCTCCCCCTGATTACCAAATCCGTGGATGAAGAATATTACGATTACTGCCGCACCAATCTTCACAAAAAATACGGCACTACCTTCCACGATGTTCGGGTCGCCCGCAGTCAGGATGTACAGACCATGATGCTGGCTCTGTCCCAGGGTTTTGCCATCCTTCCCCTTTCGGAAGTCGACGCGGACAGCGACTTTGAATGTTTCCCGCTGGGAGAAGAATTCGTGGAAATGCTTCAGCTCTTCTACAGCACCAAATACATGAACGACCCCTTGCGGAAGCTCATCGAATTCATCAACCAGCACGGCATCGTCACCTGCTAATTTTTTTCATAAAAAAAACCGGCAGGCGCTCCACTTTCGTGAAGCGCCTGCCTTTTCGTTTTGCATCCATTTCCGGGGGGACCGGAAATCGGGTTAGTCAATGACCGAGGCAAAACTCTTTTTATAAACTCTTAGTCGAGATTCACATTTGCCTTCAGGTTTTCAGCCTTCTTGCCCTGTGGCTTCGGAAGGAATGCGCCTACCACGCATCCGATTACAGCCGGAACAATCCAGCCCAGGCCATCTGCCGCGAACGGCAGCTTTGCAGCCATGTCGGAGATTGCACCCATCGGCAGGGTTCCCGCCAGGCTGGCCAGCAGGGATACATATGCACCTACGCATGCAGACATCTCGTTCTTTACCACCTTCTCCAGCAGTGTCATTACTACCAGAACGATCAGCGGCGGATACAGGATGGACAGAATCGGTCCTGCCAGTGCGATGATGTTGCTCAATCCGAAGTTGGAGAGAATGTAGCTGAATACGATAACTGCGGCAACGGTGTACTTATACTGCATCTTTCCGTTGGTGAGATCTTTGAAATAGTCGCCGACTACTGCGGAAAGTCCGATTGCGGTGGTCAGGCAAGCCATCAGTACGATGATGGTCAGCGCGATTACGCCGTAGTTGCCCAACAGTCTGTTGGTGATTGCCATCAGCAGCGGAGCCTGCTCCAGATTCTTGAACTCTGCGATGCCGGAAACGGTGGAACCCAGATAGGTCAGTCCGCCGTATACCAGAGCCAGTAAAGTTCCGGAAATCACTGCAGACCCGCTGACAGTCTGACGAATTTCATCCTTTGTGGTATATCCGTAAGCACATGCCGCAGTAATCATCATCAGTGTCTGCGGAACGCCGCCGATACCGTCCAATGTCTGGTATCCGTTTACGATACCGTCGTGCATCGGGGATGCGTTTGCCAGGATTGCGGCTTCGTCGATCGGATTAACGATACCGATCACGATCAGCAGTACCATTACTGCCAGCAGAATCGGTGTGAGATAGTTTCCGATAATATCTACTACTTTTGTCGGGCGGATTACCAGAAGCAGTGCGATTCCGTAGAAAATAGCACCGAATGCCCACTGCGGAAGTCCCGGAATCAGCAGCTTAACGCCCATTTCATAGGTGGTTGCTGCCGTACGCGGAATTGCGATCAGCGGTCCCAGGCAGATGATGATAGCGGTTACCATCGCTTTTCCCGGGATACGGCCTATTTTGCCCATAACGCCGTCAACGCCGCCCTTCTTGTTGGATACGGTTGCAATAATCGCTGCTACCGCCAGACCAACGTCCATCAGGAAGAATCCGATGAATCCAACGAACCAGGAAGAACCGGTGTCTCTTCCCAGGAACGGCGGGAAAATCAGATTTCCGGCACCGAACTGTGTTGCAAACAGCGCCAGACCCATGATGATAATGGCGGAACGCTTGCTTCTTGTCTTACCATTCTGTTCCATAATATCAATACCTCTCATACTTTTCATCCCCGCTTCTCCGAGGATGTACCTAAAGCACTCTTTCCTTACGGTACAGATGTTAACATATTCACAATTCCTTGAAAAACGAATTATTCCTATGGGTATAGCACTTTTTTTCATGCCGCCCGATGTTATGTGTTCATTTTGTAAAAATATTCTTTCCGCTATTCCTATATTCTACCGGCACCCCTCATTCCGCATGTTCGGTTATTCGTAGCGGTCCTCCGAATCTGCTTTTACCAGGTCGTAAATCAGTGGATCCCGAATCAGATGTCGCCACACCGTAGTGG
>ERZ1035027.441-NODE-441-length-24121-cov-18.257791_pt1 | contig 24121 bp, 25 predicted proteins | sample MGYA00520604_ERZ1035027 | MGnify/ENA primary metagenome ERZ1035027 (study PRJEB33766, sample SAMN09781743) | gut metagenome | biome: gut microbiome | host: Homo sapiens | place: Madagascar | study: EMG produced TPA metagenomics assembly of the PRJNA485056 data...
GACCTGTGCGACAAGTGCCACCCGTTCTACACCGGCCAGCAGAAGCTCGTCGACACCGGTGGACGCGTCCAGCGCTTCGCTGACAAGTTCGGTGGCGCCGCTGCCGCCCAGCTCGAGAAGGCTGCTGCCGCCAAGGCCGCCCGTGAGGCCAAGGCTGCCGAGCTCGCCGCCGCCAAGAAGGCCGAGCGCGAGGCCAAGGCCGCCGCTAAGGCCAAGCGTGCCGCCGAGTACGAGGCCAAGGCCGCTGCCGAGGCCGCCAAGGCTGCCGCTGAGGCTCCTGCCGAGGAGGCCACCGAGGCTCCCGCCGAGGCCGCCGAGACCGAGGCCGCTGCCGAGTAGCACTCGCCCATAGCAAGCAAAGGGTCCGCGACGTCACGTGCGTCGCGGGCCCTTTCTTGTGGCGCGGGATGGGGTGCCACCGTCTTGGCTCGTTGATTACACGAGCTTGAAGCGCGGCTCCTCGCCCTTGTCCTCATCGGCATCATCGCCGGGGACCTCGGTCTGCATCTGGGCGCGCATCTCGGCCACGCGCCGGGCGGCCTGCTCGGCCGTCTCGTGCTCCTCGGCAAACGAAGCGTCGCGGATGACAGACTCGAGCGCGCGGCGGCGCCTGGCGAAGGCCATCATGTCCTCGTAGTCGCCGTGCTTGCGCGTCTCCTCGATGAGGGCCTTGGCGTCCTTGGGCGACATCCCCAGGATGCCGGGGAGCTCCGTCTCATCCACGTAGATGGCGTACTCGTCCACGATGGCGTCAAGCGCGGCGTCCTGCTCGGCAAGCGCCTGGGCCTCCTCGCTGACGGCGTGCTCGAAGTCGTGCTCGCTCATGCCGGACGCGGCGAGCAGCTGCGCCAGGTCGACGCCGTTCTGCATGGCCTGCATCTCGAAGCCCTGGCGAACGGTGTCGCGGGCACGCTCGATGCTCTCCGCGGGAATGCGCTGCTCCACGCGGCGGGCGAGCTTCTCGGCGCACAGCCCCGCCTTCGTGGACTCCACGTAGCGCGCGTTGATCTGCTCGAGCTCCTCGCGCACGGCCTGCTGGAGCTCGGCGAGTGTGTTGATGCCCTCGACGTTCTCGGCGATCCAGGCGTCCGTGGGCAGGTCGTCATCGTTCCAACCGCGCCCGGCCACGATGCCGGCGATGCCGTAGCCAACCTCCTCGTCCGTGAGGTGGGGGATGGTGAGCGTGACCTCGACGGGCTCGTAGGAGCTCAGCGTGTAGTGGTAGTGGCCGTCGATGAACAGCGGCTCGGGCTTGTTGGGCATGGGTCCTCCTGATGGGCGGGCGTGACGGTGGGCTTGGCTTTGCGGCTGGCCCCGTGGGTAGTAGGGTACCCATAAGCATACGGGAGATGCCGCGGCCGCGCGCATCAATGACGCAACCACAGGAGACGCATGAAGAAGCGCAACGACGGCATTGCCGAGGAGGGCGAGCTCTTCGCCACGCACATTGGCGGCTCCGCCCTTCCCGAGGGCGTCATGATGCGAGGAAAGCTCAGCTGGGCCGCGGCGGTGCGCGAGCCAAGCGGCCGCATCTATGTTGAGGAACATGAGCTGGCGCCGGCCGACGAGAAGCCTGTCTGGCAGCGTCTGCCCGTCATTCGCGGTTGCGTGTCGTTCGTGGAGTCGATGGTGCTCTCGTACAAGGCGATGTGCGTGGCGAGCGATCACGCCTATGACGAGGAGGGCGAGACATACGCGAGCCTGCTGGCTGCCGGGCGCGTGCAACGTGCGGCCGCGGGCGATGCTGCCGAGAACGGCGACGCGCCTGCGGGCGCCGTGGATGTGGATGCGGGTGTCGCCGCGGGCGCCGACGGGCCCGCCAAGCCCGAGTCCATATCTGCCGCGGCATTTGGCCTGTCGATGGCGCTTGGCCTCGTCCTTGGTGTGGTGCTCTTCATGGCGATTCCCGTGGGTGTAGCAAACCTGCTGGTGGGAGACTATACGCCTGCGAACGCGATGCGGTGGAACCTCGTTGAGGCACTGCTGCGCATCGTGATCTTCGTGGCCTACATATGGGCGGTTGGCCTCGTGCCCGACATGCGCCGCGTGTTTGGCTATCACGGCGCCGAGCACCTCACGATCCACTGCTTCGAGCATGGGCTGCCACTCACGCCGGAGAACGCGTCGCGGTTCAGCCGCCTGCACGTGAGGTGCGGCACGGCGTTTCTCATCATGACGATGATCGTGGCCATTCTCGTGAACACGCTTGTCCCGGTGGCGAGCTGGGCGGACGCGCTGGGCCTCGTGGCCCTTGGTCGTGCGGCGTTCGTGCTGGTGAGCCGCCTTGTGCTGCTGCCGCTCGTGGCGGGCGTCTCGTATGAGGTCACGGTGAAGTGGGCGGGCTCGCATCCCGACCTGTGGCTCGTGAGGCTCGTGCTGTGGCCGGGACTTCAGATGCAGCGCCTCACGACGCGCGTTCCCGACCACGATATGCTCGAGTGCGCCATCGCCGCCATGCAGCGCGTCTACGCCACCGAGCAGGTCGCCGGCCTGGAGTAGACGGCAGCCTTGCGGGCGTCTCGCGGCCCCGCGTCCTCGCGAGTGCAGCTATTTCGTCAGTTGCGACCCGTTTTCTCGCGCCATCTGACCAGACATCTACACTCGCGAGCGCTGCAAATCGGTCACTAATCGCCCCCGACGGCCGCCCATAGTGACCGATTTGCAGCGCTCGGCGTTTCTGCTGCCGAGAAGGCCCCCAACCGTGGCGTCTCGCCGTCTGTACACGATAATCTGCAAAATCGTGTACATCGTGTACACGAAAAAGCACAAAAACGTGTACAGCCTGTACATGAAAAAGCATAAAATCGTGTACACGACACCACTCGGGTTGGAGCAAACCATGACAATCCCAACGCCGCGATCGCTTAAGCGCAAGTTCTCGGAGAGGATAGAGGACTGGTTCCATACGGACGCCATTCATCCGCTTCTCGTGATGGGTGCAAGGCGTACGGGCAAGACCTACCTGATCAACCAGATGGGGCGTCAGCTTGCCGGAGACCAGTTTGTCTCCCTCGACTTCCAGACCGATCTTGCCGCCGTCGAGCGCATCTTTGGTGGCCCCACGGATGACGTTGATGGGATCGTCAAGCATCTTGCCGAATACAAGGGCGTCGAGAACCTCGACCCATCCCGCGCGCTTCTCTTCTTCGATGAGGTTCAGCTTGACGAGCGCGCGCTCAACTCCCTGCGCTTCTTTGCTGGGTCACGCTGGCGTGTCATTGCAAGTGGCAGTCTCCTTGGCGTCACGACACGTCAACGCAAGCTGCCGTTTCCCTCCGGCGTTCGCCAGGCGACGCTTCTCCCCATGGACTTCGAGGAGTTTCTCTGGGCCATGGGAGAGGAGGCGATGGCACGTGCAATTCGCGAGCACGCCACGTCCCTTGAGCCTTACATGCTCCATGACCGGGCGCTCGACCTCTACCATCGTTATCTCATCGTTGGCGGTATGCCGCTCCCTGTCCGTCAATATCGAGATACCCAGTCCCTCGAGGCGGCGTCCGAGGAGCTCGCGGAGATCGAGTCTACCTACGTTGCCGACATGACCGATGTCGAGAACGGAATCAGCGGAATCTCGGCCAAGAGAATCTGGGACAGCCTGCCCAAGCAGCTCCTGCGCTCGTCCACCAAGAAGTTCAAGTACTCCGAGGTCGTGCGGGGCGGACGCCGTGCTCGTCTCTTGGAGCCCCTTGAGTGGCTCGCCGCGGCGGGAATCGTGAACATCAACGACCTCACGCGGGATTCCCAGGCGCCGCTTGCTCCCTACAACGACGAGGAGGGCAGCTTCTTCAAGGTCTACGTTGCGGACACGGGCGTGATGTTCAGCAAGTTTGGGATTGCCCCAGGTCTGTTCCTGAATCCTGAGCTCCAGGCATCGCTCTCGTCGGACTTCAGGGGAGCTCTGGCCGAGAATTACGTGATGCAGGCGCTTAAGGCGGCTGGTCTCAAGACCTTCTACTGGATGCCCGAGGAAAACGCCCAGCGAGGGGAGATCGACTTCATCTATCAGACGAAGATGGCCGAGGTTATTCCCGTTGAAGTGAAGTCTGCTCGCAACGTGAGTGCCAAGACGCTCTCCCGCTTCATGAGGGAGAGCCGCGCACCGTTTGGCGTGCGGCTCTCCGAGAATGAGTTTGGTTGTACCAAGCTCGAGAATGGTGCCGAGTTTAGAAGTCTGCCTCTCTACGCAGCGTTCTGCATGGATGGGATGAAATAGGGGTCGTCTCAACACGCCATTTCTCGCGAGCGCTGCAAATCGGTCACTAATCGCCCCCGACGGCCGCCTATAGTGACCGATTTGCAGCGCTCGATGATTCTGTTGCCGAGAAGGCCCTCGTGCAGAGGTCGTGCCCGCTTCTGCCGCCGACGCGCACCTCGCCCGTCTCGGGGTATGATACGTGCGCCTATGCGAAAGGGGACCGCACCATGTATCTGAGGAACGACAAGCTCTAGCTACCTTGCCGCCAACGACGCTGCCACAATGCAGCGCCCTCCTCGTCCTCATCGTTTTGCGCGGCCGCCGCCTGCTCGCCGGCCGCATATCACAAGGAGTCCCCATGCGAGACAAGCTCGAAAAACTCATCTACGCCTACGAGGAGCTCGAGAAGAAGCTCTCCGACCCGGCCGTTGCCAGCGACATCAAGGAGTTCACGCGCCTCAACAAGGAGTACGCGCACCAGACCGACCTCGTGAACGCCGCGCGCGAGTACCTCTCTGCGCTCGACGACATCGAGGCCGCCAAGGAGATGCTCCACGAGGCGTCCGACGCCGAGGAGAAGGAGCTGCTCCAGGCCGACATCGCCGAGAACGAGGAGAAGCTCCCCCAGCTCGAGGAAGACATCAAGTTCATGCTCATCCCGGCCGACCCGGCGGACGAGAAGGACACCATCGTCGAGATTCGCGCCGGCGTGGGTGGCGACGAGGCCGGCATCTTCGCGGGCGACCTGTTCAAGATGTACGAGCGCTTCATCTCCTCGAAGGGCTGGAAGTCCGAGGTCCTCTCGAGCAGCCCGTCCGATTCCGGCGGCTTCAAGACCATCGAGTTCAAGGTCACGGGCGACCGCGTCTACTCCGTCATGAAGTACGAGAGCGGCGTCCACCGCGTCCAGCGCATTCCCAAGACCGAGAGCCAGGGCCGCATCCAGACCTCCACGGCCACGGTCGCCGTGCTGCCCGAGGCCGATGAGATCGACATCCAGATCGACCCCACCGACCTGCGCATCGACACGTACTGCGCCTCTGGCCCCGGCGGCCAGTGCGTCAACACGACGTACTCCGCCGTGCGCATCACGCACCTTCCCACGAACACCGTCGTGCAGTCGCAGGACCAGCGCTCGCAGATCCAGAACCGTGAGGTCTGCATGCAGATGCTGCGCGCCCGCCTCTACGAGAAGGAGCTCGAGCGCCAGCAGGCCGAGCTTGGCGCCGAGCGTCAGAGCCAGATCGGCCACGGCAACCGTTCCGAGAAGATCCGCACGTACAACCAGCCGCAGGATCGCGTGACCGACCACCGTATCGGCTTCAACAGCACGTACAACTCCGTGCTGCTTGGCGATGGCCTTGCCTCCGTCATCGACGCCCTTGCCGCGGCCGACCGTGCCGAGAAGCTCGCCCAGCAGGTGTAATTTCCGCCAATAGAAAGCAGGGGCCGGCAAGGGGACAGTCCCTTTTGCCGGCCCTTTCTTGTGTGGCTCTCTATGCGTCCAGATGCGTGCGATGGTCCTGGTAGTTCGCGAGATATCCGGCGAACTCCGCCGAGGTGTCCGAGTTGCCCGTGCGCCACGCCTTGTGGTCGATGATGGCGCTCGGCTCGCCGCCCTGCTCGGCGCACCAGGCGTCGATGTAGGCGATAAGCCCGTCGAGTGCCTCGAGCTGTGCCTGTGGGTAGTCGCTCTCGCCGCCAACGTGGACCATCTCGATGCCTATCGAGTACGAGTTCATCCCGTAATCCGGGCACGACGAGCCGATGGGCGTCGTGCCGCGCTTGTCGTCCCGGCTCTCGTCCGTGACGCCGTACAGCTCGTTGTGCCCGGCGTCTCCGTACCCGGCGTGATGGGCAATCTGGTCCACGGGCACGCACTGCGCAATGTGGCCGTCCTTGCCCACGACGAACTGTGCCGCAACGAGGTTCCCGTTACCAACCCAGTAGCTCACGATGCCCTCGGGCTCGCCGTCGCCCTCCGTGTCGTGCAGCACGATGTAGTACTGGTATTCGATGCCCTTGGGCCCGTGCGACAGCTCGTCGTGAAAGTCGCTTGCCACGTCAAGGCGTGCGAGAAGCTCATCGGCCGAAGGACCGGCTGGCGTGGACGAGTTGACAGCCTGCGCCTCGTCCTTCTCGGATTCCGCACTTGCGGGTGCCGTCTGCATCGCTTGCGCGCCCGGTTGCCGTTTTGTTGCCAGCGCCGCGACCACGCCGCCAATCCCGGCGAGGGCGGCACCGCCGATGATTCCGATGGCAGCCCGGCGCGTTACGGGTTGCGATCGCTTGTTGGAGCTGGGCATGGCGAGTCCTTACAGGTGGCTCGAGCCCAGGCTCTGCTCCACGCTCTTAATCGCCTCGGCGTTTGAGCGCTCCACGGAGCTCAGCTGCACGCTGTCGTCGAATTCGTCGGGCGAGTAGGTGGGCGTGTACCAGGGCTTTGCGTTGAAGTAGGCCTGCAACGTCTGGTCCCTGAACATGCGGCCGTGGCGGGCGTAGATCTCGTTTCTTGCGTACCAGAGCTCGTCCACGGAGAGGTTCATGCCCCTGATGTCATCGGCCGAGTAGCTTACGATGTTGCTGTCGGGGATGACGTAATCGCTGCTTGCGCCTCGCGGGGCGGGCGTGGATGCGGTTGCCGGCGTGCTCGTGGTGGCGTGCTCGTGGTGGCGGGCTCGGATGTGGCTGCGGGCTCGGACGTGGCTACGGGCTCCGACGTGGCGCTCTGCTCCGTGGCGGCCTCCTCGCTTGTGGCTGCCTGTGCCGGCGCCGTCTGCTTGATGCCGAACAGATTCATCGGATCGAGAAGAATGAATGCCACGGCTGCCGCAGCCACAACGATGATGGCGACGACGGCCGCGATGATGGCCCCGCGGCTTGTCCCACCCTTGCTGGGCGCCTTTTGATAGGCAGGCTGCTGGGGAACGCTCTGGTAGATGGGCTGTTGAGGGGCCGGCTGGTATTGCGTGGACTGCGGTGCCTGGTACTGCGTGGCCTGCTCGGGCGCCTTCGGAGCAACCCGCGTGGGCTGGCCGGTCATGACGCGCGTCTCGTTTGCGACGGGCATGACGGTCGTCTCGTCCGTCCCCTCCACGTGCGCGCCGCACTTTGTGCAGAACTTCGATCCGTCTGGGAGTTGAGCCCCACATTTCGTGCAGAACATACACGTCCTCCTCTGCGTCCTTCAATTACACAGGTTGAATTGTAAGGCTGAGAGCCGATGACAAGCGCCGCTTTGCCGGCTCGCCCGCTACTATGTGTGGGAGCAAGATGCGCCGCGCCCGTGGCGCGCAACCGTCGGAGGCCCCATGGCAGAAGAGAACGTCTGGACGATAAACCGCTGTCTCACCTGGACGCGTGACTACCTCGCGCGCAGGGGGGACGAGCACGCGCGCCTCTCGGCCGAGTGGCTGCTGAGCGCCGCGACGGGCAAGGACCGCACGGGCCTCTACATGGCCTTCGACGAGCCGCTCTCTCCAGACGAGCTCTCCCGCATGCACGGCTTCATCGAGCGTCGCGCCAAGGGCGAACCACTTCAGTACATCACGGGCAAGACGAGCTTCCGCTTCATCGAAGTCGCCTGCGCCCCGGGCGTGCTCATCCCGCGCCCCGAGACGGAGCTTCTCGTGGACGCCGCCCTCGAGGGCATCGACGCCGCGAGCGCGATGAACCCCATTCGCGTGCTCGAGGTTGGCTGCGGCACGGGCTGCGTGAGCTGCGCCATCGCCAGCGAGCGCCCGGGCGCGCTCGTGACGGCCACGGACATCTCGCCTACCGCCGCCGCCCTTGCGCGCGAGAATCGCGATGCGCTTGGCCTCGCCAACTTCGTTGACGTCGTCGAGTGCGATCTCGTCTCAGGCGTCTCTCCCGAGCTTATGGGGACGTTTGCCGTGCTTGTCTCGAACCCTCCCTACATCCCGGACGACGTCATGCGCAAGCTGCCCGATGAGGTCGCCAACTTTGAGCCCGAGCTCGCCCTTGCGGGCGGCGCGGACGGCCTCGACGTGTACCGTCGCCTGCTTGACGCGGCGCCCCGCGCGCTCGTCCCCGGCGGCATGCTCGCCGTCGAGCTCCACGAGGACGCGCTCGACGGCGCGGCAGACCTCGCGCGCGAGCAGGGTTGCTGGAAGTCGATCGAGATTCGCCGTGACCTTACGGGCCGCACACGCTTTATCGTTGCGCGTCTCGCCGGGGAACTGCCTGCTGCCGCGCCCGTCCACGAGCCCGAGGGGCGCATCGTCTCCTGCAACCAGGACGAGCCGTCGCCCGAGGTCATCGCCGACGCGGCCTCCGTGCTGCGCGCCGGCGGCGTCGTTGTGATGCCCACGGACTCCGTCTACGGCATCGGCGCCGCGGCGATTCCGGACAATCCCGGCCACCACCGGATCTTCGACATCAAGCGCCGCGACCTCGCGCAGACGCTGCCGCTTCTCGTCTCCGACGCCTCCGAGCTCGACCGTCTCGCGGTCGATGTGCCCGCGTGGGCGCACACGCTCGCGGAGCGCCTGTGGCCCGGTGCCCTCACGCTCGTCGTTCACGCGAGCGAGGCCGTCCCGCGCGAGTTCCAGCGCGAGAACGGCACCGTTGCCCTGCGCGTTCCCAACTCCGCGCTCGTCCGCGAGCTTGCCCGCGAGGTGGGGCCGCTTGCCGTGACGAGCGCTAACACGCACGGCATGCCCGCGCCCGCGACCTCCGATGACATCGAGCGCCGCATCGCAGACGCCGCCGACCTTACGCTCGCGGCCGGCCCCACGCCTTCCGGCGCCGCGTCGACCATCGTCGACACCACCACGGGCGAGCCGCGCATCGTGCGCCAGGGCCCCATCCCCGAAGAGGTCATCGCCACGCTCGCCCACTAGCCGCCGCGAGCCGAGTGGCCCGACGCGAGCCGAGCTCCCCGCCAACGTCCGTCGCCCTCATCCCTTGGCAGACGCCCTGCCGCCCGCCGAGAGCCTCGCCCCGTCGCCGCTCCCGCTTCCTACACTGGTGCGAAGCGACAGACGGGAGGCACGCATGGCAACGATCATGGACAGCGTCATGAGCTCGGCCAAGGACGACGCGATGGGAGCGCGGGAGGCGCCGGAGGGCTGCATCATGGCCCTCGATGCCGGCACGACGAGCGTTCGCGCCATTCTCTTTGACGAGTACGGCCACAAGGTCGCCGTGGCGCAGCGCCCGCTCACCATGCACTACCCGCATCCCGGGTGGGTCGAGCAGGACCCGGTCGAGATTCTCTCGGCGCAGGTGGCCTGCATGATCGAGGTCCAGTTCAAGAGCGGTATCCACTCGGACCGCATCCACGCCATCGGCATCACCAACCAGCGCGAGACGGTCATCGTGTGGGACCGCCAGACCGGCCAGCCCATCTACGACGCGGTCGTCTGGCAGTGCCGCCGCACGGCCGACGCCGTCGCCGAAATCGTCGAGGACGGCTACGGCGACCTCATCCGCGAGCGGACGGGCCTCGTGCCCGACGCGTACTTCTCGGCCACGAAGATCGCCTGGATCCTTGACAACGTCGAGGGTGCCCGCGAGATGGCAAACGCCGGCGAGCTCATGTGCGGCACGGTCGACACGTGGCTCATCTACAACCTCACGCGTGGCGAGGTGCACGCCACGGACTACACGAACGCGAGTCGCACCATGCTCTTCGACATCCATCGGCTCGACTGGGACGACGACCTGTGCGAGATATTCCGCGTGCCGCGCTCCATGCTTCCTGAGGCCAGGCCATCGTCGGGCTCCTTTGGCGAGGTGAGCTCCGGCATCATGCGCAACCACCCGCGCATCACGGGCGTGGCGGGAGACCAGCAGGCCTCCTTGTTCGGCCACTGCTGCTTTGCGCCGGGAAGCGTCAAGAACACGTACGGCACCGGCTGCTTCATGCTCATGAACCTGGGGCCCAAGCCCGTCATGTCGAGCAACGGCCTCGTCACCACCATCGGCATTGCCGAGGGCGGGCGCGTGGACTACGCGCTCGAGGGCTCCGCCTTCCAGGCCGGCTCGGTCATCCAGTGGCTTCGCGACGGCCTGCGACTCATCGATGACGCGGCCCAGACCGCAAAGATCGCGAGCTCGGTGCCAGACACGGACGGCTGCTACGTGGTCCCCGCCTTCACGGGCCTGGGCGCGCCCTGGTGGCGCTCGGACGCGCGTGGTGTCATCGCCGGTATCACGCGCGGCACCGACCGCGCCCGTCTCGTCCGCGCCGCCTGCGAGTCCATGGCCTACCAGACCTACGATGTCCTCAAGGCCATGGAGGCAGACTCGGGCAGGAGCCTCTCCTCGCTCAACGTCGACGGCGGGGCGGCCAACAACCCCTTCATCATGCAGTTCCAGGCAGACCTTCTCGGCATGGACGTCGTTCGGGCGGCGTCGGCCGAGACCACGGCGTTGGGCGCGGCGTACCTGGCAGGCCTTGCCTGCGGCTTCTGGGCAGACAGGGACGAGCTCGCCGGTCTTGCGGAGGACGAGAAGACCTACGCGCCCGGCATGAGCCCCGAGCACGCCGCCGCGCTTCTCGAGGGCTGGCACGAGGCCGTGCGTCGCACGCTTGTGTAGGCGCCTGTCCGGCATTTTCCTGCGCTTCTGCCAGGCCGCGTCACCGGTGCGCGCCTGCCGCGCTCCGTGGTACGCTTCTGCCGTCTGATTCGCTTATAGCAAAGGAGCTCCCATGCGTATTGTCGTCGCCTCCGATCACGCCGGCTTCTGCCAGAAGGACGTCATCTGCGACTTCGTCCGCGGCCTTGGCCACGAGGTCGAGGACCTCGGCCCCGAGACGGCCGATCGCGTCGACTACCCCGACTTCGCCGACAAGGTTGCCCGTCGCGTGTCCGAGGGGACGGCCGACCGCGGCATCCTCATCTGCGGCACGGGCATCGGCATGGCCATGACGGCCGATAAGGTCCCCGGCGTCCGCGCCACCGTGGTCCAGACGAACAAGTTCGCCGAGCTGTGCCGCGAGCACAACGACTGCAACGTCATCTGCCTGTCTGGCCGCTTCACGGCCCCGATGGACAACTGCGAGTTCGTGAAGACGTTCCTCACCACCGAGTTCGGCGGTGGCCGCCACACGCAGCGCGTCGCCAAGATCATGGCCGAGGACGAGCGCAAGTAGTTGCGTCAGGCGAGGAGGCCCTCGCCAACCATGAAATGCCGGGGCCGCTGCCGCAGGTGGCGGCCCCACTCGTAAAGGAGCGCCAGATGGCTAACGCCGACACCCTCAACCTCACGCCCGAGCAGGCCGCTCGCCTTACGGTCATCGACCACCCGCTCGTCCAGCACAAGCTCTCGATCATGCGAGACGAGCAGACCGGCACGAAGCAGTTCCGCGACCTGGTCCGCGAGCTCGCGCTGTTCGAGGGCTACGAGGCCACGCGTGACTTCGAGCTCGAGCCGGTGCAGGTCAAGACGCCCCTCGAGGAGTGCACCTGCCAGCGTCTCGCCGGCAAGAAGGTTGCCATCGTTCCTATCCTCCGCGCCGGCCTCGGCATGGTCGACGGCGTCCTCGACCTCATCCCCGCCGCCCGCGTGGGCCACGTGGGCATGGAGCGAGACCCCGAGACCCACGAGCCGCACGAGTACTACTGCAAGCTCCCGCCCGACGTGGAGCAGCGCACCTGCCTCATCGTCGACCCGATGCTTGCCACCGGCGGCTCTGCCACCGCTGCCATTCAGTACCTGCGCGATGCCGGCGTCCGCGACATCCGCCTGCTCGTGCTCGTGGCGGCGCCCGAGGGCGTGCGCGCCGTGCTCGAGTATGACCGCGACGTTCGCCTGTATACGTGCGCGCTCGACCGCGAGCTCAACGATCACGCCTACATCCTGCCCGGCCTCGGCGACGCCGGCGACCGCATCTTTGGCACGAGATAGTATGGCCGCGCAAATCCTGTTGGGCGTCGTCCTCGGCCTTGCCGGGGCGGCGCCCTTCTCCGTCGCCCTCGCCCGTACGGTGGCGCGCGGCCCGAAGGGTCCCGGGGTTCGCAGCGGGCTCGTCTGCATCGTGGTCTCGGCGCTCATCGTTCTCGTGGGGATGGCGCTCGTCCATCGTCTGTGGGCAGAGGCGTTCGTGCCCGTATCCGTCTCGGCGGTGCTCGCCATGCTCGCGGCGGTCACAGCGCTGGTGCTCGTGACGTGGCACAGGCTTTCCTAGTCGTTTGACGGGTCGCTCCGGCAATTCCGCGGACGCAACAAAAAATTCGGCAAGCGTGCGCATGCGCGGTAGCTCGCACTTTACAGGTTATGGAAATAAACAGGTCAAAGGATAGAAAAGAGTTCTTACTCCTCGAATGCGGAAGTGCTAGTATCGCCATTCGGATTTAGAAGAAGGGTGCAAATCCCGGCCGGACTAGCGCCCTTGAACTCGGGGTAGAAACCTCTCACAAGGGGTAGAATCCCTGACGCTGCACCAGGCGTGTCGCACCCGGTGCAGAAACGAGCGACCGATCCCCGGTCGCTGCGGGGCAAGCGAAAGGACGATGCATGTCTCCACTAGACAAGCTCCCCGAGGAGATTGACGCTCTTCTCGACAGCTTCATGTCCCACGCCATCGTGGGCAACACCACGGTTGGCCTCACCACGTATACGTTCTGGCTGGCCGTCGCGCTCATCCTGATGCTCGTCGTGCTCTTCGCGTTCAAGAAGAAGCAGTCCGCGAGCCTCGTGCCGCAGGGCCTGTTCGTGAATGGCGTCGAGTTCGTCGTCGAGTTCGTGCGCGATGACATGGTGAAGTCCATCGTGGGCGAGAAGACCTGGAAGAAGCACTTCCCGTTCCTCGCCGCGCTGTTCTTCTTCATCTGCGCCAACTCCATCATCGGCGTCATCCCCGGCTGCCACCCCGGCACCGGCACCATCGGCGTCACGGCGGCGCTCGCCCTGTGCTCGTTCATCTACTTCATCGTCGTGGGCTGCAAGCGCCTGGGCCCCATTGGCTACATCAAGAGCCTCGCGCCCGAAGGCGTCGCGTTCCCCATCAACATCCTCGTGTGGGTCATCGAGCTGTTCTCGACGTTCCTGCGCCTCATCACCCTCGCCGTCCGACTCTTCTGCAACATGTTCGCAGGCCACGTCGTCATGGGTGCCTTCGCCATCCTCGCGTCGCTGTTCTTCGAGCCGCTGCTGCAGGGCTTCTCGGCCGTGGCGCTCGGCCAGGCTGGCGCCTCGGTGTTCTGGGTGGCCATCCTCATCGTCATCTACCTCGTGGAGATCATGGTCGGCATCATCCAGGCCTACGTCTTCACGCTGCTCTCCGCCGTCTACATCCAGCTCGCCGAGAACGGCGACTAGCAGCACGGCCGCGGCGTCTCGCCGCACTTGTTTGGCATCGTGCGGGGAAACCCGCCTGTGCATAGATATGGCTCACGAATCGCCCGAGGAACAAGATGTCGGGCGACTAACAAAGGAGGAATCGTGGGAGCTATCGGTTATGGTCTTGGTGTTATCGGCGCCGGCATCGGCATTGGTCTTGCGGCTTACGGCGCCACGTCGGCCATCGCGCGCCAGCCTGAGATGCAGAGCCGCCTGTTCACGGTCTTCATCCTGGGCTCCGCATTCGTCGAGGCCCTCGCACTCATCGGCTTCGTCGTTACGCTGATCGCCTAAGGTCACGTAGACGTCGAACAGCTGAGTGGAGGCACGAATGAACAGCAACACTAAGAGGCTTGGGTTCGCAGGTGGCATCGCCGCCCTCGCTGCCCTCGTCCCGACGCCCGCATTCGCGGAGGCGCCGAGCGGTGCCGACCTTCTGCTTCCCAAGATGGCGGAGTTCATCCCCGCCCTCATCGCCTTCCTCGTCATCTGGTTCGTGCTCGCCAAGCTCGCTTGGCCCTCGATCCTGGGCATGATGGAGAAGCGCCAGCAGAAGATCCAGGAGGACCTGGACGCCGCGGCCAACGAGAAGGTTGCCGCCGAGAAGGAGCACCGCGAGTACCAGGCGCAGATCGCCGAGGCCCGTCACGAGGCCGACGAGATCGTCGCCAAGGCCAAGCGTGAGGCCGAGGCCGAGCGCTCTCGCATCCTTGCCAAGGCGCAGGAGGACGCGGCCGCCACGGTCGCCAAGGCGCACGACGCCGTCAGCTCCGAGCGTCGCAAGGCCATGATCGAGCTCTCGAGCTCCGTCGTCGACCTGTCCGTCGAGATTGCCAGCAAGATCATTGGCAACGACCTCAGCGAGGAGGACCAGCGCAAGCTGGCCGAGAAGTATCTCGCGGAAGTGGGCACCGGTCATGACAACGAAGCGTAGCGATCAGGAGAAGTCCGAGAAGTACGCTCGCGCGCTCATCGACGCCGCGCGTCAGGAGGGCAGGGCTAACAAGGACCTGGTCCAGTGGAACCACGCCCTCAAGTTCTCGCCCGAGGTCCTCGAGACCCTCGCTGCCATGCGCACCGAGGACGACCTCAACCTCGTCGGTGACGTCGCTCGCACGTACAAGGAGATTCTCGACAGCGAGGACAAGACCGTCTCCGTCACGGTGACGACTGCCATCCCGCTGGACGACGACCTTCGCGAGAAGGTCATTGCCAAGGCCGAGAAGGACCTGAACGCCCCGGTGTACCTGGTAGAGCGCGTCGATCCGTCCATCATCGGCGGTGTCGTGCTCGAGGCTCGTGGCAATCGCTACGACGCCTCGGTCCGAGCGCAGCTTGCCAACATCCGCAAGACGCTCTCCTCGACCTTTATTGGAAGTGATGACTAATGGCAGACAAGATCAGCTCCGAGGTGATCATGCGCACGCTGCGCGAGCAGCTATCGCAGATCAACGCCACGGTTGACGAGCAGGAGGCGTCTGTCGTCACCGAGGTGGGAGACGGCATCGCGCACATCTCCGGCCTCAAGACCGCCATGGCCGGCGAGCTGCTCCAGTTCACTAGCTCCACGTCTGGCAAGAGCGTCTACGGCCTGGCCCAGAACCTCGACGAGGCCGAGGTCGGCGCCGTTCTGTTCGGTGACGTCGACGCCATCAAGGAGGGTGACGAGGTCCGCACCACGGGCCGCGTCATGGACATCCCCGTTGGCCCGGCCATGCTTGGCCGCGTCGTGAACCCGCTCGGCCAGCCCATCGACGGTCGCGGCCCCATCAACACGACGGCGCGCCGCCCCATCGAGTTCAAGGCCCCTGGCATCATGGAGCGCCAGCCGGTCTGCGAGCCCGTCCAGACGGGCCTGCTCGCCGTCGACGCCATGGTCCCCATCGGACGCGGCCAGCGTGAGCTCATCATCGGCGACCGCAAGACGGGCAAGACGGCCATCGCCATTGACGCCATCGTCAACCAGGCCAAGACCGACATGGTCTGCGTCTACGTCGCCATCGGCCAGAAGGCCTCGACGGTTGCCGCCATCAAGGGCACGCTCAAGGCCCACGGCGTCCTCGACAAGACGATCATCGTAGCCGCCACGGCCGCCGACTCCGCGCCGATGCAGTACATCGCGCCCATGGCCGGTGCCGCCATCGGCGAGTACTTCATGTACAACGACGCCAACGGCAACCCCGCGGACGCCACGCACCCCGGCGGACACGCCCTCGTCATCTACGACGACCTGTCGAAGCAGGCCGTGGCCTACCGTCAGATGTCGCTTACGCTGCACCGTCCGCCTGGACGCGAGGCCTACCCTGGCGACATCTTCTACCTGCACTCTCGTCTGCTCGAGCGTGCCTGCAAGCTCTCCGACGCCAACGGCGGCGGCTCGCTCACGGCGCTCCCGATTATCGAGACGCAGGAGGGCGACGTTTCCGCCTACATCCCGACGAACGTGATTTCGATCACGGACGGCCAGATCTACCTGCAGTCGAACCTGTTCTTCCAGGGCCAGCGCCCGGCTGTCGACGTGGGCATCTCGGTCTCTCGAGTCGGCGGCGCCGCTCAGCTCAAGGCCATGAAGCAGGTTGCGGGCACGCTGCGCCTGGACCTCGCCAGCTATGCCGAGAAGCAGGCCTTCGCCCAGTTCGGTTCCGACCTCGACGCCTCCACGCAGTACCAGCTGTCGCACGGCGCCCGTATGACCGAGCTGCTCAAGCAGGGCCGCTACTCCGCGCTTGACGTGGCAGACCAGATCATCGCCCTGTTCGCAGGCAAGGAGGGCTACCTGGATGACCTCGACGTCGACCAGGTCTGTCCGTTCCGTGATGGTCTCGCCTCCTACATGCAGGAGCGTCACGACGCGCTTCGCCGCGAGGTTCGCACGAGCAAGATTTCTGACAACACCGCTGAGCGTCTGAAGGGTCACATCGCCAGCTTCAAGAAGCAGTTCCTCCTCCAGCACCCGAGGAAGGCTGACCTTGAGGCCGAGGCCGCCGTGGCCGCTTCCGCCGACGATCAGGGGAAGGCGTAAGGCATCGGCTTATGTCGAATCTCCGCGAAATACAGAGGCGTATCTCCTCGGTCAAGGCGACCTCGCAGATCACGCGCACCATGGAGATGGTCTCCACGGCGAAGATCCGCAAGGCGCTTGAGCGTGCCGAGGAAGCCGAGCCGTACAAGGACGCCATCAGTCGCATGATGGGCGCTGTCGTGGGCGCGAGCCTCGACGAGCGCCAGCCGCTGCTCGCCAAGCATGCCGAGGAGAAGAACGTCCTCTTCATCGTCATCGCTTCCGACCGCGGCCTGGCTGGCGGCTTCAATGTGCAGCCCCAGCGAGACGTCCAGCGCAAGATGGACGCGCTCAAGGCGAAGGGCATCGCGAGCCAGCTCATCACGAGCGGCCGCAAACCCACGGACTACTTCACGTACCGCGGCGTAGAGCCGGTCATCTCGTTCACCGGGACCTCCTCGGAGCCCACGATGGACCAGGCCGACCAGATCGCCACCTACGTGATGGACTCCTACGCCAAGGGCTCCATCGACCGCGTCGAGCTCGTCTACTGGCACGCCAAGAACCGCGTTGAGCAGACGCTCGTGAACGAGCAGCTGCTTCCGATCAACCCGGACGCGTTCAAGATGCCCAACGAGCCCCGCAACCCCGAGGCCCTGACGACCCTCGAGCACGACCTCAACAGTCCGTTCGAGTTCGAGCCGTCGGCTTCCGAGGTGCTCGGCTACCTCATCCCGGCGTACGTCCGCACCGTCATCTTCCATGCGATGCTTGACTCTGCGGCGGCCGAGCATGGCGCACGCCGTCGTGCCATGCACTCAGCGACCGAGAACGCCGAGGACGTCATCACCAACCTGAGCCGCACGTACAACCGCGTGAGGCAGGGCTCCATCACCACGGAGCTGAACGAGATCATCGGCGGCGCGTCCGCATTGGAGGACAACTGATGGCAGAAACCACTGAAAAGCGCACGGTGCTTGAGGAGGCCGCCCTCGACTACATGAGGCGCGGCGCCGGCGATGGCACCGTCATCCGCATCGTGGGCTCCATCGTCGACGTCAAGTTCGACGAGGGCGTGCCCGCGATCTACAACGCGCTGGTCGTCAAGGGCGAGACGCCCATTGGCGCGATCAACGTCACGCTCGAGGTCGAGAGCGAGCTTCCCGGCAACGTCGTCCGCTGCGTCGCCATGGAGTCCACCGACGGCCTGCAGCGTGGCCTGCGTGTGCACGACACCGGCGCACCCATGATGATGCCGGTCGGCGAGGCCACCCTTGGCCGCGTCTGGAACGTCGCGGGCAAGCCCGTTGACGGCAAGCCGCTCCCCGAGAGCATCCAGTACTACCCGATTCACCGTCCTGCACCCCAGTTCCAGGACATCACGACGCAGACCGAGATCTTCGAGACTGGCATCAAGGCCATCGACCTTCTCGAGCCCTACGTCCGTGGCGGCAAGACCGGCCTGTTCGGCGGCGCCGGCGTTGGCAAGACGGTCTTGATTCAGGAGCTCATCAACAACCTGGCCCAGGAGCACGGTGGTACGTCCGTGTTCACCGGCGTTGGCGAGCGCACTCGTGAGGGCACCGATCTGTTCCTCGAGATGAGCGAGTCTGGCGTCATCAACAAGACCTGCCTGGTCTACGGCCAGATGAACGAGCCGCCTGGAGCGCGTCTGCGCGTGGGCCTTGCCGGCCTGACCACGGCCGAGTACTTCCGTGACCAGGGCCAGGACGTGCTGCTGTTCATCGACAACATCTTCCGCTTCTCCCAGGCCGGTTCCGAGGTCTCCGCACTTCTCGGCCGCATGCCGTCCGCCGTCGGCTACCAGCCCACGCTGGCCACCGAGATGGGCGACCTGCAGGAGCGCATCACGTCGACCCGCGAGGGCTCCATCACGTCCGTCCAGGCCGTCTACGTCCCCGCAGATGACCTGACCGACCCGGCGCCTGCCACCACGTTCACGCACCTGGACGCCACGACGGTTCTGTCCCGTAACATCGCCTCGCTGGGCATCTACCCGGCAGTCGACCCGCTGGCCAGCTCGTCTGACGCCCTCGACCCGAGCGTCGTCGGCGAGGAGCACTACCGCGTCGCCACGGCGGTCCAGGAGCTTCTGCAGGAGTACACCGACCTTCAGGACATCATCGCGATTCTCGGCATGGACGAGCTCTCCGAGGAGCAGCGCCTCGTCGTCGACCGTGCCCGTAAGGTCCAGCAGTTCCTGTCCCAGTCGTTCCACGTGGCCGAGAAGTTCACCGGCAACCCCGGCTGCTACGTGCGCATCGAGGACACGGTCCGCTCGTTTGCCGCCATCATCGACGGTGAGTGCGACGACATCCCCGAGCAGGCGTTCCGCTTTGCCGGCACCATTGACGACGTGCGCCAGCGCGCCGCCAAGATGGCGGCCGATGAGGCCAAGGCCGAGTAGGGAAGGCACGGATGGCGTATCTAACCTGCAAGTTCGTGAGGCCAGACAAGCAGCTGTTCGAGGGCAAGTGCGCCTCGATGACGCTTGTCACCTACTCGGGCGAGCTTGGCATCCTTCCGGGGCATGCCTCGGAGATCTGCGCCCTGGGCGATGGCGTTGTTCGCATCAAGAACCTCGACGAGGACGGCGGAGACGAGCGTGACGTCGTGGTCTCCGGCGGCTACGCCGAGATCTGCAACAACGTCGTCGTCATCATCGCCGACCACGCCCGCGCCACGGATGACATCGACGTCGACACGGTTCGCCGCACGCACGACAAGGCACAGGCCAAGCGCGATGCCCTCCCCGAGGACGATTACCAGCGCGCCTACTACGAGAACAAGATGGCCTGGTGCGATCTGCTTCTCGAGAAGGCCGGGGCGGCGTCGGCATCCGAGTAGCCGCTCGTCTACAATTGAGCATTGGATAGACCTGATGGGCGTCCGGCAACGGGCGCCCATCTTCGCATATGCATACAAAACCGGGAGGAACATGGACGTCATCAAGGTCGAGGGAGGGCTACCCGTCAGCGGAGAGGTCCGCGTGGAGGGTGCCAAGAACTCCGCCCTCAAGCTCATGGCCGCCACAATCATGGCACCTGGCGTCAACACGCTCACGAACGTGCCCAACATCTCCGACGTGCACGTGATGGGCAAGGTGCTCAAGCGCCTTGGTGCCACGATCGACGTCGTGGACGAGCACACCCTCATCATCGACACCACCAACGTCAGCAAGTGGGAGGCGCCCTATGACCTCGTCGTCAAGATGCGCGCCTCCACAGCGGTTCTCGGGCCGCTGCTTGCGCGCTTTGGCAAGGCCGTCGTCGCCATGCCGGGCGGCTGCAACCTGGGTGCGCGCAAGATCGACATGCACATCCTTGGCCTCGAGGCCCTGGGCGTCCAGTTCGAGACGGCCCACGGCAACATCCACGCCAGCGCGCCCAACGGCATCATCGGAGCCAACGTGACGCTCGAGTTCGCGAGCGTTGGCGCCACCGAGAACCTCATCATGGCCTCGGTTCACGCCAAGGGCACCACGACCATCGACAACGCTGCCCGCGAGCCAGAGATCGTGGACCTTGCGAACATGCTCAACGAGATGGGCGCAAAGATCCGCGGCGCCGGCACCCCCGTCATCGAGATCGAGGGCGTGTCCGAGCTTCACCCCGTCACCCACGCCGTCGTGGGAGATCGCATCGAGGCAGGCACGTTCATCGCGGCTGCCGCCATGACGGGCGGCCCCATTCGCGTCGTGGGCTTCAAGCCCGAGCACCTTGGCCTTGTCCTCAAGAAGTACGAGGCCATGGGCGTCAAGATCGAGCGCGAGGAAGACGGTGTCACCGCCAGTGCGGATGGCCGCCTCAGGTCCGTTGACATCCAGACGCTTCCCTTCCCGGGATTTCCCACGGACATGCAGGCCCAGACCATGGCGATGCTTGCCCTGGCAGACGGCCAGTGCGTCATCACGGAGAACATCTTCGAGAACCGCTTCATGTTCGCGAGCGAGATTGCGCGCATGGGCGCCAACATCCGCATCGAGGGGCACCATGCCATCGTGCACGGCGTCGAGGGCCTCTCTGGCGCCCAGGTTGAGTCGCCTGACCTGCGCGGAGGTGCCGCGCTCGTGCTGAGCGGCCTCGTTGCGGAGGGCGAGACCACGGTCTCGGCCATCCACCACATCGAGCGTGGCTACGAGCACTTTGTCGACAAGCTCTGCGCGCTCGGGGCGCATGTGTGGAGGGACACCATTCCCGATGCCGTCGATGAGGACTAGCCATGTTCTCTCGTGAATTCCGCGACCCCTCGACAACGGGCTTCTTCGACTACGACAGAACAAGCTCTGGGTCGAGCTACCACGAGCGCATGGTCAGGCGGAGGACTCGCGCCAGGTCGATAGGCGCCGCTGCCGTCGTTCTCGCGGTCGCGATGGCACTTGCCTGTGCTTTCCTGGCGCTCAGGCATTGATGTATTGTGTAAGCCATAGTTAACTTTTATCTGGGCCAGGCGTCCAGACATCGGAGGTCCTTCATATGAAGGTAAAGAACGAGGGACATGCGCTCACCAGCGCGGGCGAGGACTACCTCGAGGCAATCTACTGCATCCTGCTCGAGCACCCCGGCGACGACTCGGTGCGTTCCGTTGACGTCTCCGAGCGCCTTGGGGTCACGAAGGCCAGCGTCAACAAGGCGCTCTCGGCGCTCAAGGACGGAGGCTACGTAGAGCAGACGCGCTACGGGAGGGTCGAGCTCACCGAGGAGGGCAAGGGCTATGCCGCCGAGGTATGGAGCCGTCACCGCATGCTCCGCACCTTCCTTGTGGTTGAGCTCGGCGTGGACGAGGAGGTCGCAGACGAGGAGGCGTGCATCATGGAGCACGCGCTGTCGCACGACACGTCGAAGCGCCTGTTCGAGTACCTCAAGCGCCAGGGCGTCTCGGTGGAGGCGGAATAGCCTCCGCGTCGGGGCCTAGATGCATATATAGGTGAGCCAGTCGGCGCCGTGCGCAATTCGCAGCCGCACGGCGCTGTTTCTATGTAGGACGTGCCGTTTTTTACGCGGGCGGGTACTATTTCCAAGGTTGTACACCTACGAATGCACAAGCGCCCTGTCCGCGCAGCGACAAGGGCGCAAGATTGAATGGAGCCATCGTGAAGGCAGTCATTCCCGCCGCCGGTCTCGGTACGCGTTTTCTTCCCGCGACAAAGGCCGTCCCCAAGGAGCTCCTCCCCGTTCAGGGTCTTCCTGTCATCCAGCAGGTCGTCGAGGAGGCCCTGGCCGTCGATGGCGTCAATGGGGTTGTCATCGTCAACTCCCACGAGAAGCCGGCGATCGAGCAGCACTTCGCCAAGGATTCCGCGCTCGAGCAGACGCTCGAGTCGCGTGGCAAGGACGCCCTTGCCACGTCCGTGAAGCGTGCGGCCGAGCTTCCCGTCTCCTTCGTCTACCAGGACGAGGCCCTTGGCCTTGGCCACGCCGTGCTCCAGGCCGAGCCCGAGATGGATGGCGAGCCGTTCCTCGTTCTTCTCGGCGACTACTTCGTGCCCGGCCATGACATGTGCCGTCGCATGAAGGCGGTCTCCGACGCGCACGATGGCGCCTCCGTCATCGCCGTGGCCGCCGTGCCTGAGGACCAGGTCTCCCGCTACGGCATCATCGCCGGCGAGTGCATCTCGGGCGAGAACGCCGAGGAGCCGGGCGCCGTGTGGCGTATCAGCGGCCTTGTCGAGAAGCCCCAGCCCGAGGACGCCCCGAGCCACCTGTTCATCGTGGGTCGCTACCTGCTCTCGCCGCGCATCATGGAGCTGCTCTCCACGCAGGAGCCGGGCGCTGGCAATGAGATCCAGCTGACCGACGCCATGGTCCGTCTGCTCGACACCGAGGAGATGTATGCCCTCGTGGTCGACGTTGACGAGGGCCGTGACACGGGTACCCCTGCGGCCTGGGCCGGCGTCTGCGCCCGTGCGGCGCTTGAGGATCCCAGCACGCGAGATGCCTTCATCGAGGCTCTGGGCGACGCCGCCCAGTTTGTTCGCTAAGCCAAGCCTCTGATTGTTGGACGCCCCGCGGCACCCAGTGTCGGCGGGGCGTTTTCATGCCTTTCTGTGGAGGATGCTTTCATGAGCGTCATTAACTTCCTTGGCGACGCCTGGTGCGTGCGTGTCGACGAGGGCGAGCCCCATGAGGACGCGCTGCGGATCGCAAATGCTCTCGGCCAGCTTTCGAGGGAGCGCTTTCCCGAGTCGACCATAGTCATCGGCTATGACACGCGCCCGCTCTCTGCCGCCATTGCCAGGGAGATGGGCGAGGTCATCGCCTCGTATGACATCAAGGTGCAGGTGAGCAATGTGCACTGTCCCTCCTGCGTGCTCACCGAGGCGGTTCGCAGGAACCAGGAGGCCGTTGCCGGCGTCATGCTTACGGCCGGTAACAAGCCTGCCGACTACTTTGGCATCCGCATTTGCTCGGCCGATGGCTCGGCGGCGACCACCGAGGATACCGACCGCATCGAGTCCTATATCGTCCCCGAGCTTCCCTCGAGAAGGGGAGAGGTCGAGTTCGTTGACCTCATGACGCCCTATCTCGAGCGCGTCTCATCCCTCGTGGATGGCTCGGCGATTGCGGAGGCTGCGCCCATCGTGGTCTGCGATCCAATGTATGGGGCGCAGGTCTCGCACGCCTGCAGGGTGTTCTCCTCCCTCGGCGCTCGTGTGATCGAGCTCCACAACGACGATGCCGATGACTTCGCGGGTCTTCATCCGGAGGCCGCCGAGCCCTGGATTGATGACTGCGAGCAGGAGGTTCTGGACAACGGAGCTTCCTATGGCATCGCCATCGATGGCGCCGGCGAGCGAATTGCGCTCATTGACGAGCAGGGCAACTATGTGAGTCCGCACAAGACGCTCGCCTTGCTCATGGACTACCTCGTGAATTCCCGCGGACGGGGCGGAAGGATGGTTGCCCCCATCTTCGTGAGCTCCATCGTGCGGAGGCAGGCGGAGAGACTAGGGCTTCCGCTCACTGTTACGCCTATCGGCTACGCCTGGATGCGAGAGGAGCTAGCACTGGGCGACGCCCTGTGCGCCGGCGATGCCGTTGGAGGCGTGGGGATTCCTGACCTGGGGCTCGATAGAGACGCCCTTGGCGCCGCCGTCTTGCTCATGGACCACATTGCGCGAGACGGGCGCCCCCTCTCTGCCATGGTCGCAGAGCTTGATGAGCGCCTGGGACATATGGAGTATGGCCGACGCGAGCTGTCCCTTGGTGCGGGCGAGGCCCAGATGCTGAGGGTTGCGCTTCCCGGGATCAATCCGCCAACGATTGCGGGGCTTAAGGTCGAGGGCGTGTCGCACCCATCGAGGTGCCTGAGGCTTGCGCTCCCCGAAGGGGCCTGGGTGCTTGTGGCTCCTTCGCCGTCGGGCCCCACGGCCCTGCTGGCGGCCGAGGCCCCGACAAGGGCAATGCGAGACGACTTGCTCAGCGCGGCAGCGGCGCTTGCGCATGCACCGTTGACGAGTGGCGTGCAATAAGAACTCTATAGAGATGGTTGAGCGAAGAGAGGGGCTCCGCAATTGCGGGCCCCTCTCTTCGTGCCCCCCCGCGACGAGATGTGTGCAAACCGTGGAGCCGTCCCCCGCGCCTTGCGGGGGCGGT
>ERZ1035027.447-NODE-447-length-23920-cov-300.210224_pt1 | contig 23920 bp, 30 predicted proteins | sample MGYA00520604_ERZ1035027 | MGnify/ENA primary metagenome ERZ1035027 (study PRJEB33766, sample SAMN09781743) | gut metagenome | biome: gut microbiome | host: Homo sapiens | place: Madagascar | study: EMG produced TPA metagenomics assembly of the PRJNA485056 data...
TAATTTCTTGCTTTAACTCATCCTTTGCATTGTCAATCAACATCTGTGTTGATATATTATCTGTGAAAAAAGCCCTATTTGGCAATATGGAATTGCTACCATCATTCCAGCAGAAAGCATAATAACCCTCTTCTAGAGTTACGACTTTATTAATTATGGAAGAAGGAGCAGAACCTATTATTTTTTGTTCTGGCTCTTTATACGTTTCGTTAGAATATTTCCATAAAATATCCTGCGAACCACCTTCATTCTTTATATATATCCAGTACTTACCAGGCTTCAAGTGAAGTTTAACTAACTTATAGTTCTTGATAGCGACGCTGATAGTACCTTCGTTTGCTTTGATATATTTTCCTAAAGAAATATCATTCTTGCTGAATAATGACATAACAGTAGGAATAGGAGTGTTTTCTATAACTTTTAAAGACTCTCTAATATCTTTAATGCTATCATCAATTAATACTTGCGTAGAAAGAGAATCAGTTATAAAAGCATTTCCAATATTAATGGAATCTGGGCTACCATCATTCCAGCAGAAAGCATAATAACCTTCTTCTAAGGTTAATATCTTACTAATAGTGCTAGAAGGTGCTGCTCCAATTATCTCACTTTCTACAGAAGAAAACGTTTCATCTGTGAACTTCCACAATATGCCTTGTGTACCACCTTCATTCTTTATATACAACCAATACTTACCAGGCTTCAAGTGAAGTTTAACTAACTTATAGTTTTTAATACCATCTGATATGGTTTTATTCGTAGGATTGAGATATTTTCCCACTATAATATCACTTTTATCAAATACTGATACAATAGATGGCTTAAATAACATATTTTCTACATTTGTCAATGAGTTTTTAATACCTTTTGTGCCATTTTCCACCTTATCATCTATCAATGCCGAAATGGACATACTGTCAGTTATAAAAGCTTTTCCAAGCGAAAAACCATTACCGTTATTATCATTCCAGCAGAAAGCATAGTAACCCTCTTCTAAGGTCAATATCTGATTATATGGGGTCATTCCTGTAGAACCAACAATCTCTTTTTCTGGTGAAGTATAGCTATTATCCGAATATTTCCACAACGTTGCTTGTGTAGAAGAACCACAACCGCTATATATCCAATATTTACCTGCTAGAAGATGCAGCTTAACCAGTTTGTAATTCTTAATAACATCTGAGATAGTACCATCTAGCGGATTTATTGATTTACCGACAGCAACATTTCTATAATCAAATAGTGATACAACTGGAAATTTTAACAATATGTCGCTGAGTTTAGCACTTACAGCCTTCTGACTCATCACCTTGTCTTCTGCTTCACCAGACTCCTGCAAGATTGATGTTTTGTCAATTTTAGCCCCCTGCAACTCATCGACTGCACCCTGAATATTTGCCGAAGTAAGCTGGGAAGTGGTGTTGTCGTAAGTAACAGCACTTGCTACACTAGCACCACCAGTGGCAGAGATATTCTTCAAAGTCTCTGTAATCTGATCATCACGAGTGTTGAGCTTTACCATATTCTCATCAAGAGAGGCATTCTTTACATCTTGGGCAGATTTGTTGGCGGTAATCTGCTGCTGATTGGCTTTAACATTAGATTGGAGGTCGGTGTCCTTCTCATGCAGTTGTTTGATAGACTTATCTACATCTTGGATCATCTGACTTAAATCCTCAGGGAGACCAGTGGCGGCTTGAATGGTTTTGCGAAGTTCTGGATCGAACTTCTCAATGCCAAGCGTATCGTCTGCTACCTTTTCATTTGTAACTGAGCTATCCTTGATTTTCTCCGTAGTTACAGATTCGTTGGCGAAATGTTTGGTCTCCAAGGATGCCTCACGAACTACTCTTCCATCAACCGACTGGTTGCCAAGTTTCGGGTTTGTGATAGCTTTCTCTTCTACCTTCTCGGTTGTTACAGCCCGGTCGTTGAGTTTCTCGGTGATGATAGCTTTATCCTTAACCTTATCGTAGGTGACTGCCTCAGGTGAAAGTTTGGAGTTATCTACAGCACCATCATTCAACTTATCCGTTGTTACTGCCTTGTTGTTGATTTTTTCGGTCTCTACGGATGAGTCGGCAAGTTTTGAGGTGGTGATGTTGGCATCTGCTACCTTGTCGGTGGTGACGGATGCGGCATCCAGTTTATCGGTGGTTACCGATTCGTTCTCCAATTTCTCTGTAGTAACGGCTTTGTCGGCAATCTGCGTAGTTCCGAGTTTGTCGGTCTTGTTGACCTTCTCGTCAAGAAGCTCCTTGGTGGATTTACCAGAACTCTCATCCTTCACATACTTAGTGTATGTCAAGGTCTCATCGGCTCTTCCACTTACGAGTGTGTTGTTGTATTTTACTTCTTCTGCCATATTATTTTAATTTAGCGTTATATGTATATTCTCCTGCTTTCAACTCATCTGACCAATAATAGTATATATCTCCTACCTTAGTAGAGTTGAGATTTGCCGTGAACCCTGACTGAGTGAAGACAACAGGAACACGACTGGCAAACCAGATATATGGCTTATCCTTGGTGGTAGTGAAGGTGATAGACTTATCAACCATGTCACCCACAACCTTGGTGAGGTCTTCTATGTTGAACTGGCACATATTCTTGGCAGCGGTGGCTCCGTAATAGTAGATATTATCATCGCCATTCGCCATAATGCTTACGTAGCCTGATACGGCTGGAATCTCAATCTCGCCATCCTTGTAAGCATCTCTTGTGATGTCGGCTCCATCCATGACTACTTTCACCAAACCGATGTTGAATCCTTCGGCAGGAGTAAGAGTTGATTCAAATTTCTCACCCAACTTCAATGTGGCAGGAGTAGAGGAGAGGGTAACATCATCCAGAGAATAGACGAATGTACAATCAGACTGATTCTTGGTGACCATATAATATCGAAGGTCGAACATTCCAACCGTCTCACCTTGGAAGACTCCTACTGGAACTTTCACCCTTTGATTGGTCTCTATGATCTGCAAGATGTTTCGCTCCACACTCTTCATCGCATAACCCTCATAAGTCCACGAAACGGCTACATTGTAGTTTCCGATTTCCAAGGTGGATGGAATATTGCATACCAGCACATTATGCTCGATGCCACCGATAGAAGTAGGAACGATGATGGAATCATCGAAGCAGCATTGCAGTTCCACCTTGATATCGGATGCTTGTGTCATATCGAAGTCAACCAAACGATTGAACTCCTTAGACATTTCCATCTTCCGCACCAAGATATGAAGCTTGAAAGCATTTCCTTGTACTATTTTATAAATCATATTTTGATACACATTATTAATAATAGCGCAAAGATAGGCAGAATTTTCTCTACCTATCTCTTATCCATTAACTTTTGGGCATTAAATCAAGCCCTTCCATCTGAGGAACTTGCGCTTGCGGCTGCGCTTTCCTCTCTCGCTCTTGCAGTTGGTATGATAGACACAATCACGGAAGAGGTCTCTCGACTTCATATCCTTATCTACCAGTTTAGTCTTCTTGAAAGCCTCGAAGAGTGGGCGGTTCATAATCATCAGGTTGCCTTTCTCCGTAGGTAGGACAAAGTAGATTTCACCCTTGTTCTTCTTGGCTGCATAGTCTGCCTTAGCCGTAGCTTGGCGGTACATGATTTCGCACTTGATGCGCTTGAAAATCTTAGTAATCTTCATAATCGTAATTATTAACTGTTTGAAACTATATGATGGTTGCTGCCGAAACAGAAACCTTTTTTCTCATTACCCTAGTCTGATACAGTACCATCTTAGGCATTTCCATTTCATTGAAGCAGATATGGAGTCCGATGGCTCTTGTCATGAGCAAATCATCGTGCTTTCCGTCTGCTGCTTCATATACGGTTCCGTTCTTCTCGTAGGTAAGATACTCATCTAGGCATCTATCGTCTCGTTCTACATAGAGATGTTCACGGATCACCTGAACCAGTACAGAGATAACCATCGGCTTGGTTGCCACATTGGTGTGGAATCCATACTTCACTGGAACCTTATTCTTGATGTCTGACTCACTCTGCTTGCGTGCATAGAGATTGTCATAAACGTCCTTGATTTGATTCAGGATGAACTCAGACTGATCACCACCTTCCAAAATATGCTCCTTGTCTTTCGTCTCCAAGGTGTTGGATTCAATCACCAAGAGGGCATTATCATAGAACTTGGCTATCTGTGCTGCTTTCCAAGCCAGCAAGTCCATATCAATATGCCCATACCATTGGGCTACCACATACGGCTTGCCACCTTCCATCATCCAGTATCGGTCGAAGACACAGATAACAGACCAGTCGGCATTCTTGCTTCGTCCACCAATATCCACGACCACCAGATAGCGGTTGGTCACCCTGCAATCGTCAAAGTATTCCGGCTTGCTCCATATCCATAGCTGCCCCTGCTTGTCTTCACAGAAGCGGACATTCTGCATACACTTCTTGCCCTTGTATCCGTCACCATATACATCACCGATGAACTTAGGTGCTCGGCATCCTTTTCTGAACTTGTCAACCTTATCCTCAGCGAATACCTTGGCTCCTGAGTGCTTGAAGGCTTCAATATCATCGGTAGGGTAGCCAGCAGCCATATCAGCGTGGTCGGTGAACTTCTTTCGCTCAGCCATATACCAGTTGATGGCTTCAAGCGGAGCACCCAGTGTCCACAACTTCCAAAGGTATGTGCCCGGCTCCTCTCGGTCGGACATCGTGTTGCTGTTGTTCCTGTTCTCGTATAACCATTTGGCAAACTCCACCTTCTGCTTCTTGGTTTCAAAATCAAGATGATACATATCGTATATCTCGAACCAAGGAACAAAGAACGGCTCGAACTGGGATTCACCCTTTTTAGCTGCAATCCATTCCTTGTGGAAGAAGTTGCCAGTACCATTGGCGGTGGATTCATAGGTAATCATCGTATATGGTCGATATAAGATACCATTGGTGGCATTCTGTACCACTTCCTCAGGAGATTTGCCATCTGTCTTTTTCCACAGACCCACCTCGGAAAGATGAACCAAGTTGTAGTCTTCACCATTGGCTGATAATGGTCGCTCCATAGAACCCACCTTGATCTTGCAGAAACGCTGAGGAACCTTCTTCACGTTGCCGGATGTACCCACACCCACAAACTTAGGTTCGTTCTCAGAGTAGGCTTCACCCATTTCATAGAGGAATTTGGTAGGGAAGTTTTTCAAGGCTTCTTCAAACATTCCTCGGATGGTTTCTGCTGTGTCCTTCACCTGAGCAACAATCAGCGAGTTGAGACCCTTTTCCCACATTAATTGCATCCAGAGCATATACATCTGAATGACCGTTGAACCTCCCCATTGTCGAGCCTTCAAGAGGATGAGTCGGATAGGGCGGTTCTTCTTTCTTCTCTCCTCCAGCCACCTGAGCAGTCTGCGCTGCGGTCTTCTCAGCACAAAACGGAAGGGGAGACCTCCACCTTTCGGTTTGATATAGATGAACATGGCGAAGAAGAAGAAGGGGTCGTGCTTCATCCTGATTCGGGTGAACTGCTCAACCAGTTGCTCCATTTCCTCTTCTAGGTTGTATGGCTCATCCATATCCTCATGCAGTTCCTCAATCACCGCCTTGCAGCTACCCAGTTCCAGCAGCATCTTGATGAGCGGAATCTTCTTCATACTCATCGGGAGGTGCTGCTTCTGAATCGGGAAGTCAGGCAGGAAGAGCAGGAACCGCTTATCTCCACAACCTTCACCCTTGATCGGGCTGAAAGGAGTGTTGATTTCCTTGATGCGCTTCTCATTCTCTGTCAGGATGCTCAATACATGTTTGTCTAGTGCATCTGTCAGCTTGGTTCTTATGACTACTTGTCTTGGCATATCGGAGAATTAAGATACCCCCACAACAGACCGACTACATAGCAATAGATGTGGATGCCCACTGCCATGCAAGGAATGAAAAATCCTACACATATATACGAGAGAATGATGATGTTGTATCTCACCTTCTTCTCTACGAATGGGGCGATATATCCCATATAGGCATATACGATACCGCTGAGACCGATAATGGGTACGCTAGAACTGGGGTAATAGCTTACGGCTATGAGATAGAACACCACCATATCTACGATGCCGCAAGGTCTGGCTTTCAGGCATTGGTGCAGCACCCAAAGGTTGATGGCTGCATGGAAGACGTTCTGATGGAAGAACGGATAGGTAAGTCGGTTCAGCATAGAGCAACCTTCATAGAGGCCCATCCCATCATAACCAAGGAATGTGATACACATTATTATAATGTACCCAGCATAAAGCGCAATCTTTTCTTTCTTAGTTCGTAACATCTTTCCTTCTCCTCCTTTCTCACCTTATGAAGAATCACGTGTATGGATTTCGGAGAAAGATAGAAACTGGGAGCCTCCTGATTGCACACGTAACTAATGGCATCCAACTTGGTGATAGAAGGATGCTGTTTGGTATAATCAATAAATCTTCGGTATATTTCCTGAAACATTTCTCTCTTGGTAGGATTCATGTTATTCAAGGATTTCCCTTTGATCATAGTCAGAATAACATTGTAAGCTCTGATATCCGAGACCCAAAAACGCTTGCTTGAAGATTGCAGTAATCTCTGCTCAATCTCCAAGAGGCTGATATTGTCTCTTACTGATATGATTTCCTTGTAAGCTCTCAATATGTCAGCGTTTCGCTCTTGTGTAAAGTCACATCGTGATCCTTTATGTTTCATTTTCTTATGATGCAAAGTTACAAAAAAGTATTGAAACAACCAAATTATTCATATACGATTAATTAAAGTTAACGGATAAGATTAATTATAGGCGGAAAAGCATTACTTTTGGGCATTGATTTATAAATTAATACATATATATATGCCTGATAATACAAATACGGAACAGAATGCTGGTGCTGCTGCACAGCAAGCTACGAAGACCAAGAGAGACTTGGCTTTGGAGCGTTTGAAGACTCGTCACCCCGATACCGAGTATGCGGATGATGAAGCTATCTATGGTGCTATCAATGATGATTATGATGCTGACCAGAAGTCTTTGCAAGGTTACAAGGATAACGAGAAGGCGATGGCTGACTGGATGGGAAGTGACCCTGCAGCGGCTACCTTCCTGCAAGCGATGAAGGCTGGCAAGAGTCCTTATGCAGAATTGATTCGTACCCACGGAGAGGATGCTATCGACTACTACTCTGATCCTGATAATGCTGACGAGATAGCCAATGCTCAGTCTGAGTTCTTGAAGAATGCGTCTGATGGCAAGAAATTGCAGGAGGAGTACGACAAGAATATGCCAGCCAGCTATGCGGTCTTCGACAAACTGGAGGAGAAGTATGGCGAGGAAGCGGTGAATGAAGCTATCGACCAGTGCTTTCTGACGATGAACAATGTGGTGAAAGGTATCTTCACAGAGGATATGATTACTGCATTCATCAAGGCAAAGAATCACGATACCGATGTAGCTGATGCTGCTCACGAAGGTGAGGTGCGTGGAAAGAACACCAAGCACATGAAGAACTTGGAGCTGCGCAAGAAGGGCGATGGTACTGCCGACCTTGACTCAGCGAATGCCGAGACCAAGAAGACCGACAACCAGCCGGAACTGGGTGCGCTTGGCAGGGCTACCCGAAGAGGAAACATCTGGGAGCGTGGAAACGAGAAGCGAACACGCATCCGATAAGATAGAGTTAGATTTATATAATGTTTAATTAATATTTAGGATAATGAAAGTAACAAAAAGTACATTTAATCGACTGTTCTCCATTTTCATTATGGTGATGGCAGTTATTTTTGGTGTAAACGGTCAGGTGCTGATGGCTGAGGCTACTCTTCCTGATGGCGGTACTTCTGAGAGTGGTCACCCTGCGGAAGCTGGCGGTGCTCCTGCTGCTGGAGAAGCTGGCAATGGTGGTGCGGCTCGTCAGGATGATGGTATCAAGACGGAGACCAAGGGTCGTGAGCACTTTAACGAGAAGGGCATTGAGTATTACAACAATGACATCAACGAGAAGATTATCAAGATTCGCCCGATGGCAACACCAGTGGATCAGATTTCCCGTTATGCCACAACCAAGTCGGCAAGCTCCTTTGTTGTTGAATATTGGAGTATCGGCACTCGTCCTATCCGAACCACAGTAAAAGAGAATACAGAGGCAAGTACTGGTACATCTATGGTATTGAAGGTAGAAGACCCTGAAATGTTCACGCTTGATGATACCATCCGAGTGGTTGGTGTGAAGGCTGTCACTAACTATAAGGGTGTCGCTTATTCTACCATTACTGATGCTCCTACTCCTGATTTGGTACTGTGTGTGTGTGGTAAGGACACAGAAGGCTATCCTATCGTGTATGCCATTAATGGTAACATGGTCAGCAAGCAGCCTATCGGTGTTCCTGCCTTGAAGCAGGGTCAGAAGTTGATTCGTATGGCAAAGAGCTGCGGTGAGTTGGATGTACAGACTGGTCGTTTCAACAACCTTCCTGATTCTGATACTCAGTACTGCCAGAACTTCATGATTCAGGTTGAGCAGAGTACCTTCGACAAGATTGCTGACAAGCGAGTGGATTGGGATTTCTCAGACATTGAGGAGGATAGCATCTATGATATGAGACTTGCCATGGAGGGTTCTTATCTCTTCGGTGATATGGCTTGCATCAAGCATACTACCAAGAACAACTCAGCTCAGTGGTTTACCAAGGGTATCTGGTGGATGGCTGGCAAGGATATTGAGGTAGGTCATATTGCTACTGCCGATGAGATCAAGAAGGGCTACACCAAGAATGAGCGAGTTATCACTGATTTGGAGCTGGTAGATATTTCCAAGGATATGTTTGTCGGCACTGGTATCGGCAACAAGCGCAAGGTGGTTATCGCTGGCTCAGACTTCGTCCGTGCATTCAGTAAGATTGATTCTGACAAGTTCCGCTTGAAGGACACCGTTGAGGTATGGAACTTGAAGTTCAAGAGTTGGGAGACAGACTTCGGTGAGGTTCTGATGATTCACTCAGAGTTGTTCGACCTCTTCGGTATGAGTGACTGCGGCTTCGCTCTTGATCCTGAGTTCTTGGTGAAGAGAGTACACTTGTCTTGGACTCGTAACGTTCTCGACTTGAAGAAGGCTGGAATCCGTAACACCGATGCAGTAGTTATTCAGGAGGTTGCTTGTCTGTACTTGAAGTACCCTAAGGCACATGCTCGTATGCGACTTGCCAAGGTTCCTGATGCAGAGGGCACATCTGAGGCAGAAGAGACCAAGGCTGCTGCTTAATGCAGGGCAAATTCGGCAAATTATTCATTAAATAGAGAGGGGTGTGGGCACTAGCCCCATCCCTTTTTTCATAACACATATATAATAAGGTATAATCATGTATAAGAAATATCAAGCTGGTACGGATTTGTCGTTCAGCGTTATGGTTGGTAACGAACGAGTGAGAGTTGTCTTCGATGGTAAGACTATGGGTTGCAGTATCTATGGCACAAGAGACGAGAAGTTGCAGAAGGCTATCGAGTCTCATTATTGGTTCAATGACAAGTTCTTCTTGGTGGAAGCCGTTGACGAGAAGAAGGAAGCTGCCGAAGCCAAGAAGAGAACGGCTGCAAAGACCAAGAAGAAGGCGGCTGAGAAGAAGACCCATATCGTGACAGACTTTGAGGATGCCAGAGACTATCTGGCTGAGACCTTTGGTGTGAGCCGCTCGAAGTTGAAGACCAAGGAGGACATCTTGTCTATTGCCAAGGAAAAGGGTGTTGAACTAGAAGGACTTGAATAATGAAGAAGTATGCTGTATCTGATTTGGTGAAAGAAGTGAAGGTGCTCTTGGACAGAAACCAAGAGTCTTCCGGCTTGTTGACTCCCGATGATACTGATACGCTCTCTCAGGCAGAACTTATCAAGAGTAAAATCGTAGATGCAGCAAGTATCATTCTTTCCGATGCACCAGTAGATATGGTGGATGGAATCAAGCTAGACAACATCAGCGTATCTTGGGCATCGAAGAACAATGCTTATGTCGGTACGGTCTATATGCCAGCCGATATGATCAGGCTGCTCAGTGTAAGAGCCAGCGACTGGAACCGCAATGCCGAAATCATCACCGAGAATGATGAAGCCTACAAGTTTCAGGGCTGCAAATATGGAGTGAGGGGCAATCCCGACCGACCTATTGCGGCTATCATCCATACCAAGGGCGGTAGATACCTAGAGCTATATACGAGCAAATCGAATAGCGTGACGGTTGACTTCACCTATGTGGCTCAGCCGGAAATCATCACGGAAAGCAGTGGTGCAGGGTATATCAATCTACAGAGCAACCTGAAAGATGCTATCCTCTATATGGCTGGCTATCTCACTTGCGTGAGTATGGGAGATACCGATACTGCGGCTGGGTTATTGGGTGTAGCCAGAAAACTGGCACATATTGTTGAACCAACAACATCGTAATCATGGCAAAGAAGAAAGAAAAAGCAAAGTTGTTGTCGCTGAGCAAGGTGGTGGACAGAGAGGAACTGGATAGCGTAAAAGCTTCCAAGAACCGATTCGACAAGCCATACGAGCGTGCCTTCTCCATCCTGCTGGAAGCACAACGATACTATAACAATATGGATAACTTCCGAAAGCGTAGGGAGAGAAACAAGCGGTACTGCTATGGAGACCAGTGGGGAGACCTCATTGAAATCGAGAATCGGTGCGGCTTTACCAAGCGTATAAAAGAGGAAGACTATATCCGTGAGCAGGGTAGTGAGCCACTCAAGAACAACCTGATCCGAAGGCTGGTGAAGAATGTGCTGGGTGTGTATCGCTCCCAGAGCAAGGAACCTACCTGCAATGCGAGAGATAAGGATGAAAAGCGGTATGGCGAAACGATGAGTGTGGTGCTGCAATGCAACCGACAACTGAACCGAGAGACGGAAATGGATGCCCGAACGATGGAGGAGTTCCTGATCAGTGGTGCGGCTATCTACAAGAAGAAGTATGGATGGCGAAGAGGTAGGTTGGATTGCTGGACGGACTACGTGAACCCGAACAATTTCTTCATAGACAACAATATGAGGGATTTCCGTGGTTGGGACGTGAGTTGCTTGGGCGAGGTTCACGACATTACCATCGGCAATGTTCTGAGAGAATTTGCCAAGACTCCTGCCGAAGCAAGGAAGTTGAAGGAGATTTACCGACTGGCTGCTGACCGAGACTTCGTGATAGCCGACTGCACACAGCGTTTCGGAGAGTTTGATCCGAAGACCATCGACTTCATGAATCCTGCCAATCCTTCACTCTGCCGAGTGATTGAGGTATGGCGCAAGGAGAGTAAGCCACGCTATCGCTGCCACGACTATAACAATGGTGATGATTTCAAGATTGACATTGAAGATTATGATGAGATTGTAGATGCAGAGAATCAAGACCGACTAGAGAGAGGTCTGTCACTCGGTATGATGCGTGAGGATATTCCGCTGATTGAAGCCGAGTGGTTTATGGATGATTACTGGCATTTCTATTATCTTTCTCCTTTCGGTGATATTCTGAGAGAAGGCGAGACCCCTTATGCCCACGGTGAGCATCCATACTGCTTCAAGTTCTATCCGTTCATTGATGGCGAGATTCATAGCTTCGTGGAAGATGTGATTGACCAGCAGAGATATGTGAACAGACTGATCACGATGTACGACTTCATTATGAGGGCGAGTGCCAAGGGTGTGCTGCTCTGTCCTGAGGATTGTCTGCCGGATGATATGAGCTGGGATGATTTCTGTGACGAGTGGAGTAGATTCAACGGAGTGGTAAGGTACAAGCCGAACAAGAGTGGTCAGGTTCCTCAGCAAGTAGCCAATAACTCAACGAACATCGGTATCGGTGACTTACTCAACTATCAGTTGAAGTTCTTCGAGGATATATCGGGTGTGAATGGTGCGCTGCAGGGTAAACCAGGAGTGTCTGGTACGAGTGGTTCACTCTATGCCCAGCAGACACAGAATGCCACCATGTCGCTGCTTGACATCTTGGAGAGTTTCAGCCAGTTTATCATTGATGGTGCTTACAAGACGGTGAAGAATATGCAGCAGTTCTATGATGTGGCACGCAACTTCAACATCGTTGGCAGGGCAGGACAGATTGTGCGCTATGATCCGAAGAAGATTCGTGATGTAGAGTTTGACATCAATATCACCGAGAGCACGGCTACTCCTGTATATCGTCAGATGGCAAACGACTTCCTGATGCAGTTGTGGCAAGCTCAGGCTATCACCTTGGAGCAGTTGTTGCAGGTAGGTGATTTCCCATTCGGTGACGAACTTCTGCAGTCGGTATCATCCCAGCAGGAAGCAATCAAGAATGGCGAGACTCCACAAGGTTTCTCTCCTCAACTGCAAGCGCAAGTGGATCAGGCATCCCAGAGCAATCCGAAGGCTCAGGCGATGCTGCAGCAGATGATGAGCGGTCAGGGTGTGCAGCCTAGCGAGCAGTATGCACCGCTTTCGGCATAGTGATTAGTTATTAATGTTTAGTGTTAGATATGATAGCAGACAAGGAAAACAACAAGAAATGGTATGGCAATGGCAAGGACAATGCCGACCAAGGCAGCAATGCCAACAAGGGTATTGCTACGGAGACCCAAGGCAGGGAAGGCAATCCCGACCTTTACGAGAATGACGTACTCGGCAAGGTGGCGAAGCGCAAGAAGAACGACATCTGGTCGAGGGGTGGTGAGAAGAGAACTAAATTCAAGGACGAATAAAGAAAGGAGGTGTTTTATCGTAACTGTATTCTTCTGATATTCAGATGGCTACAGAAATCTTTGGGAGTTTATGGTGCTCAGCGCAAGATATATGTATCTTTGCAGCATCATAAACTCTTAATTTTTATATATTATGGATTTTGTAGATTTCGTTGATAAGTACCAGCAGGATATGACTCCTGAACAGATGTTGAGTATAGCCAAGGCTATGGGTAAGTATCTCTCATATAAGTTGAGCGATGTAGAGGTACATCATCTTTGTGCGATGGTGTATGGTGTATTAAGCGAAGAGCATTTTGACAAGCACTTTGCTGATGATGCTATTAAGAAGATGTGGTACGAGGATGAGGATGGAACCAAGCACATGGCTCCTTTCTTTACGGACGAGGATATAAAGAAAGCCTTTGACCAGCATAAGGATGATATTTCCGACTACAACATCTTTGACTTGGCGGTTACGATGAATCTGCTCAGAAGCGACCATCATAAGCTGCTGAAACAATATAGCAAGGATGAGGAGGAATTGAAGGAAATGGTGGTGATGATGGCTATTGAATACCTTCAAGCCCCTGACTGCTTGCATCCTACAAGCAAGATATGGCACAACATTAACGGATAAGATAATAGTTACGGGAACATATCTTATCTTTGCATATTATTAATAATATATAAAGATAAGATATGACTCCAAACGTGCGTGAAGGATTGCAATATGGTGCAGCTATTGGAATGTTAGCGAGTGGTGTTGTTCTCACCTTCCTATCATTCTTTCTCAATAATTATGTAGTTTCGGATGGTGTACTCTGGTACGTCAGCCAGACGTTGGTTTACTCTGGAGCGATATTCGGGGTAAACGTTTATTTTAAGACTAAGTTGGGCAACTTTGAGAGTATGGTGAAGAACGAACTCGCAAATATGCAGAAACAACAAGTGAAGGATGGCAAGTAACTATGAAGGTAACAAGAGAACAGATTTTAGAGATTATGCCGAATGCCAAGGATAAGGTGGATGCTTTCCTGCCTTACATCAACGGCTATTCCGAGGTTTTCCATATTGATACACCGAAGCGAATGGCACATTTCTTGGCTCAGATAGCCCACGAAACCAGCGAGCTGAGATATACCAAGGAGGTGGGCAACAAGGCTTACTTCCACAAGTATGATGAGGGCAAGTTGAAGAATATGCTAGGCAACCTGAAAGATGGCGATGGCTACAAGTATAGGGGCAGGGGCTTGATTCAGATTACGGGTAGAGCCAACTATCAGGCTTACCAGAAGAGCAAGTACTGCCGAGGTGACATCATGGAGCATCCCGAACTGCTGGAGCAGCCATTGGGCGCAACCAAGAGTGCGATGTGGTGGTGGTGGAAGCACGGCTTGAATGAGCTGGCTGATAGTGATAGCTTCCTAGCAATCACCAAGACCATCAATGGCGGCACATACGGCTTGGAGCACAGACGAACATTCTTGAAGAGAGCTAAGGCTGCATTAAAGGTATAGGCTTATGAAGAAGTGGTATGATTCGGATGTATGGCAGTTGCTGATCTACATTTTAGCTATGCTGCTGGTAGCATTTCTTATGTCGGGATGTAAGACTTCCTACGTCCCGACGGAGAAATTCGTATATCGTGACGTAGTAAAATGCGATACCCTGCATACTTCTGACAGCATTTTCGTGCATGATTCAGTATCAAGTTCACAGAAGGGAGATACCCTTTTCGTTGACCGATGGCATAAGAAGGTGGTTATGAAGACCCAGTATAAGGTAAGGGTGGATTCCTTCATCCGAAGAGACTCCATCCCAGTACCATATCCGATAGAGAAGCAGCTCTCAAAGTGGGAGCAGTTTCAGTTGAAGTATGCGATGTGGTCGATGGGAGCGATGTGCGCCCTGCTCATCATTTTAGGTTTAATCATCTATAGGAAACATAAGAATGGCAAATTTATCAATTTCAATCACAAAAAGTAGCATCTATGAGGAGGTGGCGAAGACTACTGCTTATATCGGTGGCAAGAACTTGGATGCAAACGGCAAGAGTATGTATGACCAAGTGTTTGTGACGGATGCGGATAGGGAAATGCTGGAAGGCTTTTGGAATGATGCCATCAATGATGTTTCCGTAGCCTTGGAAAGCGTGCTTGCTACAGAGAAGAGTGATTCGGGCGAAGAAGAAATCTTCGGACTGAGAGTAAGTTCTCTTTTTAAGGGGTCATTGGTGAAGACTTTGGAAACTACAGCTTTCAGCTATGTAGTAAATAAGATAGTAGCAGAATGGTGCTTAGTTGTGTCTAAGGATAAGGCGGAAGACTATCTCAGCAAGGCAAACGCTTTGCTGGTGAAGATTGATGCTATTCTCTATATGCGTAAAAGACCAACAAGATAGGAGGGTAGGATATGAAACATTGCAATAAGGGATATAAAGTGATGATAGAGTTGGAAAAGAAGGAGTTGATATACGACATCAATAATACGGCTTTTTCTTTTGCTGACTCTTATGCCAGCCAGAAAGATATGGATGCCAAGCAGTTGAAAAATGTGTTTGACGTATCTGAGGAAGGCAACCGTGATAAACTGGCTAGAATATTGGATTCAGCCGTAGAGGATTGCAGGGAAATGCTTTTCCGCTTTACCAAGGTAGAAATGCTAGATGGCGGCTTTGACTCGAACGAGTGGGCAGAGTGCATCGGTTCGCCTACCAATGAGGAGGAAGCCTACTATTTGGCTCTGAGAATGCCAAACGGATTCTCGAAGACCAGCGTGCATACTATGACGGTATATATTCACGATTATATTGTGAATCAATGTCTATATGAATGGCTGATGATTGTTTTTCCTGATGGTGCCGATAGGTTCTGGGCACTGGCTGAGGATAAGAAGCAGAAGATTAAGGATGCAAGCAATCGCTCTGCGGTAAGAGCAAGGATCAGGCTTCATCCTTTCTAGACTTATGGTTAACGAAAAAGCAAGGGCAGCTATCTTCACAGACGGCTGCCCTTATTGATTTTAAAATTATGTATGTATATGAAGAAAAACTTATCTAAGCTTGTTTTGCAGTCGGGCAACAAACTCAGTACCTACGCTATGAATGGATTCATCGTAGCTGAGACTGCCCATTACTGCAAAGCGGAAATACTTGTAAGGTGATCCTGCCATACCAGCCAGAAGCTGGTTGACGGAAGAATGGATGTAGAACCAGTTGAAAAGGTCGTTGCTTCCATACAGCACCATACCCACCTTACCTTTTGCTGCATTGCGGAAATAACCACGGATGATGCTCTTGAACATCGTCTTGTGGATATTCTCCTGACCGAGAGTCAACGGACGTGTACAGAAGAAGTAGGAAACGCTTCCTGATGGCTCCTTGACATATACATCAACAATCTTTCCGCTCTGATTGATGGCATAAGACTCAGGGTAGGAGTTGACGATGGAACGGAACACGTTGTGCATCGTTCCCCACATTCTGCTCTTCAAGGAATACACATACGCATAGGTGTAGTCGGGTCTGAACACGATGATGCGGTTATCGTAATAATCATAGATCAGGCTCGCCTTCTGCAGGAATGTTCTGAATCGGATATATTGAGTATCAGATTCAGGAATGCCTCCAAGGGCAAGCAGCTTCTTCTGATAGTCGTTTTTGAATATCTGGGTGAAGACGAACGGATAACCATCAAGCACATCTGTGATACACTCGGAATACCTGCCTCGCTGCATCATGATTCCTCGTTCCGTAGGGAACAGAACGGCATCATCAATCTGCAAGATACCCTTAGGGTTTGAGCAAATATCTCTGTTGGCTGGCTGTCGGGCATCGTAGGTTCCTTCCTGATTGGTCATTAACACCCATACACCTTCATCGGTGAAGGCATAGAGAGGAGCTTCACCAAACTGACCCTCGCTGATTGGTCGGGTATTGGTAGCAAGCGCATTGATAATGGATGATCCAACTTGAACCGAGTTCTTGGCAGGGAACACCATCGGATTCTCAGCTTCGCTGACCTTGACTACATTAGGCTGCTGAGAGACATACTTCTGATTGTCGGTCTTGCTTAATGCTGCATTATACTCGGCTTCCGTAATCTCGGTGAAGTCTCCCGTATCAATCGGTGTAGAATCCCAAGTATATTCAGAAGGGATAATGGCTCCACTTCCGCTACCAAAGTTTCCTCCACTGGTTTCGCTTGCTTTAGTGCTGCCACCTCCAAAGTCTCCACCAGAAGAACTGCTCTTGATGAGCTTATGGCGATATACTTGCATAAAGGCTGGAAGTCCGGCATCATCGTGATAACGATACATATAATCAGACAACTCTGAACTTTCTGTTTCTGTTGGTGCATCTGTTCTTCCTCCAAATCCCTCGTTGTTCAAAGTATTTGAAGTCTGTCTATCTGCTGCAACTGGTGTCGAGCGGTTCTTACTGATGTTGATATAGTAAGACATTCCGAACGTATCGGAAGGTTTCAGCTTAACTTTCTTTGAGTAGTATTTATTGTATTTAGGGAGATAGAAGTAAATGGTCATAGCCGTAGCAAGAGTGCTAGGATATGCCAAGATAGGGCTGAGAGGGTATTGCAGCTTACCCTTGTAGTAAATATCTCTCTTGATACTATTCTCGCTGATGCTGACCTGATATACTGCATCACAGATGTAATCGGTAGAGAGTGCATTATTGGTGGCAAGATCAGTGTACTCATTCAGGTACATCTGATTATTCGAGACTTTCCGGCTTGAGAAAATATTCGTATCGAAAGCATTGAAGATAGTCTTCTTCACGTTTCCGATATGCAAGCGGTTGTTGTATGTAATGGAACATTGACCGCCAAATGAGCTTCTCTGAAAGTCTGCAAGAGAAATACTTTCCTCGGTCTCCAATACTCGTTTGAGAGGAATACTTGTGCCGAATTTATCCTTGCTGATGCTTGTGCTCAGATAGAAAGACTTCTTCTCGAAAGACTGATATACATCTTCCTCTGACAGATATTGAAAAGCATCGCAATTAACTCCTGATGCCATTTTGTCGTTCCAAAGGTAGCACTTATAGCGTGATATACCTTTGGTTTGTTTCTCCGTATCAATAAATGATTCCGGCTGGGAAAGATAAACATCTACACCGCTGATTAGGTCTTCAAGACCTTCGGGTATATCCATATTGATAACGATGGAGTGAGTATGAAGGCTTGTGCTAGTACCAACAGCCTTTTTCTCCTGATACCAGATAAACTTATTGAAAGTCGTTTCTGGTGCAAGAATGAATGGATTTGATATATTGATGTATGATACACCATCATATAGACGGATGGCGATTACACCAAAAACCGTATATTTGAAATACTCCGTGCCATTCTCCTCCAACTGCTTATTGATCAGCGCATCCAAAGCATTGAAAATGATGGATGCACCTTTAAGAGAAGTATCTGTTCTATTGGAATAATACTTGTTTGACACAAAAGCGGAATCCCAATCTTCACCAAGATTAATGGAAGCATTGCATACCACCGACTTCGTGTTTGAGATAACTGCACTATAGTTAATGGCTGATAAGTCAAAACTAGTGTAATCGCTTCCGTTCCAATAGGCATACTTAGTGTTTTCCTCTCCCACAAAGCACAAGATGTTTCCGATGGCACTTACGGCATTTACTTGGAAGCCATTAAGACTGATGGTATTCTCACTTCCGTTTCCACCTTTCTCTGTCCAATACCAAGTATTGCCATTACGGATGATGTAGTGGGAGTGAATGGTATTATCGTGACTAACCTTGTGAATCAGTTCGATGCTGGCTCCATCAGGTATGGTGATGGCAGAATCAACCACCACTGGCTGGTGGATAGGGTGGAGTGCTCCATCCTCGTTGATCAGGTTCAGGCAAGTTCCCAACTCGCCCTCCAGACTTTCGTGGTCGGAAGGCGAGTGGGAAAGACCTTGAAATAATACTTCTTTAATCATATTTGTATTGTTATGGGTTTGGACGGATGATCTCGTAGTACGGCTCACCATTTCTGTTCTTACGAGGAATGCAGGTCAGGCGCACCATCTTGTTGAGTGGGAGATTGTAATCATCAAGGATGGCTGTAACCGATGGACGTTCGCTGCGGAAGCCAATCTTCTTGTGCTCCTGATTGTACTGGAGCGGACAGAAGATAGTCTGAGACTTGCGAAGTTCCTCCCAGTCCTCTCTCAGGCAGAATCCGTATGTTCCTCTGCTGGAGATACGGAAGACGAAGATGGAGCTATCTGTGCGCTCTATCTGCATAATATGGTTGTAGATGCCCTGCGAGAGAGTAACAGAATTGGCTCTACCATCAAGCACTACGAAGTTTTTTCGATGCAGGAAGCCTTGAATGTTCCGGCACTTGTCTTTAATATAACTGAATATCATTTTGCAAATATACGAAGTTTTGGTTAGAAAAGATTATTATCCGTTTACTTTTGCCTTCTTCTTGTTGTACTGGCGAAGGCGAAGCTTGGCATTCTCTGCTCTGAGACAACCGCAAGACTGGGTCACTCCTCGGAGCAAATTGCAGGATAGAACAGAAACACCTCTACCACAATCACACTTGCAAATCCAATAAACACCATTCTTGCTGGATTTGCCGGAGCGGCAGCAGACATAGAGTCTGCCAAACCGCTTTCCTTTCAGGTCAATCAACTTTCCCATACCTTATTTCTTGCTAAGTTCCTTTGCCTCTTCAAGAGATAATGGCTTGCCGCCAAGAGGAATGCGGAAGTCGAACTTGGAACGGAAGGAGTAGTAGCAGACAAAATCGAAGCTCTCCTTCATTCTCTCGTCAGTGGTGATGTATTTCTGATAAGCGATAACATCCTCTTCTGAGCGATAGATGGTAGAGTTAACGAAGTAGTTGCTGGTTCCCTTGTTGGCAATAACTGCGATATAGAACTTCTTGCCAAGGATGCGCTCTGTGATGCGCTGAATAATTGAAATCTTCTTTGTTGCCATGTGTAATATATTATAATGAATGAGTAATATAGTTTCATTGGATGCCGCAAGATACTATGCAATCTTCCTTGTTGATACCTCGGAAGTATTTGCATCGCTGGCAAGCGAGACTGCCCACCATTAGGATTTCCAAGGTGTACTTGCCTTGGATTCCGAAGGGGCAGGGAGTTGTGTATTCGGTATGACCTCCTACAAACTCGTTGACGTTATAATTGGGGTATTTCATATTCGTTTTTTTTAACGTTCACCGATAAAAACAAATGTTTGTAGTTTTCTCTATAAACAGGAAAGACATGTGTATCTACCTTTCCACAAGATTTTGATTCAGGACAGAATCCTCTGTAAATACATTGTGGAACACAAGCTGCAGCAAGATGAGGTTCGATTTTTCTCAATTCTTCAACCACTTGCATCCATATCTTTCTTGTCTCATAGGATGCCTTATAGCAGAGTCTCAGCTTGGAGATATTGATGATCTCCTGAGCGTTGAGGGATAGCTGCAAGTTGACCAATTCATCCTGACGCATATCGTGGCGAGATACCTTGGAGCCCGTAATATCCGGTCTGGAGGTTGAGACGAACGGCTGAGCATGAACATGGCGAACAAAATGGTTGCTCACCCAGTATGGTATGCCATATATCTTAATATCGAACTCCAGCAATCTCAGTGGCGAGTGCTCGCTGAGAATCATCTGTTTCTTGAACTCATCGCTAGGCTCCTTACCCAGCGGTTCTTTTCGTTGTGTGAAGCGAGCAGCATCCACCACTCGCTCCCAATCTGTAACTTTTGTGATTTCTATTTTCATATCTATTCTTTATTTTAGTTTCTACCCTTTCTTCTACCTGATCCGGTAGCCTTCTTCTTATCCCATTCAGCAATAGCTTCCGACAAATACTTATCCATAGCCTTAGTTAGTCTTTCCATAACTATTCGTCTTTACTCGCCTGATCACCAAGAATCTCCTTGATTTTCTTTTCGATGAACTCATTAGAAGTGAGTTTCTTAATAAGTTCATCTATATCAGGTAACTCTGCATCAACTCCGACTTCCTGATTTTTGGAGGAAACATATTCCTTTAGTGCTTTCATCCAAGAACTATTAGCCATGTCTGCCAACGAATCTTTTTTGCTCTCGTAGGCTTTCTTTAAATCTCCGTTATCACGGAAATATCTGAGCACTTCCGTCAATGCAACAATGAAGTTTTTGTCTATCATCGGGTTGCTCTTCGCCTCTTCCAGTTTAAGCATCAGGAAGAGTAATGATGAATGTAAATCTGTTTTATCCATAATTATTCTTCGTTACATAAAGTTTCTACTACCTTTGTTCTTGTAGTTTTTGTTGCAGGGTCATATTCATCATGAATAGCCTTTGCCATACCTTTTTTGTTGGTGAAATAAACCACTCTGCCACCATCATAGAAGCGATATACGGTTATGCCATCTACAACAAACAGTTTCTCTACTTTGATTTCATTAATAGAGTCTGATGTTGGGACATTAATTCCTTTGTTCTCGTTGCAAGAAACGAGCAGAAATATAACCGATACAAATAATAATATAATCTTCTTCATACGCTATTTCTCCTTATCGAATTTGTTGTCAATAACATACCACCCTAAACTTCCAACAAGTGCTCCTAGAGGTTTATCAGAACTGTTAATCTCATCTAGGGCTGTGAAGCTGCATAAATGATTATTCCATTCTATTGTGCGTTCTTTACCAAGATATGGATCTTTAATAATATCACCTTCCCAAATTTCATTGCCCTTTTCGTCCTTCATCCCTGTAAACTGGCAGATGGTAGAAGGGTCAACCTGATGTGCCTCGTTTCTATTAAGCATTGATTCATTCTGTCTATCCTCGATGATGTAAGTGTTACCACATTCAGCATAGAAGTAACCTTCTACCCAAGTGTTATTGTCAAGACGTTTAGCCTTGAACTTGATATTTTCTATTTTCATATTTATATGTTTATATAAAGTCTAAATAGACCGTTGTTTTTACTTTATTAACTTTGTTGTTGTTATTGTTATTAAAATAATCACTACCTTTGCAGCGCAAATTAGAAACGAGGTAAACAGCCTCCTGGCGAAATCGCCAACAATAAAAGTCTCCTAGCCCTCCGCTCGAAAGACATTTTCCCCAGTCCAGTGCTGGGGTTTTTCTTTGTATGGCGGCTCCATGCAAGGTGCTCAAAGCAATTCCGCTTTTGAGTATAATGCCAGAAAGGAGGTTGTTGCCTCATATGTTTTCTAATTTGCAAAAGAAAGAGAGTGGTACTGAAGTTTTCTGTTGGTCTCGTCGCAGAAAGGATGGTACTATTGAGTACGCTCATGGTAAACCATTCCACTTCTTTATCAACAAGTAAATCGTAAGCTTACGTTTTAACTCTTTCGGGGAGGTGCTCACTGGAGACACCTCCTTTTTTATTTCAATTTTACCGGCTCATCCTTCCAAGTAAGTTCTCTTCCGATGAGTTTCTTGATACTGCCATGAGGAAGAACTACATACTTATTGTCTTCAAAACCTACAGGACACCAATTTGGCATAAAACCATGTCTGACAGGTTTTCTTATGAAGATTATTTCTTGACCGCTCCCATTACATGCTACCCACGCCATAACTATTTCTTATTGAGTTCTTTTGATAATTCATAAAGAGAATTTTCCATTTGATTGAAATATCCCTCGTAATGATTTTGCTTGTAGCTCTCTATGTAAACTAGAGCTTCTGTCAGCTTTCTTTTTAGAATATTTATGTCCATAACTATTCCTCCTCAATTTTTACTCCAAATGTAGTGCCATCGGCAAATGTGTTGTCTTGATAGCTATTTTTTGAAGCCAGCAGGATGGAGCTATTATCCTTATCTGCCAAGCCTACATAGTAGTCATCAACATAAACGATATTGAAATAACCTTCTTTGCACTTTATCCACCCAAACGGCTGATGTTTGAGCATTTCAGTCCAGCACTCTTCTGCATCCCTGAATGGTCTGTAGGTAGGCTCTGGCTTGATGCGGTATTCTATATTACCCCAAAAGTTTACAGCCTTCATTTCCGCCCAATCATTCGGAACATCTGTACCTTCTAAGGCACTCGGTTTGGTTCTACACTCAATCACCTTTCCTTCAGCATAATCTTGCAGAATAGGATAAAATTCTTTAGCTTCTTCTCTTGTCATAATCAATCCTCTTTATATTCTTCCCATCCATTCTCCCAAGAGCCACCTGAACGGATAGCCCAAAACTCTTGTTGGGGAAGGATAGTTCCTTCTTCATCAACTAACTCCTTTCCTTTGTATTGAACAAACTCACCTTTTGAAAATGATTTATGTCTTATCGGCTTTCCTACGCTGATAGCGAAAGCCATTGCTTCTTGCTTTGTCATATTTTTACATTTTAAATTGTTTCTTCAAAAAAGCATTACTCTTTATCAAGCTGATGATTTCTTCTTCTGTATGAATGCCTTTCCAAAACAGTTCGGTATGACTACCACCTCTGTCGTCATCTACAGAGAACGGAACACCATAATTTGTATAAACATCTCCGTGATGCTTGATGAGATGGCGACCAGGATTCTTTCGGATATTATTTATCCAAGTTTCATTATCGCATTCGCGCCATATCTCATACTCTGCCCCTGTCAGCGTTTTATCAATACCAATAGGACAATGACCGGAACACCCATTTGTTCCAAAGTAAATAATCTCTGCCATATTCTATTCTTTTTACCCTCTCCATGATGTTATCAAAATAATAACGGATTGGAGTCTTTATGAGCCTTTCACTCATTAACGTTCTTCGATGTGTACTAAATGCTTGATGCCTTTTCCACATAAGAGTGCTCTGAGGTGAATTGTCAAGCGGTAATTGATATTTTACGGCTACACCTAATGCCAACCAATCTAATTCGAGCACGACTTTTTCGTTATTATCTTAATTCCACCAAGGAGAGGGTGGTTAGTTACTCATTAACTTCAACAAACTTTCCGTTTTTAAGTTGATACCAAGTATCAGCCTTGATATTCTCTCCATCAACGTACTCAGTCTTAACACATACTGGAACATCACGTTTCTTTTCATCGCTCCATTTCCATTCTGCCAGCGTTATCCATGAGCCTACCTTTGCTTTGGCTGTTGAACTGTTGCCAGCACACATGATAACGGAATCTTCTCCTGTGCTATCAATCTGAGCATAGTCACCGCTTGAACCAATCTTAGCAGAGTAACCGCTTGAACC
>ERZ1035027.448-NODE-448-length-23894-cov-7.422585_pt1 | contig 23894 bp, 29 predicted proteins | sample MGYA00520604_ERZ1035027 | MGnify/ENA primary metagenome ERZ1035027 (study PRJEB33766, sample SAMN09781743) | gut metagenome | biome: gut microbiome | host: Homo sapiens | place: Madagascar | study: EMG produced TPA metagenomics assembly of the PRJNA485056 data set...
TTGTGCCAAACAAAATCTTGTAAATCTTTTGTCATTTTTCAATTTGTTCACATTTACGCGGAGTCCGTTTGCTACGTGAATAAAAAATGCACGTAAATACGTCGATAATAAAATCGGACCAATTTTACGAAACTCAAATAAACAAACAACAAAAATTTTATTACACCACACTTACACCATTTTAGAAAAAGAGCCTTAGATATGACAAATCAAAAGATATAGACGAGCTTATCATTGCCATGGTAGGTTCGTCTATTTTTTCTGGTTGCCAGCTAAAAAATAGGGATAGCCTCTCATCAAGGGCATCCCTATTTTTTTTTGCGTTTTCTTTCAGCAGCATTTCCGCCGCCTATCCGGCTTGTGATTTCCGCACAACCCACGGTCTGGCTCTGCAATCGACTGATACCGACCCAGCCCACTGCTTCACAGCCTTGCAGTTCTGGTAGGTTCTGCAACCTCTATCATCTGTTGAACAGATACTCCTGGATATCATTGAACGCGCTCTGCATCTGTTCGACATTATTGCCGTTCAGTGCATGGCCAAGCAAAGCAAAGTTTGCCCGCAGCAGCATATTCATACTATTTTCCTGGGCATCCAGCCGTGCTTTGTCTCGTTTGAACAGGTCCATGTACTGACTATCCTTACTTGCAAGCAAATCTTTAACAGCATCGACTTCACCAGACATCTTTGTGATTTTCTCTTCCAGATTCTTAATCTTCACATCCTGCTCATGGTTCGGTTTCTTCAGAAAAGTGTTGAACTTTACTAGCACAGCGATGGCAGCGCCAATACCGGCGATCGCGCCGCACACGCTCAGTACCCACGTAACAGCGTCGGCCAGTGTAAATGCGAACTCAGGATTCGGCATCGTTCTTCACCTGCCCTTCATGAGCAGACTCAGACTCCCCTTTCTTCAACGCGTCATAAGCCGCCTGGGCAATGCTGCGTGCCTGCTCTTCGGTAATTTCGATACCAGCCTGCTTTGCAAGCTCCATGATAATATCAGCGGCCTTTTTATTCTTTTCCTCACCAGTCATGCTGTCAAAATACTGCTTTATGTAGCGGCAAGCAGCCTCACCCCATTTCATAAGCAAAGGATAAGACTCCAACATAGTAAGCGCATTATTGATAGCGCCAGCAGCTTGAGGAAAAACATACTTCCCCAGCAGAAAAAAGCAGATACTCGCAAGACCTACGACCACATAGAAAATTCCCTGCTCCATATTACTCCTCCATATCATTCGGGCACATTACACCGTCAGTGTCATCCCCAAGCTGTAACTCCTCAGCATCGCCAGCTTTCGACTTATGTTCCTGCACTTTGATCCAGGCATTGCACAGGTTCTCAGCACTCAGTGCGGCAAACAACCCGGCATTAAAGCTGTAATCCGGTAGCTGTCCAATGATAAAGCACAACACCACGTACACAACGGCATATACAATCGTGGCACCCATCGTAAACACAATGACCTTCTTAGAAAATCGCATCGCGTTAAAATTATCTCCCATATCAATCACCGCCTATCAAGTATGACTGGCGACCGCAGCAGGACCAACATAGCCATAGGGGGTCTTATACCAGCCATTGACAATATCACTGTAACCAATCGTCACAACCTTACCAGTCTTTGCATCCGGACTCTGAATCACACCAACACTGGCGTACTCCGTGCCTGGTCCTTTGCGCACATTCCAGCGTCCAGCTTTAAACACGATTGCCTTCTGTGCAGGTTTGGGCGCATGGGTCACAGTAGTACCGCTTGTGTAAGCCTTGTAGCACCAGTTCACATCACAGTCGCCATTTATACCGGCAACAGACCCATTACTGCTGTACTGCCACATTTGGCACTTTCCTTTTTGATTGACGCCATTACGGTAGTCCGCCAGCCACAGGTCATAAGCAGCCAGCTTGGTCATATCCAGATAAGCTGCCTTATAGCTCGTATAGGTGTACAGCATCGGCTTGTACCCACGCTGGTCGATGATATCCAACCCGCGCTTCACCAATGCGGTTAGCTTATTCTTGCCAATAGCCGCGACAGTCTTATCCTCAACGTCCAGCGCCACAGGGTACTGAATGGTCTTGCCCTCCAGCGTTTTGAACAGCAATTCCAGTTCTTTGTTCTGTGTGGCCTCGTCCTGCGCATAGGTATAAAAATAGACGCCAACGGGAATGCCATTCTCGCGTGCGCCTTTATAATTCTGTTCAAATGTCGGGTCAAGATAAATGCCAGCGCTGTTTGTAGATACAGCTCTCAGCATCGCAAATTTCACACCGGCAGCTGCAACCTTGCGCCAGTTGATATTGCCTTGATAGCGCGAAACATCAACACCCCACAGCTCCACCTGTGCATTGTCAGCAGGTTGCTTGTTCGCGCTTGCTGGCTTATCGCTCTCCCCCACGCTTTTGTCTACACTGTGTTCGCCGGTACGGAAAGTAAACACCGATGCGTTGGCCTTGGTGAAATCATCATCCAACCATACCAGCGGATTTGTGCGCTTGTTCTTCCAACGCACCTCAAAATGCAGGTGCGCACCAAAGCTATTGCCTGTGTTGCCACTATATCCAATCACTTCACCAGCTTTAACGACCTGCCCTTGTTTCACATTGATTGTATTCAGGTGCGCGTACAGGGTGTGCAGCGTGCCACCATTCCAGTTTGCGTGGCGGATTTTAATCATGTTGCCGTAGCTGTTCGTGTCGCCCTGCGTGCGCTTGCCGTTCCAATGGTATACGATTTCAACAGTACCCTCTTCCGCGGCCATAACCGGTGTTCCTACGATAGCTCTCATATCAATAGCCTGATGCAAGCTGCCGTCGTTATAGTACCAGCCTTGCGTCAGAATATGCTTCGCCAAAGGCCAGTTCAAACACACTTCTCCATTTTTTAGCCTCATAAACATCCCTCCTAAATAAAAAAAAAGAACCACTACTGCCGCACAGCAGTAGGGTTGAGTAAGTAAAATATTTATTTTATGTACATCGCATCAAGGATCAAGCTGTCCGCTGCCATATATAGCAGGTAATATATTTGTTGACAATAGGCATTGGCTGACCTGAACCGGCTGCTCCTGTATAGATATAAGAACTATCTGTTGCAGTATAGCCGTATTGCAGATAAGCGCCATGATAATTTCCGCTTTGTTTTGGGTTGACAATGGGATTATTATTGCCATCACTGGTCTGACCATAAGGAAGGTGTACATGCCTTGGCATCTGCGCCTCCGTCTGTGTCACTTCCCAAGCACCACCTGTTTCCCCGGCGGGATGACTCGCATCCGCTGCCCGCAGCATACAATCCGTAATCTGCACCCATGCCGTCCCCGGCCAGCGTTCACTTGGGGTCGCCTTATTCATTGTCGTCAGTATATCGTCCACATCATATGGACAGTTCTTCGGAGCTGAGATGACTGACTTCATACAGCCACCTTGTGCAAACTGCACAGAGCTACACTAAGATAGCCCCCCCCCGGACATATAACATAAATTCGTCATTTTGCTCAATCCTCCAAATGGTTTATAATGTAAAAATCACTGTATAGCTCCAGCCATACGACTGCGGAACTGTCAGTGTGCTGCCAGAGAACGACATATACCCAGTACCATCACCTTCCGGCAGCTGTTTGTCAAAATTGGTAAGCGTCCATATACCCCAGTGGTTTGCTAAAATGCCGATATTTCCAACCGTCTTGCTGGCAGAACCACCATTGACAGTTAAAATAAGCAGTATTCTATTACTGGCCAGGATACCGGACACATCAATGTCTTTGCTGTAGCTAGATAAGACTGGCTCCAGCTTACGATTCAGCGCATCTCCCACCGTTGCCGCATCCGCCGCAACGCTGTCCTGCGTCAAAGTTTTATCGGGGGGGGGGTGCTCTCCTTAATTGATTTTCCCATAAAGAACTCCTTTTCTTACGCCGTCCGTCTCCACATATTTGTGACATAATACGGCGGCATATTATTGTGGGCCTGGTCACCACCAAAACTACTAAACGGCCAACTGCCAATTCCATCACCAGTATTGCCGTTCATCTGTAACGCCCAGTACGGGGTACCTTGCTTATTGGTGCCTCCCCAGTCACAGTTTGCATTAGGCCAAATTACCGGCAACTCCGCTTCTGTCAACTTATGACTTTCTTCACCGCCAGTCGTACCAACACTCCTGCCACTTCCAGAACCAAACAAAAATCGCCCTTCCATCTTAGTCCAGCTCGTTCCGGGCCAAAATACAGAAGGACTCTCATTTCCATCATAAAAACACCACATACCAACGGGGAACGGACAATCCGTACCGCTGTGTGTATTTTTTCCCATATCACCGCACCCCACTTTCGTAGAATGCGTCAGAGGTACTATGCTTTAGTACCCCCCCCCGCCAAATTTTTGTAAATACTATTCATAGTCCCCTCCAAAAGATAAATCGCTATTACGCTTTTCTAAACACGTGCAGTCCGGCATTCAGGTGGATAATAGTACCGGATGGATACGTTGTATTCGTCGTGGTATCATAAATTTTTGTAAGTGCCTGGCAGTTTGCGTATTGGTAATTGCCCCATTCTGTAGTCATAGACAACATACCGGCATTGCAGATGTTGCTCTGCCCACTAATATTGCCAGCCATAGAGGCAGACCCCAAGATGCTAACTTCTCCGTATCCAAGGTTCGCAATCAAAACAGCTGCGTGCTCAGGGATGTACCCATTTGCATAGCCGCTTTGGAATTGAATCATGATAATCAAATAGGTGCTGCTGTTCCATTGGTTTGCCGTGATTAAACCGCCGCTGTAATACCCAGCATTCAGCTTGTAGCTCTGACCTGGCTGCACTATTTCGTTTACATAACCATAGGTTGGCATTGTCCCGGTCTTGATATCATCATTCGCACCGGCATAAAAAGTTTTACCAGCCAACACATTGCTTGCTGCTGCCGTAGCATCCGATACATCCGCGCCGCTTGCACACATCAAATTCAAAGCCATCAGCACACCTCGCTTTCGCAAGGCATACTCAGGATACTGTCATGCAGTACCCCCCCCCCACGCGGGGAATTTCAGATAGTTCATAAACAATATCCTCCAATTTGCATCAGTAAACCATGTAGAGCTTCCATAGCACACCAATAGCACATTGCCCACTGGTTCCGAACATTACCGAACCCATAGTAACTACGCCAGTGCTTGCATTGTAAGAAATAAAATCGCCGCTAGTTCCACTACCACTCCATTCAACGCCATTACCTTTCCATGCATACGGCACGGCATAAAAGTTACTGCGGCTTAATCTACTATAGATGCTCGGATAATTTGACTTTACGTTATAGGTAAAAGACGACCAGTAACCACTGTGCTGTCCCAGATAAACATTTGTATAGGTTCTGTTTCCAGTTACCTTCCCGCTCCCGTTATGATACCCAGCAGGTATTGTCACACTTCCGCCTGGGTTGACGCTACTGTTCCACGCACCTCTGTTTGTCATCGTACCGCCAAATTTAAGCCCATTAGAACTGGATGCACTCACGCCAGACAAAACGTGTCCAGAACTCGCATTGCCCAAATTAGAAGCACTAATGCCAAGTCCGCCCTCCGTGTATCCGCTCGTTTTATACATCCATATCTTAGAGCCTTCCAGTGTCAGTTTCTCTGCATCAGGCCAACGCCCATTGTTGACCATCGTACCGGTCAACAAGGTCCCGCTGCTATTGATCGCAGTTTTGTCTTTCAAGATATCTCCCGCACCAGCTGTTGTACTCGGCAGCGCATATGTACCCGTAACCAGCTCACCGTCGCCGTTATAAGCCGTCTTGCCGGATTTAATATCCCCAGCCCCGGCGGTTGTAGTATCCAGCACCGCGCCACCGGCACTCATAAGATCAATCGCCATACTATCTCACCTCACTTCCTGCTTTGATGTAAAATTTATTCGCTTATCGTTATATTCGGTGTACTCCAGAACACAAACACGTTACCCCAGGAACCTTCATCAGACTTGCCGGAAATAACGCCATTGGAGTGTGTCACGCTTCCAGAACCATGAAGAGTGTGAGTTGCAATGTCGTTATTGTACCCTTTCCATACAAGGGTAAAAGCAAAACATCCAGCGCTCTGATCGATTATATACACCAGAAAATATCTTCTGTAATACTGTCCTGTCGTATCTTCGTTTGCTGTGATTCTAAAAGAAAAATCGTTGACATTCTGGCCTAATACTGCATAGCGCATATCTCCCATTTGCCTGCTAACCGCACCGATTTGTTCCGTCACACCTGCAATTTTATTTCCGACCACCGCAGCATCCGCAGGCGACCCAGCCAAACTCAGCGTCTCATCTGCGGGGGGGGGTATTCTTCAATGCTCTGCCCATGGCTTACACCCCATATTTCTCGCCGGTAATTTCCTCGTACTGCTCCGCTGTGATAACACCCTTCTTCACGGCGTTCTTCACCATGGTCTTATTCCACAGCTTGGGATACCAGCGCTTGATTTTTTCAAACATAAGTTCACCTCGTTATCAGTAAGGCATCACGCAATGCGCCGCCAGCGGTACACGGTTCGATATGGCTGCATATTGTTGTGAGAATCATCGTAACCAGTGTCACCTGTACCAGCATAAAACATAGGCACATCTGCCATATGCAAACTCGCACCTGGTCCGTGATAATTTCCGCCTTCGCTGTATTTTAAAGATGCACAATAAGTAGTAGTTGTACGCAAACTCCAACCTTCATAACCCTGTACCGATACAAACTCATCATGGTGATGCGCAGGCAGTTCCTTAATCGTCAGCGTGTGGTTTTCTTCGCCGCCCTCACTGCCAATTCCATGCCCACTGCTCACACCAATCAATACCCGACCGGAGCCATAATCCTCCCACGTACCATACCCAAAATAATCATGTACCTTATCAGCCGTACTCAAATCCGGCGCATCCGTGATTCCTGTTGGATCAAACTCAAAAATATAACCTAGAGGGAGTTGTACCCCCCCCATCAAAACATTTCTGCCCATATCACTTGCCCTCGCTGTCAGCTGCCGCAGTGTCCGTGGTAGCGGAATCCTTTGTATCCGTAGCATCCGTGCTCTCGGCGGTGTCTGTGCCAGAATTGTCCTTGCTCTCCGCAGAACCCTCCACAGTATCGCCAGCGCCAGAGTTATCAGCGCCATCCGCGCTCGTATCACCAGCACCGGCATCTTCCGCCGAACCACTCTCACTCTCATCAACCATCAGCGTGTCAGTCATCATGGCAGTGTAAGTAACCTGGGCATCGATCGCATCAATACGTGCAATTTTCTCTGCTTGCTCTGCTTCCGCAGCAGCCTTTGCCGCAGCTTCCGCCTCAGCGGCCTCCTGCATCTTACGCATCTCTTCCGCTTCAGCAGCCTTGCGCTCTTCCTCGGCTTTCTTGTCCGCCGTGATCTTAGCAAGCTCTGCCTCGGTGTATGGCACGTACTTCTGCACATCTTCCCACTCATCCCAGGCAGCCTTGGCCGCAACGTCCTCCACCTCATGGCGCAGACCCTTCGGATTCTCCAGCGACACAGTGCCTTCCATAACTTCCAAATGAAAAACCCGCTCAACAGCCTCGTGGTGTTCCACAAGATGTCGGGCAGGTTCCAAACGACCTTTTTCCAGGTCAGGATTTTTTAATTCAGTTGTAAGGGATTCATCAAAAATCTTCATCTTTCCCTCCTCGATAAAATTATTATTCTATACGTTCCCAGTAAACACGGGTAATGTAGGGCGGCATGTTGTTGTGTGGTTGGCCGCCGCCAGCATTGTCTGTGTCCAGTAAAGCCTTGCCTTCAAGCCAAGTGGTCTGTGCTCCGTAAGTATCACCGCCATAACTGCCATCTGCAAATTTTTTAACAACATGTGCAATGCCCTTGTTCGGCATTTCCTTTGTTTGAGGGTGACTGTGGATCGGCATTTCCGGTTCACTTAGTACATGGCTTTCCTCACCGCCAGTCTCTCCGACCGCGTGCCCGCTGGACGCAGCTAAAATAAAACGTCCTTCCAGCTTTTGCCACTTCGTCCCAGGCCATACACTCTCCGGCGCAAAACTCGTATCACTCGTGTAAAATCCCATGCCTACAAACCATGGGCACACAACACCATTCTTTGGCAGTTTGCTCATACCGCCACCAGATGCTGTACATCAAGGGTTACTCTGTCACGAGTACCCCCCCCCACGCAAATAAACCCTTGTTCATTTCACATTCCTCCATCACCGCGCATACCAGTAGACCGTAATGTCACAGCTTGGTTTCTTCGTTGCCTTGACCGTAATAACAGTCTTATCATTGCCATCCACAGTCGTGACCTGCACCGTCTTGGAACTGCCGTTGATAATACTTAACGCCTTCAGCAGTTCCTTGTTTGTGTCATTGTTGTCCGTAGTCTGCGCCAGCGGTGCGCTCAAATTCATGCTCGGTGTCAGAATAGGGCCACCATCCACGGCTGCGACATCCGCAGTCTGTGTATAATAAAAAATACTGTAATCTGACGATGACGATGACCCACCAATATGCCTCTCTTCCCACGCATCCACGGCAAAAGTGGCCTTGTACAGCCACATACCATTTCCGGCCTCCTGCACCTTGCTCACAACATTGCCTTTGCCGTTGCCGACATACAGCACACCGTCGCTGTCCACAGCCGGTTCTCCATATTCCAATGTAGGCGGTGCTTCTGCGGCCAAGTCAGAACTCTTGCCGCCACCCTGCCTTTTAAAATAAACAGTGCTCACTACGCACCTCCTTTATTATGTAACTGTGTCATTAGGGATCTACAAATTGATACACATATAGTGACCCATTATAGCTATCGGTCAAAAATACAAGATTGTTGGATGTATCAATCTTCAATGTCTTTACATGGTCGCTAGGTACGATCGCCACAGCTCCGGCTTCACCGGATGATGTACCGCTATACTCTCCACGATGTAACAAATACAATCCACGGCATTCCGTATGTGCGCCATGGAAATATACACACAAGTACACACCATGTCCAACAGCCTGTGTACCATTACTGTCAAACGTACAAATATATTTCAATCCACCATATTTCACATTGATTAAATTATCAATTTTCGTCTGCGCATCCGCCACACTCTCGCGTAGTGCGTCAATCTCTTCTTTGCCAACGCTCTGTTTCACATCTTGCATTTGTTCACCTCATTTCTAAAGCGAAACTATTTGTTTTACTTTTTTACACTCGTTGATATTTTGTAAATGTCCGTCACAGGCAAAATTGTAGTTGATTTTGTTGTTCGTAATTATTAAGATATTTGCATTAAATAAACATCGCTATTCTTCTGCAAACCGCTTACACTTAACATTGTGTCACTACCAACTATGCTGAAACTGATATTGTCACTGTTAGAAGTAATATATATACCAATGTAGTAAAATCCGGCAATAAAATTTGAGATAGGATCTATTACTAAATATTGGCCTTTTGGAAACGTAGACATATTTATTTCTACGAATGTATTGGTGCCTACATTTCCAGCTTTAATACATTTTGGTTGTTTTAAATTCAGTGCATCACCTACCGCCTTAGCATCAGCGGCCACGCCTTCCTGCGTCAGCGTTTTATCGGGGGGGGGTGACAGCATACGGATTATTTGTTGCGTTCATGTGGCTCTCCTTTCACGCGATACGGCGGTAGCGGTACGCGGCGATATAGGGCTGTAGGTTATTATGGGCGGCAGATTTTCCCGCACTTTCAGTTGTCAAATATCCCGAGCCCGCGTTGCTTTTATAGCCGTAGGTTTGCGGCTGAATAGCTCCACTTAATTTCCCTGCTGTTTTTGTCATTACAATTCTGTTACCGTTTCCATCACTTGTAATGCCGTACTGGATATGCGTATGATACGCAATTTCCTCCGCTGTCAGCTTATGTGCCGCCTCGCCGCCCTCGCTTCCCGCCGCATACTCCCCGCCAGCACCCACCGTCACCCGGTCAGTGCCGTACCGTTCCCAGGTGCCGTACCCATAAACCGCCGCCACTTTTTCGGGTGTGCTCAAATCCGGTGCGCCGGTCAGCCCGGTTCCGTCCCACTCAATGATGCCGCCAACCGGAACATAAGGATATTTATAAGGGTTATCTACCATTACTGGCTCACCTCCAAAACGAACACCGCTGCACTGTTCGCATAAAACTTAGATTTCATCATGTCATCAACCCCCAACGTACCACTACATCACAGCTCGGTTTCTTCTTCACAAGCGTAGTCACTGTGCCGCTGCCCGTCTCCGTGCATCCGTCACAAATCACGCCAAGCGCAGTCTGCAGGGTCAAATCCGTCGCCGCAACGCCGGTACTCTGTACACTGCCCGCCGTCAAGAATTCCGAGTTCTCTGTCACATCCGGGGCACTTTCTGTCTCCGCCACAAGCGCCACAGTCTGCTTATAGTTGTAGCCGTTGGCCTTCTCCGCGCTCGATGCCTCTGTCCAGCCGTCCACAGTATAGCTGGCCTTATAAATACCCAGCTGCGGCGTGGTCGCATACTCGGTCACACTCACACCGGGACCTTCGTCAATGACCACTACCACATCACTGGTCGGGGCTGTACTCGCATAAAAACTAATGCCGCCCTCATAGTTCTCCATCAACGCGATCTGCCTAAAGCTGTCTGTGATATGCGTCTTGGTCGAAAATTCAACAACGCTGCTTTCCTTCATTCCCTCCACAGCAACTTTAGCCCGCTGCGTGTAGGTCTCCACAGCATTGTCGCTCATGGCAACACTGTAACTGCCTGCCGTCCAGGCACTGGCCGGGATCGTCACTTTGATCTGCCGCACCCGCGCCTGATTAACAGGGTCATTTACATTGGCCACGATTTCGTCAATTTTTTCCTTGACATTTACATTGTTCTCGCCATCATACTGCACCAGGCTTGCATAGGTCGGGTAGGCATAATGCTTGTCGCCCACCTTAATGCCGGTGCTGCTCTTATATAACTCGCTCACATCAGCACCTCCTTAGTAAGCCCCGCCATCAATATAATCGCAGGTAGATTTGTATTCCTCCAGCGTCGTCTCTTCGCTGTCGTGCATACACAATTTATCCAACACGATTGCATCGGATTTCTCTTTGTCCGCAGCGCTCATCAACCCGGGCACCGTCTGCGTAGCCTCATTGTAGGTCGTGTCCTGCGTGGTAAACTCACCGGTCGTACCGTCGCCGCGTGTGTAGGTCACAACACGCCCATTCACTTCCATTTTGCGGATATAGCCGGTAATAGCCTGCTCCTGGGCATCATTCACAGCCTTCTCTGCACTTTGGGCCGTCACAGCGGATTTGACTTCCTTCTCACTGTCTGCTGTATTATCGACCTTATCCAGCCCAACATCAGTCTTTGTCAAAGCCCGGAATGTCGCAGGACCATTGGTACTCGGCGGCGCAGCAAGCACGGTGCCTTTATCGCGCTCTTCCGTTACATCGTAATATTCTGTATGTTTGTGGTCTTTTGGGGCCTTGTCGTCGATCATGCCTTTCAGCACTTTGCCCTGCGCGGCAGCCAGGCTCTCGTCAGCTGCTTCACTGTCCAGGTTGTTCTGAATCCCGCGCCAGGTGTCCTCCTCGGGCGGCACATACCCTAACGCATCGGTCACATTCTTGTTTGTCAGCGATGCCGTACCACCGGTCACTGTAATATTCGCACCAATGCGCACACCGCCCAACTCTTTATCTGTAGCTGCAGGCAGTGTATATTTGTTGGCACCTTCCTCGATGCCATTCAGTTTCTTCTTATCTTCGGCACTCTGCAGGCCGTCTTCTGTCTCTGTTGCAACACCGTATTTATAGTTCAGCTGGACCCAGTCGCCCAGATACAACCACATTTCACCATCCGGCAGGCAGTAAACCTTCCCGTTCAGCGGGGCCAGCGGCAGTTCTGTCACATTAAAAACATCGTGTCCAACCTGCGTGCGTCCGCTTGCCGTGTCATGGTAGATGTTGCCGGTGTCATAGCAGAAAACAAGCTGTCCCTCCACAATAGGAGTGGTTTCCAGCTTTGATTGGTTCACTTCCCGCAATGATAGATTCGCCATAGTCCATCTCCTATCATTATCATCAAAAAATAAAGCCACCCCACCAGTTACGGCGGGGCAGCTCTATAACCTTACTTTTTCAGGTCATTCTGTGTCGATCAGGCAATGGTCTGCCAAGCCACAGCAGCCTCAACAGCCTTCACGCGGCCATCCATGGCGGTGTTCAGGCCGTCAGCATAAGCCTTAGCAGTATCACGGGCAGCGTCAGCCTTGGTGGTGGCATCATCAGCCGCAGTAGCGATAGCCTCGCTCTTGGCGGTAGACAGCTGGTTGACATCGACCTTCTCGTTCCAGGTCTTGCGCTCAGCGGCGGTAACGTGGGCAACAGTGTCATTCTTGTGCTCGGCCAGCGCATCGCTCACAACCTTGACCTTCTCGTCAGCCTGGGCCTTGGTGTAGGCATCGGGCACAGCAACGTACAGACCGTCTTTCTCCAGAACGATAGAGTTGTTCGCCTTGGCAGAAACCTTGACGTTCACGCTGATCTGGTTCTGGTCGTTGACAGTGACCTCAGCAGAGCTTGTAGCAATTCCGGTGTAGATATCGATCAGGCTGCCAACAGGGATCTTGATGACGTCGCCGCTGGTGATGGTCAACTGGATCTCCTTGGTCTTGGTATCATACTTACCGCTGGTCACAACCAGATCCTTGCCCAGGTTGATGGTCAGTGCGTCGCCACCAAACACAGGCAGGGAGATAGTGCGGGTCTCGGCATCATAGGTGGCGTCATGCACAACACCGGTCAGGGTGGTGGTAACAGGGGCATCGCCCTTGGCAACACTCAGCACGCCAGACTTGTAAGAGACATCGGTGACAAACACACCCTTGCCGCCGACAACACCCGCGATCTTGTCGTTGACGTAATCAGCAACAGCCTTGGTGGTGGGCACGGTAGTATCGGTAGCACCACTGGCAGGGATAGTCGTAACAGCGCCCTTAGTCAGCGAGACATACTCGGTGCCGTTGTAGGTATGCAGGGTAAAATCATTCGTGCGCAGGTAAACAACGCCCTGGACCTGGCCACTCTCCGGCAGGGCAGAGACCATCTTGACACTCTTGGTGTACTCGGTCGCACCCTTAAAAATCTGCAGGGTATCCGTGGTGAAATACAGGGTATTGCTATCCTTGACCGCCAGCTTCTGGTAATCAGTATAGGCACCATACTTAAAATTCACATTAGCCATAATAAGTTCTCCTTATCGTTTTTTTTGTCATGAAAAAATCTTCTTTTGCTTAAAATTCCTGCCACACAAAACCGGTCGATGCAATCACCGTAGGCTCCACAATAAAGCTCGCGTCACTGCTCGTCTGCACTGTATACGGCTGGTATTTTCCATTTTCGTCGCGGATCATAACGGTCTGGCCCGCGTAAGTGTCGCTGCTCTTATTCAGCGCGGCGATCGCCTCGCCCGGGCTGTTGAACAGCTGCGTCCGTGTCTGAATTTTCTGGACGCTCTTGTCGTCTTTGATGTAATACAGTTCCGAGGTATCCTTGGTCACGACCAGGTCCTTGCCGTCGATCTTGCCGCTCTCAATAGCAGCCGCAACATCCCCGGCATTACCGTAACCAAGTTTTGAATACTTGTTTGCCATCCTCTCTCTCCTTTCCGCAAAATTAGAAAAGCCGGATGGCTGAATCAAAACTCAACCACCCGGATCGTCCCATCTTCTGGGTCAGAACCACTGCCCGTGATCTGTACCGCATTACCAATGGCCTTTTTACCAGCCTTCAGCTGCAAGCGTCCCTCGTTGTAAATCAGGCCGTCCGCCTTGTTGCTGGCAATCGCTGCACTGGCATCAGCCAACTGCTGGATAAGCACTTCCTGCTCAACCATTCTCTGGTCAAGCGCCGTCAGCGCCGCATCCGGGATGATATTGCTCCACGCAGAAATCGGCAGGATCTTGATAGATACCTTCTGGGTCTTGCGCACGTGCTGCACGCCTGTCCCATCTGCCAGCATCTCCAGTTTGCAAAAACTCAACTGCACTTCCACATCTCCGGCCTCAGCGGTCAGGTTCGTGTCAAAGGGCAATTTGAACTCAATCATACCCTTGTACTGCTCGTCGCTCTGCTCCAAAATCTCGGTTTTATATTCCTTGCTCACAGGCGGCAGGTATTCCATCAGGCAGGTATACTCGCTCATGTTCTCTTCTTTATAGATGGGTTCTACCAAAAAATGCAGGTTGTCCACCAGCTTACTCCGCTGCATAATGCGCTCTTCCACGCTCACAACCAGCTGGTTATCATCGCCCAGTAAAATCGTATACATTGTTTCTTACACTCCCTTTCGTATAAACTCGGCTTCTTCAGCCGTGATTTTCTTATCGGCAAAAAGCTCGTCAACCTTGGCATCCGTGATTCGTTTCTTGCTGTACAGCCGTGCAAGGCTTCTAACAAAAGCACTCATTTCCATCACAGCACACCTCCGTTGATAAGCTCCAAAGTGTAAGCATCAATGATTTCCTCCGGCGTCTTTCCTCCAAGGGCTTTCAACTGCCGATACTCATAGGTATCAATCGGTATCAATTCCACGGTATCAACATTTCCGGCCTCCGCAGGGAACTTATATAATTCCGCACTGTGCCAGATCGTGTCCCCGCTACTAGAAAGAAAGCCCTGTGCCTCATCCTCGGGGCACAGGACCATGATCTTATGTTTGGGCTGGTATTTCACATAGGCCAGGTGGTCAAGCACGTCCACCACGCGGCCATTGTACATAGCTTTGTAAAACATAACTTGCCACCTCCTTAAATGCTAAACATCAGCAATACGTCGTTTTTGTCGGTCGGGTAGTAATACCCATACACATCGCCAGCCGTGTTTACACAGTTGTAGTAGGCCAGATAGCCGCTGTTCGGGCTTCGTGTCCAGTACACAGCCGCAGCACCGTCCGGGTCCATACGTTTGCGTGTCGCATTGGTCGTGATAAACTCAATGGCGCGGCCTTCGTAGATATACGGCTCCGTCGTCATGTTGGCATCCACCTCGATCGCACTCGGCACAAAGATATAACAGTCCGAAGTCTGCACATCCGTCCGCTGGCTGCCGATATTGCCCGGCACCTTCACCTGCTTCAACAGCTGCCGCCACCCAGTCGGGAACGCCTTGTATACGCGGTTGTTCAAGTAGGTGTTCAGTGTGGTAGGCTTAGACCAGCCGCCAGCATTGTTGCCGACATTGTCCATCTGGATAGGCTTGCCCAGTGTCGTTTCTGCCACAAAGGTGATCGCACAGCGTTTGCCTGTGCCGTCACTCAGGTAGTACCGCTTAAAGCCAGCCGCATCAAAGGTGATCGTACTATGTACCCAGTTCACCAGCTCCTTGCAGGATGCCGCACCCAGGTCTGCATACCACAGCTTCGCCCAGTATACCGTGCCGATAGCATAGCTCTCGTACACGCCGTCCGCAGCCTTCGCACAGCCAAACACCAGTTCAGCCGTCGTCTTGGTAGCGCGGGTACGGTTCAGCTCTACATAGATACTGTCCTCACCGTCCATGTTGGAGGTGTAGACGTGCAGCCCATTTTCACCCTTGATATGGCGCAAAACCATGATCTCGCGGGAACCAAGCGCCGCTGCATCCGTAGAATCCGTACCCCAGGCCATCTTGCAGCCGCTGTTTTTCCACAGCCGGAAACCGTTCATGCCATCGCCGTCGTAGCACTGCATCAGCACACCGCCAGCCGCCGTCTCGTTCATCATGCGGAAATCGACTGCAAGCGTAAAGCTCTGATCCTCGCTCAACAGGTTTACACCTGTGTCAACGTGGTTCTTTCCGGTAAATGCTGTCTGCTCGGCAATCAGCACCTTCTCCGTCACGTCGTCGTAACTGAAATCAGCACCCATCGTAATCTGCACAGGGTCTTTGCTCTCCACAACATTCGCTTCCACGCCAACCTTGGTCATGGCGTAAATTTCTACAGGCCGCAGGCTGCCGATATCCTTGCCGTCAAAATATCCGTTCGTATATTCGCAAACGTCATACACGGCATGAATGTCCTTGTCGCCGGTCACATAGCCGCCCTTGTCCCATCCGCTGAACAGATAGTATTTGTAGGCCGTCTCTTCGCCGGTATAAGTCGGGATGTCGCCACTATACAGCACCGTAGAGCCGTAATCCGCCACAGTCTTCTGCAATTCCGTACTACGGTTCAGGTAGCGCACCGTGTACTTGCGCACACTCTCGGTATACTGCGCTGTAACGGTCTGGTTGCCAAACACTGCCGTAAACTCGGTATCCCATCCACTGAACGTAAAGTCGGTGCTCACTGTGCTTTCCATCGTCGGCTTCGGAATAGGATTATCTTTGCGCGTCACAGGGTCAACAGCCTTACCGCCCTTGTCGATGTACTGCACATCCAGCACTTCACCGTTCTTGTTCACAAATGTCCATGTGTACTGCTCGATCAGGGTGCTGTAATTTACTGTCAGGTCAGGCCACTGCGCATTGTAGCGCTCCAACTCTTTCTGCCGCACGATAGGAATGTGTACTTTGCCAATCAGCACAGAGTGGTCGGTATTGTAACCGTTCTCATCCGTACCAGTCATGCCATACAGGCGTTCCAGCAGACTCACATCATCTAACTGCCAATCCAGGCCAACCAGCCGCACACGGTTCAACGCCGTGCATTTATTTAGCAGATCTTTTGTGTCAATGGTCGCGCAGTTCTCAATTACCAGCGCTGTAATGTTTGCATAGTCGCTGATGCTCAAATCCGTCAGGTGACTCAGGTTGCGTGCCGTAAGGCTGTTGATGGCGGGCAGTTCTGCCGTCTCAATCTTGCCGCCGTTCGCAAAGGCCACGCCTGTAATACCGCTGCCGCCAGCCTTGAACAAGGTCAGGTTCGTGCAGCCGGTCAGATCGATAGATTTTTTCAGGTTTGGCACATTCTGCAAATTCAGGTGCTCCAACAGCGTATTATTGCCAACAGCAAAGTCGGTCATGTTCGTGTTGGTATAACCATCCACGCCGGAACCGATCTGCAAATCCGTCAGCTTTACGCCGTGGCTGAAATCTACATAGCCGGGGTAGAAGCCGGAAATATCTCCGATACTGCGGATCAAGCTTGCATTGTAAACATAAACCTCGGTATCATTCATGGCCGCAATCGGGCACTGTACCTCATAGGTCTGCCCGCGTTTGCCGCGCATCTTTACAGGGTTAGAACCGTACAGCACAGATACATAGGTATCCGCATACGGCACAATATGGAATGTACCGTCCGGCTTCACACCAGCCCAGTTCACAGGCGTATAGCCTCGAATGGTCATGTCATCGCTGGTTGCAGCACTGCCGCTGTACTTGGAGGCCATATATTTCTCTTGATACTTCTGGAACTGCCGCCGCTGGTGCCGTTTATTGCCGTGCATCATGGGCAGGTAGCTCGTCGTGCCGTTTTCCTCGTAAGTGCGGAAATATTTGCGCCGCATATCCATGACCCACAGGCGCTCCGGTTTTACATTCTGGTAATCCTCAAACTTTTTCAGGATGCGGCTTGCACTCCATGCCAGGGCATTCTCACGGTCACGGAACATAGCCGCCAGTTTGTCAGGGAACAGGTCGCGCAGCTTGCACCACAGCTTGGAATCCGCCGCGTTGAACACACTCTTCGTGCCAATCGTATCGGTATCCTCATAACCGTAGGTCAGCGTCAGCCCACCCTCGTTGTCGTTGCCCTGCGCGGTATCATTGTCATAATCAAAACAGAAATCCCAATGGATCAGGTCCGTCGTATGCGGGAACACATTCTTCGCACGGTTATCGACCATCGTGTGGCGCTCTGTAAACAGATAATGGAAAATTGCCGAATCTATGTTAAAGTGGTCCTTAAAATGTGCCTTGAATTCCTCGTCGTCCGCATTTACGACCCAATTCTGCGCCGTGATCCAAGCCTGCTTGCCATCCTCGATCTCTTCCTCGGTGCAGGCAGGGTTGCTGTAACGGAACTCAAAGGAATGGTCGCCGTCCCAGGTCTCCTGGGAGAAATCACCACTCAAAAAACGCGTCTGCGCATCGGTGTTGTTGTCGATCTCCACAATAAATTCCTTGTGGTTCTCGGGGTCCATACCCATGGTAGAACTATTTTTCTTGCTGTTGCCAATATCGCCGCAGCCATAGAAATGCCACTGCCCATCATGGAACACAGTGCTGTTCTCCACGTCAGTTTCCTGCACAAACACAACACAGGGGTAAAACGCCATCGTATCACGCACGCCGTTCTTCTTGGCGTCACGCACATACGGGTCAAAACTATTAAACTCATCCGCCAGCAAGGCATTGTTCGCATTCTCGGAACTCGCCACGTTCAGCTTGATGTTAAAATATTTCTCAGGCACACTGTTTACCGTCATGGCATAGGTGCTGCCGGTGCTGTCGTCACCAAAGGTAAAACCACCCTTGCAGTTGATATCAATGTTTCGCGCCGATTCACCGTAGTGGTCACTGCTTGTACCCTGGCCCTTGTGGCTACCATTGGCTGTCCAGTTATCCTCAACGGCACGTCCGTTCTTGTAAATCTGCTGGATAACAGTGTTTGCAACCTCATTTTTCTTGCCGGTGGTAAAGGTCGGCGCACTGATTTTGATAACACGCAAATCCGGGCAGCGCTCGGCCAGCAGGTCAGGCTCCAGCTCACCGCCAGCATTCGTAATGTTGTTGCGATTATAGCGCTCGATCATCTCGTCGGCATTCTTGGCATCTGCAATAAAGTTATCCAGGATCTCATCATCAGACAGGTTCATGGCGTAACTCTTCATGCGGTACACAAGCACATCGCAGTCATCACTGCCAATGGTAATACCCACCGGCGTGCTCTGTGTAAAGTTGTCGCTGGCATCGTACAGTTCCACCTTGCAGGGGATACCATCCAGCCACAGCACCATTTCCTTGTACTGGCTGTCCGGCAGAATGTTGAACTCAAACTCCATAAAGTCGTCTTCACAGGTCGGCAGTTCCATACGATTCTGCGCACTGGTCAGGGCAATCTTCTGCGCCTGCACATTCAGGCCAACACCGCCCTGTAAACAGGTCAGTACGGTCGCATCATAGTCGCGCACATTCGCCGTATTAAAAATCAGCTTAAAGTTCTTGCCAAGCTTCTTGGCATCATCCGCAAACAGCTTGTAGTCGATGGTGGCTCTCGTTCCGGCTTTCACGCAGAAATAGGTATCCCCATCCGCATCCAGCTGGTAGCCGCCGTTCACCCAGTCAAAGTTGTCGCTTACGGTCAGGCTCGTCTGCCCATCCGTCCACAGGCGGTCATTGCCCGCGTTCGTCTTGCCGCTCGGGTTAAAATCAAACGTCAGGTTGGTCGTCACCGGTTCGATTACAACGCCCAGGTCATTTACCTGCACGGTAATCGTCTTGACTGTCTCACCGCAGGTAATGGTCAGCGTGTGCTTGCCCTTGTTGGCAGACTTAAAGCTCCAAACCTGTTTTGTGCGTCCCACTGTCAGGACAGCCTCTTCCACACCGTCTACTGCCAACTTTACAGCAGCCTGGCTGCTTGCCGGGTCATATACGGTGTATTCAATCGAGACTTTGCTGTACTGCTTCGTCTCATACTCCATCACGGCACAACTGATGATCGGCGCAGTCTCACCGTCCGTCACCCAAATGATATCTTTCTTGATAACGTTGGATTTTACCGTCTTGCCGTTAATTTTTGCCGTCATAGCAATTTCCAGCAAGTGGCTTCCGTGGCTCTGCACCGGGATGGTGTAGTTCATCTGGCGACCTGTCACACTGGTAGTCGTGCTGCCAAGCGGTTTACCGTCCAGCGTAAAGTTGATGGTTTTCTCAATCGAGCCGTAGGGCGTGTAGCGCACCGTCACCTCACCGGAGTAGAATAAGCTGTCATCAAAGCTGGATTCCAGTCTAAAGTCAACCACATTGGCCGTCCACCGCTTGGAACCGGTCGTGTCCATGCTGTCCACTACCACAAGGCGGATCTGGTTGTCGCCGCTACGCAGATACTGTGTAATGTCAAAGCTATTTTTGCCCTGTACGATCGTCTGGGTCGCAACCTTCGTGCTGCCCACATACCATGTGCCGGTCGCATTGCCCGTGTCGTCGCCGGAGCTGTCCACGGAACTGAAATTGAACTCGACCACAACCGTATCACCGGCAACCGCCGTAATGGCAGAATCGCCGATACGCTCGATCACAACCGTGCTGCCCGTGATCGGGCCACCGCCGCCGCCAACAATCGTAACCTGTGTCTTGGCCGTGCCGTCCTCCAACAGGGTCAGCTTGCTGTCCTCGTAGGTAATGTCATATTCGTGGCCTGCAGCTTTATCGATGTCCTTCAGCTTGTCCTGAATCTCACCGACCGCACCGTTCAGACTGTCCACCGTGGTCTGCATATCAGACACAGCGTTCTTAGCCTGGGTCACATCGTTGCGCATACCAGCAATGTCGTCGGCATTGGCCTTCTTGTCCAACAGCGCGTCCGTTGCTTCCTTATTATAATAAGATGTTTGCAGCGTCTGTGGCAGGTCGCCAACACTGTCCTGCAAATCCTTGACCGCCTTGTCATTGCTGGTTTTGTAAGCAGCCAGGTCATCCCGCACCGGCTTTACGCCAGCCTCAACCTTGCCGTCCACAACCTTGCCGTAACTCGACACCCATTCCGTGCTCGGGTTTGTATCAATGGTCAGCCGCTTGATTTCCGCCTCACCATTTTTAAAGGTCATTTCTTTGGTGTCGTTGTTGTATTCAACATCAAAGTTAGCCAGCCCATCCATGCTGTTGACCTTCTCGGTCAGTGCATCTACATCGGTTTTCTTGGCGTAGCTTTTATCCAGTTCCTCTGTCAGTTCCTGCTTAATGCCATTTGCCGCATCGTTGATTTTGGAATCCACGTTGGCAACAGCATCCTGTGCATCCTGGACACTGGCCGCTGCCGCCGTAGCGTACTGGCTTGCATTTGCAACCTTTTCATCCATCAACTGTACAAAACTGGTATACCAATCCTTGCTGGGTTCAATTATGCCGTTTCCTGTCAGGGATTTCAGCACATTCAGCTTACCGTCTGGTTTTGTTTTCCAGTTGTAGGCATCACCGCGCTCGTTGGAACCGGTGGCCGTAATTTCAAACTGTACCTCACCCGCAACATTTGTGGCGTTGGCATCCACCAGCCAACCAAACCGGATCGTGGTATCGCTGTATGTAACGTTGATGGGCGTAGCGTAGTTTTCTTCACCAGCTTTGTTTACAAAGTGTATCTGCAGCATCATATCCATCAGGTCAATGCCATCGTAATAGCGCGGCATCTGGAACGGAATGTACTGGCTATTCTGCTCCTGGGTAATATTGATCTGGCTGTCATCCAGCTTGATATTCTTCAGTGCGTCAACCGTGCTGTACTTGTCATCACTGTATGCGTTGTACCAAAGATACTTATCACTGGTCGTAAAATTTTCATCAGAGGCAGAATCCGCCATAACGGCAACAGCCTCATCCTCCGCCATCAGCGGCATTTCCATAGCCATAGCAGGTTCGGCCTGCTTGCTCTGCAACTTTTTTCTCGATTCTTCAAAAGAAATTGCCATCCTTCCACCTCCTTTTTATCTATTTACAGTTGAATATAAACGTAATCAATAGTACCAGCGCCATTACCAGCGCCATTGATCGTATGATGGTCGTCACTTATTTGAAGGTAAGACCACTCACCATTTTCTACCGTGCCATCACCTGGCCATCTGCTCAGAATTGCTTTTGTGATTCCAACAATATATCTATCGCTGCCAACATTCACGCCAACCTTTGTCGTGCCAGTTCTTAACGCGCCTGTAATATCATTTTTGGAAACAGCGTTTGCGTAAATTCTGCCGCCGCCATTGTGGTATCCCTGCGGAATCGTAACAGAACCGCCTGGGTTGATCGTCCGGCTGAACGCACCCTGGTTGCCGCCCGCACAACTTACAGTACCGCCGCCGTTGTACCAGCCTTTTTCAATCGTCTGGTTATAACCGGAGTATGTGTACCCCTTGTTCCCTTTGTTCCCGCCGGAAACCGAAACGACACCGCCGCCAGCATGATAACCACTGCCAATCGTCAGGTTGGAGCCATTATATTCATAATTTGTATTGCCGCGGTTCGTCATAGTGCCGGTTTTTAGTATCTTGTCACCCGCATAAAATTTCTTTCCACTCAATACCAGGCTTTCCGCAGCATCTGCCAACGCCAGTTTGGAATTTGTCAGCCCGGTAGCAGGCCCCATCAAACTTTCTGCCATAATTACCGCGCCTCCCAATATACATCCACGTCACAAGCTGGTTTCTCCCAGCACTTGATCGTTACATTGCCGTTGCCAGGGGTACATTTCCCTGCCGCAAAAAACCCAAGTGCCTCCTGCTTGTTCTCGTTCGTAGTCTTGTTGTCCGTCTGTGTTGACTGCGGGATACCCAGCATAGCATTCGCTGTCAGTGCGGGGCCACCGCCCACCGGCGTAACCGCCTGCGTCTGGGTGTAATACCCGTTGGAACTTGTCCAACTGCCGGATTTAAACGTCCCCGTGTACATATAGGTGCTCACCTTTACAACATTGCCGTGGCCGTCACCAATATACAGGGAACCATCGCTGTCAATGGCAGGTTCACCATATTTCAAGCTCTCCGGGGCAGCTGCTGTTGCATCGCAGGTATCCAAGCCACCCTGTCTCTTTAATCGAATCGCCATAAAATGCCTCCTTTAATACGCACCGCCGTCAATGGATTCCTTGTCATGCAGCTCGCCCAGGTAAATCCCAATGTCATCCAGGAAAAACCGCTGCACCGAAACAATGGAATCTCGCAGCATATTGAACTTATCTGCGTTAAAAACAGAAAGACGCAAATCACTGTTCTCGACCTTGCCGAGGTAGTCATTTGCGTCCGTAATATTGTTTGCATTGATGTATTCGTAATATCTGTCTGCCTTTTTCTTGGTCTCTATTGTCACATCCTGCATTTTGTCGATGGTATCAACCTTCTCAGGGAAACTGTTGACCAAGTCCGTATATTTGCTGTTCATATTCTTTCATCACCCCGTTGCCGTAGAGGTCGGCACCAAAACAACAGTGTTCGGGTAGTACGGGTAAAACCGCGCCATTTTCACCGTCATCGTTCCGTCCCCCAGGTCAAAATTGATCGAGCTTATCATATATTGCCGTGCTTCCTGCACATCCGCCATATGGGCCGTGTAGCTTACTTTCTGGTTCACATCCAGCCACGGTATCAGCAGGCATTCCACACTGATACTGTCCGTCAATCGGCTGCCAACATACAATTCATACTCCGCCCGCTGTAAAGCCAGTTCGTCTGTGTAAATCTTCTCATAGTCGCCGCCATTGCAAACCTTCACCCGCTCCCCTATTTTGTCGATCGTAAAGGGGCTGTCCGGGTTCACCACATATCCAATGTTGTCACAGGCAAAATTCACCTTGTCGGCTGCGGCCTGTGCGGCAGTCGGCTTGTTCGCCACCAGTCGCGTCATAGCATGGATCTGTGTCTGCCCTACAAAAATACACTTTTCTTTCTTATTTTCTTTTTTGTACTGGACAACGTAGTATTTACCCTTTTCCATCGTCCCAGCAGCTATGGCAACGTCCGCGCCTGTGTCACTCAGCGCCGAGCGGTACAGCGTAAATGGCCCATAGGTCACATTGCTCTTAGTCCCCGTATTCGGGTCTGTTACTGTATTGATGATTTTTATCTGGCAACCGGCAGCATTTGTTTCAGGTGCCAAAAAGCTGAACTTCTTGCTGCTCGTCATAGCCGCACCCGTCACGCGGAAAGTATACACGCCGTTAGAGTAGCTGCTGTTGTCAGAATAGTAATTGCTCTTGGTCGT
>ERZ1035027.458-NODE-458-length-23729-cov-26.830616_pt1 | contig 23729 bp, 17 predicted proteins | sample MGYA00520604_ERZ1035027 | MGnify/ENA primary metagenome ERZ1035027 (study PRJEB33766, sample SAMN09781743) | gut metagenome | biome: gut microbiome | host: Homo sapiens | place: Madagascar | study: EMG produced TPA metagenomics assembly of the PRJNA485056 data...
GCACCTACCAGGGCAGAACCTACCTGCTCCATTGGCACCTCGGTGTCGGCTACAGTTGCAGCCATATCAATAAAGTGATTCTTCAACACGATGACTGCCAGGGTTACGAAACCAACAAGGCAGACGAGTGCGCGACCTACAACCTTGCTACCCTTGACATGCTCCAAAAGACCCTGGAGGGTACGCTTTGATACCAACTGGATAGCGAAGACATAAAGCATGGTGATACCACCGGCATATACAGAAATCTGAGCTGCACCCAGATAAGTATAGTCGAGCAGGAAGAACATGCCTGCTACACCGAAGAGTACGAACAACAGGAAGGTTGCCGCACGCATGATGCGCTTGGTGAACACGCACATGATGGCTGAGCCAAGGATGACTACTGCCAAGATGACGAACATAAATAAATTTGCTGTTATCATTGTCTAAAGTCCTCCTTACTTAGTCTTGGTGTTAAACTTACCGATTTCCAATGGCGCACCACCCTCGATGAGGTTTGGAAGGCTACCGCCCTTATATACCTCCTTGTCAAGGTGCATCACCAACTTGTTGCGGTCGAAGACTGCATTCTCGAAATCGTTGACAAACTTGATTGCACCGAAGTTACATGCGTTCACACAGAGCTCGCAGAACATGCAGTCGCCCAAGTCGTACTGGTAATCTACCAGCTTGCGCTTCTTCTTGCCTGTCTCTGGATCCTCCACCATCTCGGTTACAATCTTGATGGTATCGTTAGGGCATGACTTCTCACACAATGTACAACCCACACACTTGTAAGCCTCGTTCTCATCACGAACGAAGACCAGGCGACCACGGAAACGTGGAGAGATGTGGAGTGTAGTCTTGCGGTTCTCAGGATACTGCTCTGTGCTCTTTGGTGTGAAGTACTCCTTCATGGTAGTCTTCATACCGATAGCGAGGGTCTTCAAACCCGCAGCAATACCGCCGAAATATGAATTGTTAGACATACTTTCTTATTATTATAATAATGTGTATTAAAGATTATCCGTGGATTCCGAATGCTACGCACACGGTCATCAAAATCAGGATGACGAGTGACAATGGCATCAGATACTTCCACTCCAACTTCAGGATCTGGTCGATACGGAGACGTGGGAAAGTCCAACGTACCCACATCAGGAGCCAAACCACAGCGAAGGTCTTACCGAAGAACCAGATGAAACCTGGGATGAGGTTCATCAGATTGTCGAAGCCCTCGATACCGATGTTCAATGGTGCCCAACCACCGAGGAATACGGTAGAAGCAATACCAGAAATCACGAAGAGGTTGAGGTACTCTGCCAGGTAGTAGAAACCGAAGCCCATACCTGAATACTCTGTGTGGTAACCTGCGGTCAACTCACTCTCAGCCTCAGCCAAGTCGAAAGGACCACGGTTAGCCTCAGCATTACCTGCTACGAGGAATACGAGGAAAGCCAGGATAGCTGGCACATGACCCTTGATAATCAACCAGTTCCAGGCACCAGTCTGTGCCTCTACGATACCGCTTACCTGCATGGTGCCGGTAAGAACGACTGCAGAAATCAGACAGAGACCGAGAGACATCTCGTAAGAAATCATCTGTACGGCACCACGCATGGCAGATACTACAGAGTACTTGTTGTTAGATGCCCAACCAGCGAGGAACACACCCAGCACGCCGATAGAACTTACGGCTGTGATGAGGAATACACCTACGTTGAAGTCAAGAATATGAGCTCCCTTGTTCCATGGAAGGAATGAGAAAGTACCTACAGAGGCAATGATCACGAGGAATGGTGCCATGTAGTAGAGAAGCTTGTCGGCTCTATCCACAGCGAAGATCTCCTTGATCAACATCTTGAGCACATCGGCGAATACCTGGAAGATACCCCAAGGACCTACACGCATAGGGCCGAGACGGCACTGGAAGTAGGCACACACCTTACGCTCCATGAAGATAAGTACGATAGCGATGAGGGCGTATGCTGTCAAAATGCAGATACCCACGAGCACGCACTCTATCAGAATCGACAGGAAGTCGCCCAAACCCAAGGTCTGGCGAAGCAGATTGTCGATGAATGTTGTTACTATACTAAAATCAAACATAATTATCTATCAATATCAGGGATTACGAAATCGATTGCTGCACCTGTAGTGATGAGGTCGGCGATCTTCTGACCACGGAGCATTGGATCCAAGGCTCCTGTGAGTGAGAGACCCATCGGACGCATCTTCATACGGTATGGACTCTTGTCACCCTTTGAGTCGAGATATACACCAAACTCGCCGCTGGCACCCTCTACAGAGAAGTACCACTGTCCCTCTGGAACCTTGATGATTGGCTTCTGCTTGATGTAGTACTCACCCTCTGGAATGTTGTCGATCAACTGCTCGATGATGTCCAAGCTCTGATACAACTCCTGGATGTGTACATAGTAACGATCCATTGAATCGCAACCGGTAAGGGTGATTTCCTTCCACTCTACCTTGTCGTACATATCGTATGGATGACGCTTGCGGGTATCGTTCTTCCAACCTGATGCACGACCAGCAGGACCGGTTACGGCATAGTTGATACAATCCTCATAGTTCATTGGACCTACACCTTCGAGACGATTGTGAGTAATCACGTTGTCACCGAATACATCGAGGTATTCCTGAATCATCGGACGGAGATACTTGCAGAGGGTCTTCACGTTCTCTACGAAGTTAGGGTCGATATCTGCCTGCAGACCACCGATACGGTAGTAGTTCTGGATCAGACGGCCACCGGTTGTCTCCTCCATCACGTTCAATACGTGCTCACGGTCGCGCATGCAGTAGAGGAATGCGGTCAAGGCACCCAAGTCCTGTGCGGTACAGCCGAGGTACAGCAAGTGAGAGTCGATACGCTGCAACTCATCCATGATGGTACGGATGTAGCGGATACGGTCTGAGAGTTCGATACCCATCGCCTCCTCGATAACGCCTACCAAAGCGTGGCGGTGCATCATCGCAGAGAGATAGTTCAGACGGTCGGTCAATGCCAAGGTCTGAGGATAGGTCATGCTCTCCCACATCTTCTCGATACCACGGTGAATGTAACCGAGGTGTGGATAGATACGCTTCACGGTCTCACCATCGATAACGGTCTGCAAGCGGAGCACACCGTGGGTAGATGGGTGGTTAGGACCGATATTGACTACGTAGTCATCCTCGTCGAAGCGACGCTTCTCTGTAGCAACGAGATGTCCATCTTCGCTCAGGGAATACTCCATGGTGAAGTCATCCTCTGGCTCATCAGTACAAGGGAACTTGTTTGCCTCAGGACTCATATCGAAGTCCTTGCGCAATGGATAGCCCTGGAAATCGGTGCGGAGGAAAAGACGGCGCATATCTGGGTGACCCAGGAACTTGATGCCGACGAAATCGAATACCTCACGCTCCAGGAGGTCAGCCACCTTCCAAAGGTTAATAACTGTAGGAATCACATCACTGCCATCCACCTTCTTGGCGATGGTCTTTACTGAGCAGCGCTCGTTGGTCTGAGTATTCTCGAGAATATAGATACATCCGAGACCTTCCTCACCGAAGTCTTCACCGATGATGGTAACAAGGTAGTCGAAATGCTTCTCGTTCTTCAACTTCGCCATTTCAGAAGCGAAATTATCAAAACTCAATTCAATATTATTCAGTTTCATGTTCTTATACCTTATTATATTAATCAGTTAGACCTTTCTGAGGGTCGAAATCCTCAGGTACTTCAGTTACGATGATAGGCTCCTTGTGTCCGAGCTTCTCGCTGTCAGAGAGGTTCTCGTTGCTCAAGCCGCGAAGACCACCCTTGCTCATAGAGAGTTCCTTCTCATCCTGGGTCATCTTGTGGTTAGCACCACCGAAGAATTTCTCAACCTTTACCTTACGCTGCAACTGCATCATACCATAAAGGATTGCCTCAGGGCGTGGAGGACATCCAGGGATATAAACATCCACAGGAACCAACTCGCTGATACCACGAACCACATTGTAGCTCTTCTTGAACGGACCACCAGAGATGGCGCATCCACCTACAGCTACCACATACTTAGGCTCAGCCATTTCATCGTACAAACGTTTGAAAACAGGTGCCATCTTATTGGTGATAGTACCGGCACACATGATCAAGTCGGCCTGACGTGGAGAGTTACGGGTAACCTCGAAACCGAAACGGGAGAAGTCGTAACGTGCACAACCTACAGCCATAAACTCGATACCACAGCAAGAGGTACCGAAGGTCAAAGACCAGAGTGAGTTACTGCGTCCCCAGTTGATGGCAGCATCAAGGGAACCGACTACCACTTTCGCACCACCCTCATTGAGCTCCTGCGCAATCTTTTCGAGGGTATCATTGTCCTTAAACTCGTCGTAAGGAATACTCTTGATAGAGGCTCTTTTGTTTACTTCCATTCCAATGCTCCTTTCCGCCAAGCGTATGCAAGGCCAAATACCAATACCAACAGGAAGAACCCGATGCTCACGAGAGCCATTGGTCCAAACTGCTTAACTACGACTGCCCATGGGTAAAGCAATACTGTCTCGATATCAAACATCAGGAAAAGGATGGCGAAGAGGTAGTAGCCGATGTGTGATGGCAACCATGAGCTGCCACGAGTCGGAATACCGCACTCAAAAGGTTCGCCCTTTACCGGATTGTATGAACGAGGACCGATCAACTTCGCGATGACATAAGCAGCCACCACCAAGGTTACAGCCGTCAGCAAAACGGTGATAAATAGTGTAAAGTTCATAAATTTGTTATAACGTTATTTTATATAAATGCTTCTAAGCGGTTGCAAAGGTAACACTTTTTTCTGAAAGAGCACATTTTTTTATGGTTTAATTTGCATCCAAAGTGAAAAAACTCAAAAAACAGCCTGATTTCATCAGTCAACAGACAGACTTAATGGAGGATCAGAAACAGAGAAAACAAGCATATTTTATAACAAAAAGGAACAGAATAGTAGGAATTTTTACCTAAAAAATCCATCCGTTTTTCCATTGTTTCCGGCACAACTACCATCGCCGCTCCTACCCTTCATAAGAAGGATGAGAAAGAGATTATCTATAATCTCAATGGCCAGCAAGTAGATAAGACTTCAGCCAGAGGCGGCATCTTTATCTCCCGCCAGAAAGGTAAGTTCTATAAAGCATCCGGTTCTTCCGGAGGAAGGAGATAGTTCTGCTGGCGAATTCAGATGTTTGAATAAGCAGAAGATTATGATTGAATAAGCGTATTCAGATGTTTGAATAAGCGAAAGAAGACGTTTCTTTGGGTTCAAAGAGACGTCTCTTTTAGTTTTAGGAGACTGCTTCTCGAGTTGAAAGAGACTGCTTCTCGAAGGTTGCCACTAGGCTCAGCAGACCTGCTGAGCCTAGTCAGCAGCTCTGCCGAGCCTAGTGACAACACCTTTTAATCGTACAACTACAACCCTTATAGTCGTACAACCATACACCCTTTAGTTGTACAACCATATACTTTTTAGTTGTACAACCATATACCTTTTAGTTGCACAACCATAAAAAGCAACCCCGCCAGGCGTTCCTCCTTTGACGCCTAGCGGGGTTGCGCTTTTTACCTTTATGATAAGGACTTGGGGGACTAGCGATGGAATCGCTAGGAACGGGGGGCGAAAGGGGGTTAAGGTTCTTTTTATCTTTTTACCTTTTTACCCTTTTACTTTTTTACTTTTAAACTCCCTTTTCAGCAAACAGGCCGAAGAGCTCAGCATCTATCAGGTCAGTAACCTTTCGGAAGTCTTCCGGATTCTCTCCAAACTCCAGATTATCACCATCAATGATGATGAGGCGACCTTTATAATCCTTGATCCAATCCTCATAACGCTTGTTCAAGCCCTGGAGGTAATCGATGCGGATGCTCTTCTCGAAATCACGGCCACGCTTCTCGATATGCTTCACGAGCGTAGGAATGCTGCTCTTGATATATATCATCAGGTCTGGGAGTTTCACCAGACTGATCATCAGATCAAAGAGATCGGTATAGTTCTTGAAATCCCTATCGCTCATCATACCGATATCGTGAAGATTAGGCGCAAAGATACGCGCATCCTCGAAGATGGTTCTATCCTGTACGATGGTCTGCTCTGAACGGGAAATCTCCACAACATCATGGAATCGCTTGTTCAGGAAGTAAATCTGAAGATTAAACGACCAACGTTCCATATCCTTGTAATAATCAGCCAGATATGGATTATTATCTACCGGCTCGAAATTAGCTTTCCAGCCATATCTCTTGGCAAGCATCTTGGTTAATGTTGTCTTGCCGCTACCTATATTTCCTGCTATTGCTATATGCATTTTTTTTACCTTTTTACTTTTTTACCTTTAAGAGAACAGCCCGAAGAGCTTGGCATCTATCTTATCTATGATTTCACCAAACTGCTTGGGATTGTGCTCGAAATCGAGATTATCAACTTCTACGATGAGCACCTTGCCCTTATACTTATTCATGATGAAATCTTCGTAAAGATTGTTGATACCTTCCAGATAATCCAAAGGCATCTTCTGCTCATAATCACGACCGCGCTTCTGGATATTCTTCACGAGGTGAGGAACTGAAGAACGGAGATATATCATCAGTTCAGGCATCTCCACCACTTCCATCATCGACTCGAAAAGCTCCATATAAGTATCGTAGTCGCGCTGGTCCATGTTGCCCATCTTCCGGTTGTTGGCCGCAAAGACATAAACACCCTCAAAGATGGTGCGGTCCTGGATGACCGTCTCTTTACTGTGTTGGATTTCCAGCAGATTCTTGAATCGCTGCTTCAGATAGAACACCTCCATATTGAGTGCCCATCGCGAGATATCCTTGTAATAGTCATCGATATAGGGGTTTTCAGCCACGGGCTCCAAGTACTGTTTCCATCCATAATGTTTAGAAAGCATCTTGGTGAGTGTTGTCTTGCCACTACCGATATTTCCTGCTATTGCTATATACATCTATTTTAAATGTTTAATGTTGAATGTTTAATGTTGAATTTTTGATGCGATGCCGCCCTTAATTCAACATTTTGCAAAAGTACAACAAAAAATCGGGATAAACAAAAAAATCCAAGCAAATATATGATTTGCTTGGATTTTTGTATTCTATTCCTGCCTTGCAGGGAATCTGTATGTTAATAGTCACGTTCGATGAGTTCGAGACACATACGGGAGTTGTGGTAAGGACATTTCCAGAAACCCGCCTTATCATCCTCCTTGTTCACCATACCATTTTCCAGGATAGCCCAGTGCCACTCACCGTTCTTGGCATCCAGCAGATGCTTGGCTACATAGTTCCAGCAGGAGATAGCAACCAGAAGATTCTCTTCGGTACGGAAATACTGATAGAGGTCGATATGTCCGATGATGTTCTCGCACTGCACCCACCACTGGCGCTGGAGATCATACTTATCTCCATCTTTCCAATGCTCATAAACCATACTGCCATCCGGACGCAAGCCTTCATCTGCAGCATCGGCTATACGACGGATGATGCGCTCTATCTTATGCAGCAATATCTTATCGCCCAAAACCAGCGCGGTTTCATGGAGCAGCCAGGATGCCTCGATATCATGACCGTAACTCTCAATATTGCGCTTGCCCTCCCACTCGTCATTGAAGAAGAGGTCGAGATGATAAGTCTCTGTGTTCAGAAGCTTATCGGTGAAGATGTCGAGCAGATTGCGGATGCTCTTCTCCAGTTCCGGAGTCTTCCATACACGATAAAGATTGGTATATGGCTCGATGATATGCAGATGGGTATTCATCGTACGGGACCCATTCTCATCCTTATCAGAGAGACGCATGTCTGCAATCGGATTCCACTCACGGGTCAAAGCCTCGATATATCCGTTGTTCTTGGTATCAAAGGCATGCTTCTCTATGTCATGATACAGGGAGATGGCGATATCCAACGCCTCCTTGTCGCCTGTTGCACGGGCATACTCCGAGAAACCATAGATGGCAAAGCCGATGGCGTAAGTCTGCTTCTTGGTATCGAGCGGATTGCCCTGATAGTCAACACTCCAGTAGATGCCGCCATATTCCCTGTCGAGGAAATAATCGCGCACATAATCCTTGGCACGGGTGGCAGCCTCAAGATACTCCGGCTTCTTCAAGACACGATAGGCTGCAGAAAACGCCCAGAGGATACGGGCATTCATCACTGCTCCCTTCTCGGCTACAGGATGTACCTGGTCGTTACCGTCTACACGTCCGTAAAAGCCACCGTTTTCTTCATCTTTCACTTTCGTTAGCCAATAGCTGAGGATGTTGTTCTCCAGAACATCCCGCATCGTTTCTTTAAGATTTTCCATGTTTCCTTTCTTAATAGTGATTATTAGTTATGTTAAAACAGTTATTTGCGGATAGGGAACTTCCAAGACAGCACCATCAGCAAGAAAGCGATGACGGCTGGGAAGAGAGAGAACAACGACCATACCATCGTAAGCACAGAGTCGGTGACACTGGCTGGGTCGATCATCGTATTACCCATCTTATCTGTTATCATGTTGGCACCTGCCCAACCCAGGAAGAGGGCGATGAGAGAACCGGAAATGGCGGTACCAAACTTCTGGCTCATCGTACCAGAAGAGAAGATAAGACCCGTAGCTGATGTTCCGAAATGCTCGGTATGATAGTCGGCTACATCGGCATACATTGACCACATCAATGGCGAATAGATACCGATACCCATAGAGGTAAGGATAACGATAACTATCATCACCCAGATATACGACGGATCCATCGGGATGAAGAAGAAGACAACCGAGAGAACCAGACAGAGTGCTGCAGCCCAGAAGAATGCCATGCGCTTGCTGCCTACCAGACGGGTGAACCAAGGAGATACACCACCGAAAATCATACAGGTTACTTCACCGAATGCCATGAAAACGGTATAGTTGATAATCAATCCCTCGATGGTTACATTGCCATGCAGACAGTAATCAAACATATAGCCAGCTACGGCATAGCGGAATCCGTTGAAGAAGTTGGTACACACAGCGATGGCTGTCATATAGAGCCACGCCTTGTTGTGAACGAGGTCGGCAAACTGCTGGAATGAGAACTTCTCAGCGCGTTTCGGCTTCAGACGTTCCTTGGTGAGGAGTCCGCAAGCCAATGTCATCACAGCTGCAATAATACCGAGCACGGCACCAATGACAGCATACTGATGAGCGGCAGAACCACCTACCATCTTCTGGAGATATGGAAAAGAGAGCAGGGTAACGAATCCCATGGCATAAGCACCCACCATACGGAAAGAAGAGAACTGGTTCTTCTCATCATCATCATCGGTCATCACACCGAGCAATGAGCCGTAAGGCACATTCACCATGGTATATACCGCCATCATCAGCAGATAGAGGGCGTAGGCATAGATTCGCTTGCCCACAGGGCCGAAGTCTGGTGTATAGAGCAAGAGGGCGAATATCAATCCGAAAGGAATGGCACCATAGATGAGCCAAGGACGGTAGGTACCGAAACGGCTCTGGGTACGGTCGGCAAGCGAACCCATCAGCGGGTCAGTAACCACATCGAACATGCGGGCTACGAGCATCAGTACTGCCGCATCCGCAAACGAGAGTCCGAAGACATTTGTAAAAAACAGAGGAAAAGCGATAGACATCACCTTCCATACAATACCACCCGCAGCGGCATCACCCAATGCATAAGCTATTTTTTCTTTTAAACGAGCCATTTTATTTTAGTTTATAATTTACAATTTATAGTTTATAGCAAAAACTACCTCAGCAATCTTGCTATACAGCGAAGCCGCTATCAACTATTAACTTTTAACTACCAAAAAGAGGGATTCGCTCCCCATCTATATTTGATAATACGGATGAAGAGTACGAATCCCTACAATCTTAATACCTGAAACTATTTACTTAAAGTCTGTTTGTTTTTTGCTACCAAAGCCTTGATCTTCTCTACTGAGAACTGAGTGCGATAATCATCCTTTGGTGTATTCATGCAGTAATCTACCAATCGGTCGATGGTAGAAGTTGCCACATGCATGCGGGTATCAGAAGAAGCATAGTAGATAAATACCTTGCCATCCTCATCTGCAATCCAGCCGTTGGTGAAGACTACGTTCATCACATCACCGATATACTCAGGACCTTCCGGTACGAGGAGATATCCACCTGGTTCTGCAATCACCTTTGTAGGATCCTCAAGAGAAGTCATATACATATAGAGCACATAGCGGAGACCGCTGGCACAGCCACGAACACCGTGAGCCAGATGCAACCAGCCCTTATCAGTCCTGATAGGATGAGGACCCTCACCGTTCTTCACCTCCTGGATGGTGTGATAGTGACGGGCATTGATAATCTTCTCTTCCTTGATTTCGGCATGAGTGATATCATCAACAAGAGCCCAACCGATACCACCACCAGAACCTGTATCGATGAAACCATCCTGTGGACGGGTATAGAAAGCATACTTGCCATCAACGAATTCCGGATGGAGAACCACATTGCGCTGCTGGCTCTTGGTCTTCAAATCAGGAAGACGCTCCCAGTTTACCAGGTCCTTGGTACGGGCGATGGCTGCAGTAGCAGTAGCAGCACTGAGGTCGCCAGGCTGATCATCATCATGACGCTCTGCACAGAACACACCATAGATGTAGCCATCCTCATGAGCTGTGAGTCGCATATCATAGATGTTGGTAGCAGGAATCAAATCCTCAGGCATGGTGATAGGCTTCTCCCAGAAACGGAAGTTGTCGATACCGTTAGGGCTCTCAGCCACTGCGAAGAAGCTCTTACGGTCGGCTCCCTCCACACGTACCACAAGCAGATACTTGCCGTTCCACTTGATGGCACCTGAGTTGAGGGTAGCATTCATCATGATGCGCTGCATCAGATAAGGGTTGCTCTTCTCATCGAAGTCGTAACGCCACTCCAATGGAGTATGTTCTGCTGTGAGGATTGGGTTCTTATACTTCTCGTAGATACCATTTCCCCACTCTACTGGTTCATTTTTACGGCTCAGCAGTTCCTCATGATGAGCGCGAAGTGCTTTCACTTTGTCTTGAAATGTTGTCATATTTTGTTTTATATTAATGTTGAATGTTGAGTGTTGAATGTTGAGTGATGAATGTTGAGTATAAAATGCACATTGAACTAATGCCAATTCAACATTCAACATTTATTTAACCTTTAAAATGTCTTTTGCAAAGAGGACTTTCTTTTCCTTCTTGAATGCCTTGAAGTCCTCGACGATGGCTCCATCGCCTACTCCAGGAAGATAGGCTTCCTCCTGAGGTTTATCCCAGGCATTACGCCAGAAGAGTACATAACTCAACTGACACTTCTGAAGTACAGGCCAAAGGGTTTGGGTAAACCAATCCTTCTTGCTGGCGATACCTCGGCAACCCGTTTCGGTGAGGGCAGGAATCTTGCCAACCTTCTTGGCGGCTTCCATCAGCACATCGAGCGTGGCTGCAAGGTTCTGCTGATAGTTGGCATCGCTGTTGTCGAACTCGTAGACGTCAACACCCAGCATATCCACATACTTTTCTCCCGGGAATCGCTCCAGAAATTTTTCTACCGTCTTCTCGTCGCTGAGATTTGGTGACCAAGCCCAAACGATGTTATTGCACCCTGCTTTAGTAAGTATATTTAGGGCTTTTACGTATAATTGGTTATATTGTGCAGGTGTGCAACTGCTAGCTCCCCACCAGAACCATCCGCCATTCATTTCATGCCATGGTCGGAAGATGACAGGAACCAGTTTACCATCGTTTGTCTTCAAAGAAAGGATGAAATCGGAAACCTTCTTGAGCCATCCATCGAACTTCTGTTGCTGGGCGCCTCCATCCAGGACAGCAGCTACAGCATCACCTTTCGGATCCCAGGCATTCTCGCCTGTTACCGGATTCCAAGGATGCCAGCTCAAAGTGACGATGCCTCCTCTCTCATTTTGTGCAATGATTTCTTTTCGCATACGATCGAAAGACACGCCATCGAGGTTTTCCTTGCTGTCCAACTCTATTTTTCCAAGATCGAAACCCATCACAGCAGGATAATCACCAGTAGTGAGGAGTACATCGCTCTTTCCTTCATCCCATTTCCAAGTAGTGCCATACACCGGATCATCCTGATGACCGAGCATGATTCCCTTATTCAGTAATTTCTGCAGTCTTGCCTTCAGTTGCTCTGCCGGAGTATTGCAACATTGCTTTTTACCCTTGCAGCAGGAAGTATTGGCAGTCTGGACTGATGCGCCCGTAACGCCATCAACCTGTGCCATTGCTCCTTGCATCGCCATGAGGCAAGCTGCACCAATCAAAATTCTTTTTCCTATCATATATCTATTTCTTTAATTGCTGAATTATCCAAGCCTGCCATTCATCCCACTGCTCCTGATACCAGTAATGACCTGTCATCTGGTACAGACTCAATGTCTTTGGCGCTTTTACCGAATTATAAAGTCCGTAAGACGATGTTGGGGGAACCACCTCATCATTATAACCGAAACTGTACCAGCCAGGAACGGTGATGCGACGGGCGAAGTTGACGCCATCATAATAGCGTGCACCTTCGAGTCTTGCCTTTTCCAGATCCGTAAGTTTCTGCTCTTTCCAAGCAGCACCCTGCGCCTTATCTTCCTTATAGAAGTAGTGAGGCCAACCACCGGCAACTCCGTGGATTTCAGCCTCATAATCACACATGGCATCATGAACAGGAGCCAGGAATGTGATTCTCTTATCGAGAGCTGCCACAGCGATGGAAAGGAAACCACCCTGCGAAGAACCGGTTACACCGATAGTCTTGCCGTTCCACTCTGGAAGAGAAGCGATATAATCCACACCACGGACAGCACCTGTTACTACCCGTCTGTAAGCATTGCGGTAAGGATTCTCGAGATTGGTATCCCAGTAACCATTCAGTTCGCCATTGGCGAGATCATCATAAATCTTCAGCTGCATGGTAACAGGAACACCGTGAATACCGATTTCCAATACGATGCACTCAGCAGGAGCCGTATAAGTATCGCCAGAATAAGGGCGGACACCCGCACCAGGTACACGGAGCAAAGCAGGATACTTGCCTTCTTTGACCGGTACACTCAGGATGCCATACATCTTAGAGCCCCAGCGATTGTTGTTATAGCTGATTTCATATACATTCTTATCCTTGGTACAACGCTCAGGCAGAAGCACCTTGGTAGGATTGAGGTCATTCTGTCTTGCCTCATCCAGTGCCTTCTTCCAGAAAGCATCAAAATCCTTAGGTTCCTGTGCGAAAGGCTGGATCTTCTCAGGAGAGAAACCTGCCGTGCAAAGTCCCTCGTAATCCTTGCCATCAACATGAGCGATAACCTTGAGGCGGTAGAAGCCCGGTCTGTTCAGACTGCCGCACCATTTCATGGTTCCGTCCTTGAGAGTGGTACTTTTCTTCACCTCCGGAAACATTGCCGGTCCGGCTTCGTAATCTACCTTCACCTGATTGAGTAGCGTACCGCTCTTTCTCACATTCACCGTGAAGTTAGCCTTCTCGCCTACCCGGTAATTCCAGTCCTGATGGTCAGGAGTCACCGTCACAACGATGTTGTTTCCTCTGATTTGTGCGCTGAGGCTTGTAGTCCCCAGCACACTCATCAGAACACCTATAATTATTAACCTAAAAACATTTGCAATTCGATGATTCATATTGTCGTTGTTAATCTTGTTAGTTAAACATTCTGTTTTACGGTTGCAAAGTTAACACAATTCTTTCTATAACCCTTGTACTATTTTGCTAAATGATTACACTTTCTTTGCAAAGTATAAAAAAAAGGTGGAAAACCTAGCCGCTGCTAGATATTTCCACCCCAACAATTATTAATTTAAATCCTATTTATTAACACGATTCTTCACTAATGCATCAACTATAGGAGCCTCGTCCTCAAGCCATGTATTAGTACTGCGGTCGAGCAAGCCCATCCACCAGAAAGCAGCAGTCTTATACTCATTGCACAAAGAAGTGACATAATCCGCATACTTAGTACGCTCTGTCATTTCCGGGTGATCACCGATAGCACCGAACTCGCCGAAGAAATAAGGAATGCCGAGAGAACCGCACTTCTTATCTATACGATTGAAGATAGCCTTGATTTCAGCCTTCTGGTCATCACCGAAATCATAGATGTAATACTTCTCGTCTTCATCAATCTTCTTCTTTTCAGCAGCACTCTCACCCTCTTTATGACGGTTTCCATTACAGAACCAATAAGGATCATAGCTATGGAATGTAGCACAGATATGGTTTGGATGAGTATCTGTAGGAACAGCCAACGCATTGACAGCGACATCAGAAGAACCACCATCAGCATAAGAAGAAATCAAGAGATTTCGATACTCATTGTTTCCACCAGTAGCTCGAACCACGTTGACAAAATCCTGCTGCAACTTATTGATTGTTTCGTATGCAACATCTCCTGCAGCTGGTGCAGTCCAGCTAGAGTTGGCATTCAGAATCTCATTAAATGACTCAAAGATAACCTTATCATCAAAATCTTTCAATTCTGTAGCAATCTGCTTCCAGATAGCCTGATAGATTTTGGTTATATTCTCATAGTCATTATCAGCGTGAAGCCATGCTGAGTTAGGGTCACCGCTACCATTGTTAGCACCGGCATCATGCTGGATATTAACAATACAGTACATACCCTCATCATCAATCATTTTCACGATTTCCTTTACACGTGCCATCCATGCAGCATCGATAGCATAATCCTCATCCTTGGTATAGGTCTTAGAGAACTTGGCAATGTGAGGATACCATGTTACAGGCAAGCGAAGCACATTGAATCCCTTAGCCTTGAGGGTCTGGATAGTTTCCTTGGTTACCTGTGGCTGTCCCCAAGCCTTCTCCCAGTCGGCAACAGTCTTCTCCGCTGGCTTCCACCAGTTTCCATAAGGATTAGACTCCATGGTGTTACCCAAGTTGTAACCGAGAACAAAATTCTCAACCATTTCCCATGCACTCTCATGACCGTCATCATTTCCGGAAATACCTGCCTGATTCACTGTGATAACCTTAGTCAGACCACCAGCAGTGATGGTAAGAGTAGAAGTACGTGGAGCTTCTACATTCTTTTTGGTAGTGACCTTGAAATAAGAACGGTAGTTGGATGCTGTCGAATCAGAAATATTCCATCCGTAACCTTCGTGAGGAGTCACACTGATCCAGCTGGCATCTGCCTCAGGAACCGAAACTGTCCATTCTGCATCAGTATTGACACCGAGCATCACAGAAGACTCACCCAAAGGCATAGAGAGAGACTCTATTGTTGCACCATCATTGGTGATGGTTAATCCTGTGGCAGCATTATTATCATCGCTGTCGCTGCAGCTCATGAAGAGAGCTGCAACGAAGAGGAGTGCGAAACTAAATATATTTTTTAATTTCATAATTTTTCAGTTTTTACTTTTTTGGAATGTAAATCACACGGATATTATCAAATTTCACATCAAGCTTACCAGAAGTTGTACTCTGGTTGATGCTCTGGATGCGGAACTGATTCAAACCAACAGACTTGATAGCAGAGAAATCCTTGCCTGCATAGCAATTGAACTTGCTCAATGGAACAACGGCACGATACCACTTTTTCTTGTAGAACTTACCATTGATATCCTGAAGAACAGGACCATCAGGGTATTTACCTACCTGTGGATTAGAGTCATAACCACCTTCAGCCCAATCAAAGTTGTCATACTGGTTTTCAGCATCGCCCAATGGCTGTATCAAATAACGGAGATAACCCCAGTAAGAACCATTGTTGTAATCACCTGCATCATAAACATTCATGGTGAGATAAAGTTCGTCTGCAGTAGCTGAAGCAGGAATATTATCAGAGAATGAGAAAGAATTACCATTCCAATCCTTGCGGAAATAGATCATGGTACCCCACCACTGCTGATATTCTGTAGCAACATTGATGTGAGCGTATTTACCATCGGCATTACCAGCATCTACATAAGAAGCATTTGGTCCCCAACCATTATCTGTAGCATCGCCGTCGAAGGTGGTCAGAATGGTTAAATAATCGTAGAAACGATCTACACTGGCAGAACCAGCAGGGTTGGTTACGGTCAATACCATATTATTACCCTCTACAGCAGGTTTTTGCTTGAATGGAATAAAGATAGAGTCTTCAGATTCTGCAACAGTATAGTCACCATCAGCCTGCTTCAATACCACATCACCATAAGTAATCTGGTCAATCTGAGTAAAGTCACGACCTGTCAAAACCAAGGTTTCACCAATCTCAGGCATATCGTTAGAGCAGCTATTGATTACAGGTTTGCCTGGCAAGTAGTTGAAGTTAAGATAAACAGTACCTGCTGCACACTGCAAAACCAGAGCTCCGTGCTCAGGTGCACCCTCAGGAACGGTTACATCAACGATAGAAGTTGTACGATAAGCCTGGTTATCAGGATTGATGGCATGATCAGCCTTTTCAATATTGAAAGCACAAGCAACATGATTGCCAGGAACCTCATTATCTTCCCAAACCATTTCATCAAGTTCATCGCCTGTTACATCTGTGATATATACCTTCTCAATATCCACGAGATTGTAACCATAAACCTTCATCACATTACCAGCCTCACGAGGATAAACTGCGGCAATACGTGAAGCAATAGGACCAGGAGCCAAGACCTTGAACTGGTAGGTGGCAGTACCATGAGAGGTCTCGATACGAAGTTCATCCTTCAAATCGCTGTTGAAAGCAGTCAACTTAAAACCTTTTTCCTCTGTAGGAATGGTAACAATGAGACTGTGAGGAGTATTCATTGTAGAGTTGAAACTTACATTCTGGTCATTGATATATACATTACGTACATCACTGAGGTTATGACCCATCACAGCAATGACCGAACCGCAACCAGCCTTGCTGAACAAGCTGTCAGCCTTAGCCGGATCACAAGTACGGATACCTGTAATCTCAGGAGTACCATAGCCTTCCTCATCATCCTTACAAGAAGTAATGGTGATGGACAACATTGCCAGCAAAAGCAATGCTAACAAGCCGAATCTATGTTTTATTATATTCTTATTCATAAGATAATTATCTATTAAATATTGTCATTACTCTTATTTTTCTACATCCCAGGTGAAATCATAAGGCTGAGCTGGCATGCTCAAGTACTTATTCTGGATGACATCACTCTCAGGATAAGGCATGAAGATATTATTCTCAGAGAGAACCACAGGCTGATAACCTGAAACATACTTGGCAACCAGTTCGTTGACATTATAGGAATACTTGTCGCCAGAAGCGATGATTGTATTATCAGTTTCGCTCACTGTCAATCTGTCATTCCAATATACATGTCCCTCATCATCATGAATGTACCAGGTTCCTATACCAGGTGGAATCACACGATAAGAGAATGTGCCGTTAGAATTTCTATAAAGAGAATTTTCACGAATCTCAAAAGCACGATGCTGCTGACGGTTGAAGAAGTTCAACATAGTCTGTGGCTTCCAGCGATACCATGTCACCATATCCCACCAGTTGAAAAACTCCATGCAGAATTCGATGCGACGCTCACGGATAAGATCCATCAAAGTGATGCTTGTAGGATGAACAGCTTCAACACGTGCTCTATTATGAACGGCATCAAAAGCAGCCAAAGCCTCTGGATCTGACGTACTCTCATTATTACCGAGAATAGCCTCTGCCTTCATCAGGTATACATCAGCCAAACGCTGGATATAGGTATTCAATGGTGAAGCCATCTGAGCAAGTGCTGCCGGCTCTACATCATTCTTAGTACCAAGTACACCCTTCTTACACTGCATCCAATTGTGCTTGTAGGTATAACCACCATCAGCCTTCTTGATATAGCTGTAATAGCTATTTGGAGAGAACCAGGTAGCCTTGCGACGGATAGAATCGGCTGGATCTTCATTGTAATAGTCAAGCATATCGCATGAAGGTGACAAGTTACCACCCCATACATTCACATCTGTTACTTCAGGGAATGCCAAATCGGAATAAGTAGCATTCTTTGCACCCCACTCATCAGAATTTGGACTAGCCCAACGCATGGCAAGAACGGTTTCACTATTGTCATTGTTCTGAGCCTTGAAAAGATCCTCATAGTTATTCATCAGAGAATACTGACCGCTGTTGATTACCTCATCGCAAAGATTCTTTACCTCTTTCAAAGTCTCTTCATTGCGCTGATGATCAACGGTAGAACCCTCTTCCCAACCACTCTGTGCCAGGAGAGCCTTAGCCAAAGCAGCCTTAGCTGCATATTTAGAAGGGTGATGATTACTACCAGCCTCAGGTAACAATTCTGCAGCCTTACGGAAGTCGCGGATGATGAACTTCAGTACATCTGCCTCTGTATTCAATGGCTGATTTGGATTCTTGACCAACTTACCGTTATCCTCAAAGAGAATATTATCACCCCAACCACGAAGCAGGTAGAAGTACGCCCAACCACGCATCAGATAACATTCGCCCTCGGCAGCATCCTTAACTGAAGGGGTAACGCCACCAGTACAATACTCCTGTAAATTGGAAAGAGTTGCATTACTCATGGTTACAACATTATAGAGCGCAGACCAGGCAAAACCAAGATCCTCGGTCAGGGCAGTAACCTTGAAGTTAGCAAATTCTGCATTTACATATGGGTTCCATCCATCATTGGCACGGAAAGATCCCATACCGATTAAGGCACGACGGTTAAAGTTAAACCATGCCTTGTTATAAAGAGGCTCCACACCTTTTCTTACAGCATCATCTGAAGAATAATAAGTTGGCGCTGTATAATTGCCGCTAGGAGTCTTGTCAAGAAAGTCTGAGCCACAACTGGTAGTCATAAGCGCAGAAGCTGCCAAGGCAGAAGCCAGAAATATATGTTTTGTATTCATATTATATTCTATTTTTAATATATATATAAATGTATATTGATCAAATCAGAGCACTTAGAACGCCAACTTCAAACCGAAGGTGTAGATTCTCTGTGATGGATAACGATAGATATCAATGTTCTGGAGAAGTACGCTCTGACCATTGGCACCAATTTCAGGATCATAACCGTCGTAGCCCGTGATGGTAAACAAGTTCTGAATATTACCATAGACAGACAAACTTCGGATCTGCAATGGAGCCAACCACTTCTTAGGGAAATTGTAAGTCAGAGAGATAGACTTCAAACGGAGATAAGAACCATCTTCTATGAAGCGGCTACTTACACGGTTGTTGTCGTTCTGATTCTGACCAGCAGTACTGATACGCTGTGCTGTAGCTAAATCTGGATTAGTGACATATACATTATTAATATCTGTAGCCGAACCATTAGGGTCAATCAAACCAACCTTTGCATAACCGGCTACTTCCTTCATCATGTTACCATACTTCTCTGGATTGGTATGTCCCTGACGAACATAGTTGTAAATATCGCCACCCACACTACCATTGATGAAGAAGCTGAAGTCGAAGTTCTTCCATGTAATGGTATTATTCAAACCAAAGGTAAAGTCTGGGTTAGGATCACCAATGAAGGTACGGTCATTGTTGTCAATCTTACCATCACCATTAATATCCTCAAAAATATAGTCACCTACCCAAATACTGTTAGGAGCAATAGGATACATATTTCCATTACCATCAGCTGGACGAGGTGTAGGTACCTTATTGCCTGCAGCATCAAGCAAGAATTCACCCTTACTGTTCTTCTGATAGAAGTCATCAGCATTCTTATACATACCGATAACTTTATAGCCATAGAAACGTCCTACAGGTCCACCTACGTTAGACAATGTATATGTCTCAGTACCTATAAGACCATTTTTTGTCACATCGTCACTATTAAGAGCAGTCAACTTATTGCGGTTGATAGAGAAGGTTGCACCTGTACGCCATGACAAATCACCCTTGTTGATGTTTACAGTATTCAAAGTAAACTCGATACCCTTATTTTCTATAGAGCCTGAGTTCACCCAAGGTGCTTTCATACCCTGAGAATCATTATTGATGACATAAGAAGGAAGAGCTGCCTCCATCAAGAGGTTATCGGTTTTCTTCAAATAAGCATCTACTATGAACTCAATGCGGTTATCGAGGAACGCAAAGTCCATACCCACATTCCATGAGTTAGTACTCTCCCACTTCAAGTCAGGATTTGGGAAACGAGCAGGATAATAACCTGTACCCCATGCGGTAGAAACATTATTCATTGTTGCACCATAAGCAAATGAACCTGTACTCTGATTACCAACAAGACCCCATCCAAGACGGAGTTTCCAGTTACTCAACCATTTCACATCCTTCATGAATGGCTCTTGTGTGATACGCCAAGCCAAAGCTGCAGATGGGAACCAACCCCAACGATTGTTCTTACCGAAGGATGAAGAACCATCGGTACGCAGAGTAGCTGTCAACAGGTAACGATCCAAGAGATTATAGTTTAAACGACCAAAGTAAGACTCGATAGACCATTGGGTACCATCATCACCTGTGTTGGTTGCAGTAGAAAAGTCACCAACATTCAATGAATGGAGCGCATCTGAGAAATATCCCTTGCGAGAACCTGACAGACTTTCCCAATTACCCCATTGAGCCTCATGACCCAACATAATCTGAAAATGATTATTCTTGAACGGATCAAAGTCATAGGTAGCATACTGCTTGAATGAGCTATATTTGCTCAAGGTCTTGGTACGTGTACTCTGACTCTCTACCTTAATATTACCATAGGAATAGTTTGGAACAAAGTAGTAAGAGTTACCCCATCCACGGTTACCACCATATTCGATACGGATATTCAATCCCTTGACAGGCTTGATGTTAGCGAATACATTGTAATCCAACTGATAGTTGTTGTTACGGTTCTCCTTCATGTTAGCCTCAAAAATAGGGTTACTATATGAAGTATTGAAGTCATTAGCCTCAGGCACACCATAACTACCATCAGGATTGCGGGCTGCAACATCAGGGAACTGGTTCAAAGCTGTATTAATGACATCATTCTCTGAGAAAGTCAAAATCTGCTTTGTATTAGAATAGGCTGTATTGAAACCTATCTGAACCCACTTATTGATATTGGTATCAAAGTTTGCACGGAAACTGGCACGGGTAAAGCTGGAACCTACACCTACACCATCCTGGTCAAGAAAACCACCAGAGAGAGAGTAATGCATATCCTTATTACCACCACTTACGTTTATTGCATGATTCTGCATGAAAGCTGTCTGAAAGAGTTCCTTCTGCCAATCGGTACCATTGGTCAAAAGTGAAGGATCCTTAAAGTCATCGCGTACACCATAGCCACGAGCTTCCTGACGAGCATTATAGAAATCGGCATATTCCTTGAGGTTCATCACATCAAGGTATTTAGGAATAGCCTGCCAACCGACATAGCCGTCATAAGAAACCTGCGCCTTACCATCCTGACCACGCTTGGTAGTTACGAGAACGACACCATTAGAGGCACGCGAACCATAGATGGCTGTAGCAGACGCATCCTTCAAAACTTCAATAGAGGTAATATCTGAAGGGTTGATACTTGACAACACGGAAGTATTATTGCTGGTATTACCACTTACAGGAATACCATCAATGACATAAAGAGGTTCATTTCCATTAAAAGAGTTAATACCACGAATCTGCACAGAGATACCACCACCAGGAGCACCAGAGTTCTGGGTTACCTGAACACCGGCAATACGTCCCTGCATGGCTTGCTCCATACTTGTATTAACACCTTGTTTAATAGCCTTTTCATCAATGCTGGATACAGAACCTGTCAAATCAGAACGTTTCATGGTACCATAACCTACAACAACCACCTCGTTGAGCGAGTGAGTGTCTTCGGTCATCACAATACTGATTTTACCATTAGCTGGTACTTTAGCGGTTTTATTGGAATAACCAATATAAGAAATTTCAAGAGTCTGTCCAGGCTTGGCATTGATAGAGAATTTACCATCCAAGTCAGTTACAGTACCCACACCATTAACACCCTTGATTTTAACGCTCGCACCAATTACGGTTTCACCATTAGCATCGGTAACAGTACCTGTCACCTTACTTTGGGCGGAAGCTGTCAATGGCAACAACATCATCAAGGAGAGCGCAAGAGGTCTGCCTATGACAGACTTACACTTAGAATTTAATCTGTTGTGACTCATAATAATTGTTATCTATTTAGTTTATATTTATTTTAAAATTAGTTGTTTATTCATCTAAGAATAAAGAGAAGTATTATTGTTATTCGGGTGCAAAGATACTACTTTTATATCATAAAGCATAATACTTTTTTGCTAGTTTTTTATATCATTTTACATTTTTCTAGTTTTCTAAAGGAAAAGCAACAAAAAGAGGGTAGAGATAAACCTCCACCCTCCTTATTATATATCATTTTCTAGGAATCATCCTTATTATTTCTGAACAAACTTCTTACCGTTCTGAATAACAACTCCCTTGTAAGACTTGTTCACCTTCTGACCAGCGAGGTTGTAAACCGGAGCGTTAGTGTTTGCCTTAGAAGCAACTACTGCGCTAGAAATATTTGTTCCTGTAGTCAATTCTTCAACTGTCTTACTTGTCAGATAAACCTTAGTAATTACAATTGTTGTAGCCTCAACATCATCTTTAGTATACTGCTCGCCATCAGGCTTATTAAGGTTCTGATATGCATACTGAGTAAGCTTACCCCACTTTGAGATATCTACCATATAAGTCTTTGCTTCGGTAGAAGCTGGCAGATCCTGATCAAAGTTTGCTTTAGCACCATCAGCAAGTGTTCCCTGAACAGTAATCTTACCATGGCCTTCAACAGATGCAACTTCAAACACTAAAGTGTTAAATGCTGAAACATCCTTATCCAACCATTTGCTATCCCATCCCCAATCTTTAGCTTTCAACTCATGAGTACCACCAGCTGCATCAATATCTACGGACTTTTCAAGCTTATCAGCAGCAGCCTTAGCTTCTGCATATTCTGCCTCACTTGCAAAGTAAGCTGCCTTAATGGTAATAGCACCTGCAGTACCTCTATTCTGAAGGGCAACAGCATTCAATGTCTTAGAATGAGCAGCATCAAGTTTTACTGCCAAGATACCGCCAGCAGGGTAAACATTACAAGTTTCTGTACTTGCATAATAATTTGGTCCATACTCACCTGTCGTACCATCCTTTTCATACTGTGCTGTCAAATTAACATCTGCACATGTACCAGTGGTATACTCAACTACGATATACTCGAATGCAGACTTATCAGCATACGTAGTTTCTTCTGTAGCTTCGTCAGTAATACCATAGTTAATCCCCTTCCATTGCCACTGACCTGCAAATGTCACAACATTGTCGGTTGCAATACTGGAAATATCAATATCCTCCTTTGCACTAACAGATAAAGCTGCACATGCAGCAACTACTAAAGTAAATAACTTTTTCATAAGCTTTATATATTTTATAGGTTTAAATATTGTTTTTAGAATCAATACGTTAATTGGTTCTTTTCGTTTGCAAAGATACAACAAAGGCAGCAAAACAAATGATATTATCTTGCTCATTATCAATACTATTTTCCCAGATGCTATTTTTTTTTAAGAATTTGATGCCATTTATCTAAATATTCTTCGTAATTTTGCGGCGTAGGTACAATAATGGTACAACATTTTTAGTTTAAGCCAAATCATAAAACCCAATATGAAGAAAATAGCATTATCCTTACTGGTAGCTCTGAGCTGCATCTCAGCCAA
>ERZ1035027.467-NODE-467-length-23200-cov-5.897516_pt1 | contig 23200 bp, 18 predicted proteins | sample MGYA00520604_ERZ1035027 | MGnify/ENA primary metagenome ERZ1035027 (study PRJEB33766, sample SAMN09781743) | gut metagenome | biome: gut microbiome | host: Homo sapiens | place: Madagascar | study: EMG produced TPA metagenomics assembly of the PRJNA485056 data set...
GCGCCGGCCTCGGGCGTCATGGAAGAGTCGATGAACTGCAAGGCTCGATCCGCGGCGCGCTGACCCGCGGCGTCGCCATCAAACAGATACACGATGCGGTTGCGGGCATGACGCGAGAGCACGCGGATGTGCGTGCGGGTGAGAGCCGTTCCCAAGGTGGCGACCGCATTGCGGATGCCGGCCTCGTGCATGGCGATGACGTCGGTGTAGCCCTCCGATACCACGGCAACGCCCGTGGACGCCATGGCCGCCTTCGCCTTGTCGAGCGCATAGAGCATGCGGCCCTTGTGGAACAGAGGCGTTTCCTGGCTGTTCAGGTACTTCGGCTCGCCTTTGCCGATCACGCGCCCGCCGAAGGCTATGCACTGGCCCTGCTCGTCTTTGATGGGGAACATCACGCGATTGAAGAATCGGTCGCGCACGCGCCCATCGGAGCCGACGACAGCGACGTTTGCCTGGATCATCTCGTTGGATTGGAAGCCCTTCGATGCCAGATGGCGCACAAGCGCGCCTTGTCCAGGCGCGAAGCCGAGCATCCAGGTTTTCGGGATATCGCCGCCCAGCCCGCGCTGCGAAAGGTAGGCGCGCGCGGCGCCGGCCTGCGGGCTTTTGCTGCGCATGAGCTGCATATGAAAGAACTCCGCAGCCTCCGCGCACACGGCGCGCAGCCGCGCTTTTGCGCCCTGTCCCATGCCGGGTCCGCGTTTCGCCTGGTCATCGGCGATGTCGATATGGGCGCGCTCTGCCAGGTAGCGCACCGCTTCGGGAAACGACAGGTCCTGGGATTTCATGATGAAGGCGAACACGTCGCCGCCTTCCCCGCAGCCGAAGCAATGCCATAGCTGCAGGGCGGGGTCTATCTTGCACGACGGGGTTTTCTCGTTATGGAACGGGCAGCACAGCCAGAAATCGCGGCCGCGCTGCTTGACCGGGCCCGTCTCGCCCATGATGGCCACCAAGTCGCTGGCCTCGCGAACCTTTTGGATATCCTCATCGCTGATCGCCATGGATGTGACCGAACCCCCGCCTTACTCCCGTGTGCCTGATGACGGCCGCGCGAACGCGAAGCCGTTTTCCTTTTCCGCAGAAGTATACCGCATAGAACCTATGTTCCCGTACGGGCGGAGCGTGCGATACAATAAGCGCGTAACATCTCGACATGCGGAAAGGAAGCGCCATGAGCGAACCCGCATACCTGCAGCTTGACCCCGATGTAGAGCATGCCATAGCCGAAAACCTGCGCTCCGGGCGCATGCATCCGCACAGCTTCCCCGACGAACAGGTGCTCCGGCGCGAGGACAACCCCCACGATGCGGCCACGCTGGCGCGCCCTGCGTTCTCGCGCGATATCGACAAAATCATGAACATCCCCGCATATAACCGCTATGCAGGCAAAACGCAGGTGTTCAGCCTGGTGGAGAACGACGATATCTGCCGTCGAGGACTGCATGTGCAGCTGGTGGGGCGCATTGCGCGCAACATCGGCCGGCTGTTGGGGCTGAACTGCCAGCTCATCGAAGCCATCGCGCTCGGCCACGACCTCGGGCACACGCCCTTCGGCCATGCCGGGGAGAAGTTCCTGTCAAGGTGCCTGCAAAGCCGCACGGGACGTAGCTTTCACCACAACGTGCACTCCGTGCGGGTGATGGACCGACTCTACCCCCGTAACATCAGCCTGCAGGTGCTCGACGGGGCGCTGTGCCATAACGGCGAGTTCGCCCAACAGGTACTGCGCCAAGGCGACACGGAAACGTTTGCGCAGCTCGATGCGCTGGTCAAGGAATGCGCGCTCGACGAGTCCGCCATCAAGCGCCTGCGTCCCTCCACGCTCGAAGGCTGCGTGGTCCGCCTGGCCGACATGATCGCCTACCTGGGAAAGGACCGCGACGACGCCATGGCCATGGGCGTGCTGCCTTCCCTTGACGGCTTCGAAACCGAGGTCATCGGGCGCGACAACGCGCGCATCATCAACAATATCACCGTAGACGTGGTCAACCACAGCTTCGGACAGGACGATATCCGCATGAGCCGCCAGGTTTTCGAGGACGTCAAGCGCGCAAAACGGCAGAACTACGATCGTATCTACGATTGCGAAGGCTGGCGCGCCGGAAGCGGCAACGCCGTCGGCGAGATGTTCGAGGACATGTACGACAGGCTTTTGACCGACCTGCAAACCGGTGACAAACGGTCACCGGTCATATCGCACCACGCCAAGCAGCTGGCGGCGAAGTCGCGCAGCATCACCGTAAAGGACTACCTTGCGCACACCGACCCCGATCAGGTGGTGGTCGACTACATGGCGTCCATGACCGACCGGTACTTCATGGAGCTGTACCGCTACCTGTTCCCCAACAGCGAAAAGCACATCTTGGCGCGAGGATACTGCGCCGACTTGCCATCTATCGAAAGGAACGACCAATGAAGTTCGTCATCGCATCCGACCTGCATGGCGCGGCGCCCGCCGTCCGCGCTTTGATGGAGCGCATAGATCAGGAAACGCCCGACCGCGTGCTCCTGCTCGGCGACCTGCTCTATCACGGCCCGCGCAACGACCTGCCCGAAGGCTATGCGCCCAAAGAAGTGCTCGCCGCCCTTAACGGCATTGCCGAGCGCATCGTAGCCGTTCGGGGCAATTGCGACGCGGAAGTGGACCAGATGGTGCTCGATTTCCCCTGCTTGAGCGATTTTTCCCAGGTATGGGCCGACGGGCACCTGCTTCATCTCAGCCATGGCCATTTGGCAGGCAACTCGCTTGATCGGCCGCCGGCGCTGCCGCAAGGAAGCGCGTTGCTCACGGGTCACACGCATATCAAGCGCCTTGAGCTCGTCGACGACGTGATGTACGTGAATCCCGGGAGCACCTCCATCCCCAAGGACGGCTGCGCAAGTTATGCCGTATACGAGAACGGCACGTTCGCCCTGAAGACGCTTGACGGGGAAACGCTGCTTGAAGCAGGCTGGGAATAACGAAGGCACAGACTCCGGAGAGGGTTCCAATGCCAGTCCCCCAGCGGCATAGCCTTTATGCAAGCCATCCGTGTCCTGGGCCGCAGATCGCAGCTGCGGCCCTTCCCTTCTTATGCGATTTCAAAGCGCTCGGCTACGATAGCCTTCCGCGCTCCACGGTGTAGGAGGCATCGCAAATGGCAGCCGTTGACGCACGATGGCTCACCAGCACCACCGTCTTGCCCTCTCGAGCATCCAACAGCGCCCGCAACACGGCAGCCTCGTTGAGGCTGTCCAGATTGCTGGTAGGCTCGTCGAGCAAAACGAACGGCGCATTATGCAAGAACATGCGCGCAAGGCCGATGCGCTGGCGCTCGCCGCCCGACAACGTATCGCCCAATTCGCCGACCGGCGTGTCCAGGCCTTGCGGAAGACGCGCGATCAAACCGGCCAACGACGCCTTCTCGCAGGCCTCCATAAGCTCCTCGGGGGCGGCATCGGGCTTGGCGAGCACGATGTTATCCCCCACCGTGCCGGAGAACAGATGCGTCTCCTGCGTCATATAGCCCTCGATGGCGCGCAGGCTTCCCGTGTTCACGCCTCGGATATCCTGTCCGGAAACGCGTATGCAACCGTCGCTTGGATCCCAAAACCGCATGAACAGCTTGCAGAGCGTCGATTTGCCCGAACCGCTCCTGCCGGCCAGATGCACGATCGAGCCAGGCGTCACCTCAAGGGACACGTCCTTGAGCACCGGGCTGCCGCCGTATGAGAAATCGATATCCTCGGCGGCCGCGCCAGAGAACGAATCCACCTTGCAACCGTCGACAACCTCCCGGGTTTGCGGTTGCTCGTCGAGCAGGTCGAGAACGCGCGCTCCGCTTGCGAGCGTCTGCTGCAAGCCGCTGCCAAGGTTCGCGACGGCGATCACCGGGCCGAAAGAAGACATCAGGGCGGCCACGCACACGAACGCCTGCCCGAAATCGATGACGCCCTGCGCGCAGAGCACGCAGGAAAGCGCGACCATGGCCACATCGAGCGCAAGAACCAGCCCGTTCGTGGCCGCCATGCTGCGCGCCGCACGGCCCTTCAGGCGATGCTCCACCTTCGAAAGCGAATCCATCCGAGCATCAAGCCGCTCGGCTCGCGCGTGCTCCTGGCCGAATTGCAGCGTTTCGCGAAGGCCGCGCAAGCTATCGAGCACGAACGAGTTCATGCCGCCAAGGGAGTCGCGCAGCTCCCTGCCGCCATTCCCCGCCACACGCGACGCAACCCACGGCGCTACCGCTCCGACCAAGATGTATGACACAAACGCTGCAATTGCCAGCTGCCAGCAGACGCTGCCGATGAAGGCGATCATGACGGCGCAGACCAACACGGCGATGAGCACCGGGGAGAGGGTATGCGCATAGAACACCTCAAGGAGTTCGACATCCGAGGTCACGAGCGACACCAAGTCGCCTTTGCTTCGACCCTCGAGCTTCGCCGGGGCGAGCGTGCGCAGCTTGCCAAACACTCGATCGCGGACGAGCGCCAAGATCTTGAACGCAAGATAGTGGTTGCACATCTGCTCGCCGTAATGCAAGGGACCGCGCAAAAGGCCGCAGGCGGCGACCAAAGCGATGCCCGCGCTCACTCCAAGCGCCGGTTCGAAACCCGCGATTCCCGTGAGCACCAAAGCGGCGCCCACCGTAAGGAAGATCGCGCACAGAAAACCGACGACGCCCAGGATCACCGCGGCGACCATGACCGGCACAAGCGGCTTGACCAGCTTCACCATACGGCACATGATCGAGAGGTTCGACCTACGGCGCGTCTGAGGCTCACCGAAATGCACAACCCCAGGACCGACGCCGGTGCTTTGAGCTTCATCAGCTTCCCCAACGTCGGCGGTGCGCTGCTCAGCACGCGACGCGAACGCCTCAAGCTCCATCTGCCGGCCCCACAGCTTCGCGTACGCCCCATCGGCAGCACATAGCCGCTCATGCGACCCGCTCTGGGCCACGCGGCCGTTTTCCAGCACGAAGATGCGATCGGCTTTTGCAACCGACGCCAAACGATGCGAGATCATGATGACGGTGCGGCTTTTCGCCAGCTCATGGATAACGCCGATGATGGCTTGCTCGCTGTCCGCATCCACGTTCGAGGTCGCTTCGTCGAATATATAGACGGGGGTATCGTGCAAAAGCGCCCGGGCAAGCGCCAAACGCTGACGCTGCCCGCCAGAGAAGTTGCCGCCCTGCTCGGACACGGGCGCATCAAGCCCGCCCGATGCACGAACGAACCCGTCGATGCGGCAACGCCGCAAAACGTCCCAAAGCTCGTCATCGCTCGCCTGGGGGCGCGCCATCAGAAGATTGGAGCGCACCGTTCCGGAGAACAGGTAGCTGGAGAACGGGACGACGGTCACCGTTTGCGCCATGCTCTCACGGGAAACCTCGCCGAGCGGCACGCCGCCGATCTCCACATCGCCCTTGAAACCCCGATTGCGCGCGCACAGAATGCCGGCCAACGTGGATTTGCCCGAACCGCTTTCGCCGACGATGCCGGTGAAGCTTCCGGCAGGGGCGGCGAAGTCGACATGGTCGAGCACCGTGCGTTGCCCGTCATAGGAGTAGGAAACATCGCGCACGACGATGCCTGCATGCGCGGGATCGACACTGCGCGTCCCCTGCTCGGGCTCGGGCGCATCAAGGATGGCGAACATATTCTCTGCTACCGCCATGCCGTTCATAGCCGTATGGAAAAACGAGCCCAGGGCACGCATGGGGATAAAGAACTCCGCCGACAGGAACACCACGCAAAACGCCGCGTAAAAGGGGATCTGTCCATTGGCGAACTGGACCATCGCCGCGATGATGCCCACGGCAGCGCCGCCGAAGGCGAACACGTCCATCACGGTAATGGAGTTGAGCTGCATGGTCAGCAGCCGCATGGTCGCCCTTCGGAAGCTCTCGGCCTGTTCGTTCATCTGGCGGTGACAAGCCTCGTCGGCCTGATAGATCTTCAAAGTGGTCAAACCTTGCAGGTTCTCGAGAAACGCGCCGCCAAGATCGGTATAGGCGCCCCAATACCTGCCCATGACGCGCTTGGCGATCTTCTGCACCGCCACGATGGAGATGGGGATAAGCGGCACGCAAACCAACAGGGCCACGGCGGCGGGCAGGCACAGCGGGGCCAGGAACGCGAATACGGTAAGCGGGGCGAGCACGGCGTAAAGCAGCTGTGGAAGGTACTGCCCGAAATAGCTTTCCAGCTGCTCGCAGCCCTCAACGCTGACTTGCACCGCCTCGCTTGTGGGGATGAGCTCGGAATAACCGGGGCCCATGCGCACCAGCTTGTCGTACACCTGGCGGCGAACCGAGCGCTTTGCGGCCGCAGCTGCCGCCACCCCCATGCGCTGCGCGTAGGTCAAGCACGCCATGCGCACCGCGATAACGGCAACGCCAGCGCCCAGAAGCATCGCGACCCAACCATCAACGGCGATGCCATCGAACAGGCGTTGCAGAAACAGCCCGATAAGAAGCATGAGCACGACGTTCGCCACGAGCGCCGTCCATTGCGCCGCCACGTTGCGCAGGATGTACCGCAGAGCCTGCGGCACCATCGATATCAACCGTTTATTGAACACGGAGCCGGTTTCCTTTCAATCCCAAAGTCTGCACGGCGCCGGGATGCGGCGCATCGATCTTGATACAAACAGTCGAATGGTACCATTGGGAAACTTTGGTAGCCAGAGCAAACTATATGATATCGATTATTGTTACATATGACTAATCTATAGCGCCAAAAAGCCCGGCATATGCCGGGCTCAGCTATTCGATATACCATTGCAGTCCGAAAATCCGCTTGCAGCGCAAGCGTGTTCGGAAGGACTCCCTACCAAGCCTTCCTGTTCTTCTGGTGCAACAAGATCAAGCCTTTAAGCGTGAGCTGATCGTCGGCAACCTCGATTCGTCGGGAAAGCCCGGCCATAGCCTGGGCGTCGTCGCCGGTGGCGACGACGCGCGTTTCATAGCCGAGTTCGTCCCATACCGCTTGGATCAGGCCGTCGATACGGGCGACTTCACCGATGACGATACCCGCCTGCATGGCATCGCGCGTGGATTTGCCGATGACGCTTCGGGGTGTATGCAGCCCGATAACAGGGAGCTGGGCCGCGGCGTCCGCCACCGCACGAGCGGCCAAACGCAAGCCTGGAGCGATAAGCCCACCCTGCACGACGCCCGCATCGTCGATGACCTCAAGCGTGGTTGCCGTCCCGAAGTCGACGACGATGAGCGGGAACCCGTAGAGCTGTTTTGCGGCAACGCAATCCGCCACACGATCGGCGCCGAAATCCGCCGGGCTGTTCAGATGCAGCTTCAAACCGGATTTCAAACCCGGCCCCACCACCAACGGACGTATGCCGCAAAGGACATGCAAAGCTTCGACCCAAGCGTCGGTAAGCCCGGGGACAACGGAGGACACGATGGCGTCGCACACCTTCGCATCGCAACCCCGGACCCGCAAAAACGACGTCACGCACAGAAGCGCCTCATCAGCGGTCAAGCGATCAGGAGTGGTCACGCTCCATGCGGACAAAAGGTCCCCTTCGTAGGCTAGTCCCAGATTGGTGACGGAGTTCCCCACGTCAACAACGAGGATCACCCCTGATCCGCCTTGATTCGAACGCGCCATCATACGACCGCCTTGCTCTCCTTGTTTCCCTTGATCGCCTTGAACGCCACCGCTCCGATAATCCCGCCTACAATGGCGAAAGGCAACCAGCTAAAGCCAAGATCGGTGAAGGGAAGTGCCTTGATGGCGGGCAGCACGCCATAGGTGTCATCAATCGTGGTGAGCAGGCTGATGACGAACGCCCCAAGGGCGGCGCCCTTGATCGGCCATGTGGTGCCCATCCGCTTCTTGAATAGCACCATGACCACGCACACCATGAACGGCGGGCAGACGACGGACAGAATCGGGGCGGCAAACGCCACGATGGCGTTCAAGCCCAGGTTGCAAATGGCGAAGGACACCAAAACAGTAACGATGACGCCAGTGCGATACGAGATTTTGCCGTGCGTGGTGCGCTCGAAGTACGATGCCGATGCGCCGGTAAGACCGATCGCAGTAGTCAGGCACGCAAGCCCGACGATGATGCCGAGGATGATCACGCCTGTGTTGCCGAGCAGATGCTTGGTGATCTCCACGATAAGCGTGGAGCGGTCCATGCCTGCCCCGAAGGCAAGCGCGCTCGAGGCGCCCAGGTAAGTCAAACCACCATAGATGACAGCCAAAAGGGCACCGGCAACCACGGAAGCGCCCGCGATGACCTTGAGCTGATCCTCGCGGCGCGTATAGCCCGCAGTGCGCGCCGCGTTCTCCATGACGATGGCGAAGCCCACGCAAGCGAGCACGTCCATTGCCTGGTAACCGGCCAAGATGCCATCCTGCGCGGCGTGGCTTGAAAGCGGGGCACCGATCTCACCGAGCGGATACACGACGCCGGTGACGATGATCACGAACACACAGAGCACCAACAGCGGGGTGAGCACCTTGCCGATGATGCTGACCAAACGCGTTTGACGAATGGAAAGCGCAAGCACCACCGCGAAGAACAGCGCGGAAAACGCCAACATGTTCACAGAATCGCCGAACAGCGGCACGATGGACATCTCGTAGGTGGTGGCGGCCGTACGCGGCTCGGCGATGATCATGCCGGTGCACAAGATGACGGCGGTGTTGAGCACCAACCCCGGCACTCGCCCCAACGAGCCCTCGACGGCTGCGTTCGCCCCGCCTGCAGCGTTGAGCGCGAAGATGCCAAGACAGGAAAGCGCCACGTCGATCAAGATGAAGCACAAAAAGCCGATCACCCAATCGGTTCCGCTTTCCATGCCCAAAAACGGCGGGAAAATAAGGTTCCCGGCACCGAAGAACATGGCGAACAAGGCCAGTCCGGTAATCAAAGTGTCTTTCTTCAAGAATGCTCCTTTATGGAATTGCGTCCGAAATGCCTATTATGACGCAATCCAAACGAAAAAAGAAGCCGGCAACTCGGCGCGATGCCAAAACGTTGCAACAAAAAAGGCCTGCGCGAGCAGGCCTTTTCGCTTAACGCTTAATTGAACTTGAAAATCCTCTGGGCAACATGGTACCCGGTGATGCCGATCTTGCGTCCCAGATTAGTGGGCAGGTTCGTGCCCATGTTCAGCACGCTGTGCCTGACTCGGCGGTATACATCGGAGTTGTTCTCCTTGAGATAACGCCAGATGGCGTCGCGTTCGTCCTCGGCATCGACGGTGTTGATCATGCGCAGGAAGATGCTGCAGATGCACATCATCATGGACAGATAATTCTCCATGTAGCGCTCCAGCCGCTTCTCGGGCACATCGCCGGGAAGCTGGACGGCGTCGATCATGATGCGGGTGACGCGCAGCTGCTGATCGATGCGGCTCATCATGACCGACTCGTTAACGCTTTGGTCGTCGCGGCCGATGAAGTAGCGGTACATGTCAACATCAAGATAGTAGATGGTCTTGACGTGCGGCAGCGGCACGTACACGAAGATGTTGTCCACGTAGAAGGTGTGCTTGGGCAGCTGAAGGCCCATGCCGCGCAGCAGCTCGGTGCGGTAGATGACCGAGTGCATGAGCAGGTATTGGCTGGGGTTGAAATGCCCAACCTCGGACCAGCCGAACTCGCGACCCTCGGGGAACACGTTGCGGTAATGCATGATGGTGCGCGTGCTCTCGTGCACCTTCTCATACACGTAATTGGCGATGACCAGATCGGTCGGGGCGCTGCGCCCGACTTGGCTGCGCACGTACGCCATGACGTCCTCCATGGCACGGCGATCAAGCCAATCGTCGGAGTCGACCACCTTGAAGTACAGGCCGGAAGCGTTCGCCAAGCCGGTGTTCACCGCTTGCCCGTGGCCGCCGTTTTCCTGATGGACGGCCTTGATGATGCCCGGATGGAGCTGTTCCCAGCGATCGGCCTTTTCCGCGGTATCGTCTTTGACCGACCCGTCGTCGACGATGATGATCTCGATGTCGTCGCAGCCCTTATCGCCCCCACATGCAAGGATGGATTCGATGCATTTATCCATATATGCCGCGGAGTTGTAACACGGGATGGCGAACGTGATGCTTTTCATGCCTTTCCTTTCCTGGAAACAACGGCGAAAACGAGATCGGGAACGCGCCGTTCAAATGGTTCGCTCGCCATTTTACCGGTAGAGATGCACACGGCTGTCCCCTGCGGGGACATTATGGATAAAATCCAAGTGAACCGCTTGGGCGCCGTATAAACCAAATATCTCTTGCGGCAACGGCGTCCGACACATCGCGAAGAAAGGGTACGAACATGAGCTCGTTTTTGGACACCATGCTTGCACGCGCCAAAGCCGACAAGCAGACCATCGTGCTACCCGAGGGCGACGACCCTCGTACGCTCGAAGCAGCCGAAACCATCCTCGCGCAAGGTGTTGCCAACCTGATCATCTTGGGCAACGTGGCCGCCATCAAGGAATCCGGGCGTGCGCTCGACGGCGCCACGCTGATCGACCCGCAAGACTCCGATTTGCATGACGAGTTCGCAAACACCTTGTATGAACTGCGCAAGCATAAGGGCATGACCCTCGAGCAAGCCGCCGAGAAGGTGCGCGACGTGCTGTTCTTCGGCGTGCTCATGGTGAAGACCGGCCGCGCCGACGGCATGGTCTCCGGCGCCCGCCATTCCACCGGCGACGTGCTGCGTCCCAGCCTGCAAATCCTCAAAACCGCCCCGGGCGTGAAGCTGGTCAGCAGCTTCTTCATCATGGTGGTCCCCAACTGCGAGTACGGCCAGAACGGCACGTTCCTGTTCAGCGACTGCGGCCTGGAGATCCAGCCTGACGCAGAGAAGCTTGCGCACATCGCCGTCAACTCCGCCCAGTCCTGGAAAACCCTTATCGGCACCGAGCCTGTGGTGGCCATGCTCTCCCACTCCACCTACGGCTCCGCCAAAAACGACGACGCGAACAAGGTGGTGGAAGCTGCCGCCATCGCCCGCGAGCTGGCACCCGAGCTGGCGCTCGACGGCGAGCTGCAGGCCGATGCCGCCATGGTGCCTTCCGTGGGCGCATCGAAAGCCCCCGACAGCAAGGTTGCCGGCAAGGCGAACTGCCTGATCTTCCCCGACCTTGATGCGGGCAACATCGGCTACAAGCTGGTGCAGCGCCTGGCGCATGCCGAGGCGTTCGGCCCGGTGACCCAGGGCATCGCCGCCCCGGTCAACGACCTGTCCCGCGGCTGCAGCGCACATGATATCGTGGGCGTCATCGCCATCACGTGCGTGCAGGCCCAGGCGAAGAAAGCCGCCGACGCACAGTAGCCCGCGCCAGCGCAAAAGCGCCCCCGCAACAAGAGCCTGAACCCCACGCGCACACGCCCCCGCTTCCCGAATCGATGATCACGCTCGGGAAACGGGGGCTTTCTTGTCGAATCTGCCGAGACAACCAAGAACCCCCGCATGCTCCAGGGCCGCGAACCTTGCCAATCACGCATACCGTAACGGCGCTAATGCCGTCATTACGGTTTGAATCTGTTTTGAAGCTTAACCATACGTCCATGGACCCAAAAAAGGCGACCGAGATTTCAAGGCGGCTAGCAATCGCATCGCTCGCTATGCGCAGCAGATACCCGCAAACCAGCGGACAACCCTGTTAGCCGCTATCTTAAGTCGATCCGAGGCATCAACACGCGCGACACCCGACAACTCTTGACCGCATACGCCAAAAGAAAAGCCCTCTCTCTCGAGGGCTGTTCTACAATGCGGGTAACGCAGCGTTTTGCCGCTATGGGGCAACCGGCGGCTTACGGCTGGATGCCGACCATCTGGTCGTGCACGATCTCGTAGGTGTCGCGCGCGATCATGTACTCCTCGTTGGTCGGGATGATGATGATCTGCACCGCGGAATCATCGGTGGAGATGATGCGCTCAAAACCGCGATGGCGGTTCTTCTCCTCGTCCAGCACGATGCCCAAAGGCTGCAGGCCGGAGAAGATCATGCGGCGCATCTTGTCGCAGTTCTCACCCACGCCGGCGGTAAGCACGATGGCGTCCACGCCGCCCATGACGGCGATGTACTGGCCGATGTACTTCTTCACCGAGTTGGAGAACATGTCATAGGCCAGCATAGCGCGCTCGTTGCCCTCTTCGGAGGCGGTGCGCACGCTGCGCAGGTCGTTGGACACGCCGGAGATGCCGAGCAGACCCGACTGCTTGTTCATGAGGTTGTTCATTTCCTCGGCGGTCAGGTTCTCGTGCTCCATGACGAACGGCACGACAGCCGGGTCGATGGCGCCGCAGCGGGTGCCCATCATAAGGCCGTCAAGCGGCGTGAGGCCCATGGAGGTATCCACGGCCACGCCATGGTCGATGGCGGATGCAGAGCAGCCATTGCCCAGATGCAGCGTGATCAGCTTCAGGTCCTCAAGGGGCTCATCGAGCACCACGGCGGCGCGCTCGGAGATATAGCGATGCGAGGTGCCATGGGCGCCGTATTTGCGGATGGCATACTTCTCGTAAAGCTCATAAGGGAGCGGGTACATGTACGCCTTCGGCGGCAACGTGGTGAAAAACGAGGTGTCGAACACGGCGACCATGGGGATGCCCGGCATATGCTTCATGCAGGCATGGATGCCCATAAGCGCGGCACCGTTGTGCAAAGGCGCCAGCTCGGCAAGCTCGTCGATCTTCGCGATGACATCGTCGTCGATGAGAACGGAACGATCGAAGTATTTGCCTCCCTGTACGATGCGATGACCGACGGCGTCGATCTCGGAAAGCGAAGCGATCGCGGCGTCCTGGCCCGAGACCAGGGATTCAAGCACGAGCGCCATAGCGTCGTCATGGTCCGCCATCTTCGCGTCGATGACCACTTCGTTATCGTCAAGACCGTGCTTGTGGAACGCCTCGGCCGAACCGACGCGCTCGCAAATGCCCTTGGCCATGAGCGTATGCGTTTCAACATTGATAAGCTGGTACTTCAGCGAAGATGAACCCGCATTGATAACCAAAACGTTCAACGGCCTGCCTCCTTACCAAAAGATTTCGAGCACTCATTGTAGATGCAAAACACGCCGCACGTTGCTGCAAGCGGCGCCCGCGCGGCACTCTGTCGGCAAGCGGCGTTACGAAAGCGTGGTATCGCGCTGCTCGTCCGACACCTCCGGCTCAAGCTGGCCCATGAGCACGTCGACCTTCTGTTGCGCAGTTGCCAGGCGGCCCTGCAGGGCGCGCAGCAGCGCAACCCCGCGCTCGTAGCTGGCAAGGCTGTCCTCCAGCTCGAGGGTGTTGGATTCAAGCACGCCGACGATGCCGTCCAGCTCCGCCATGGCCTCGCGAAACGTCAGATCCTCTACCGGCTTCAAAGCCTCATTGCCCATTTGATGATTCCTTTCACGCAATATCGTCCACGCCGGCGCGCCGGACCCCCGACACGCAGCACTCGATAACGCCATCCGATACCGTCACATCAAGCGGCTGCCCCGTCTTCGCCTGCTCAACCGACTTCACTACGCCCCCATCGCCGTCGCGGGCGATGGAATAGCCCCTGCCGAGGACGGCCAAGGGCGACAGCGCATCAAGCTGCGCCGCCGAAAGGCCCGCCTGCCGGCGAAACGGCTCAAGCAGCTGGCAACCCGCCGAGCGCAAGCGCCGCTGCTCGTGATCAAGGGACATCCGCGTTCGCTCGCAAGCCTGGGGAATCACATGCACCAGACGCTCGCGTGCGCGTTGCGTTTGCGACGTCGGCGGGTCGAGCACCTGCGATAGCGCCTGCGTCAAACGCTCGCGTTGCCGCTGAACGGCGGCTGCATCAAGGGTCAAGGCGTTAGGGAGAGCCGAACCTAAACGCTCGCGCAGCCGTTCGACCTGCGCACGGTCGCGGTCCAAGCTGGCAGGCAGCGCCCGTGCAAGCCTATCGGCGCACAGGTCCACCCCTTGCGAGGAGGCCGCCAGCAGCGCATTGGGGTCGCAGAAGACCGGACGGCCCGCAAAGCGCCCAACCTGCGCCGCACTGCCTTCAAGAGCACGCTGGACGCAGGCATCCAGGCTGCTGCGGCGCGCATCGAACAGCGCTTCAAGGTTTTCACGAGCGGGACTCACAGCCTCGGCTGCGGCCGTGGGCGTCGAAGCGCGCAAGTCGGCAACCATGTCGGCAATGGAGGTGTCGGGCTCGTGCCCGATTCCGGTGACCACCGGCACGGGGCATTTCACGATCATGCGAGCCAAGAACTCGTCGTTGAAGGTCATTAAGTCCTCATACGACCCGCCGCCGCGCACCACGAGCACCACCTCGGCGCCGGCGTGCACCACGGCGCGCATCCCCTCGACGATGCCAGCCGGGGCTTGCGGGCCCTCGACCGCAACGCCGGAGAACAGCACCCGCGCCACGGGGAAACGACGGCGCAAGGTGCGCAGCACATCATGTACCGCATCGCCGCGCGGGCTTGTGACCAGGCCGATGGTAAGGGGGTACGCAGGCAAGGGCAGCTTTCGCGCGGGGTCCGCAAGGCCCTCGGCGGATAGCTTTCGCGCAAGGTTCGCCACCTGCAATCGCAGCTGGCCCTCGCCCACCGGCGCCAACGAGAACACGTCGAAGTTCATGCGGCCTTTCGCCGCGTACAGCGTGAACCTGCCCGTCAACTCCACCAGCTGCCCGACCGCCACCTGCACACCGGCGGCGCGGAAGCGGTTGTTCCACATCATGCACGGAAGGCTTGCCGACTTGTCCTTGACCGTGAAATACACGGCCTTGTATCCGGGCTTGTTCGACAGCTCGGATATCTCGCCGACCAAGCGCACCGTCACGCCTTCGAGCGCCCCTTTCGCCAGCTGCATGGCAGCGGATACCGACATGGCACGCGAGGCCGCTTCCCCGTTGTGCGAAGCGGCGTTCGCACCCGCCGCCTTATGCGCGCCGAACGCAGCCGCGCATGCGCGAGCCGCTTCCTCGGCGTTTCGCGCAGGGCCCGCGGAAGCCCCCGGGTCAGCAAAAACGCCGCGGGGTCCTCCCGCGGCGCCGTTATATGATCGATCGTAAGCCACGTTGCTACTCGTCACGAGACTGCAGCAGCCATAGCAGCTGCAGGATGGACGTCAAGGCGGCGGCGACGTAGGTGAGCGCGCAAGCGCGCAGCACGGAATACGCGCCGCCCTGCTCGGCCTGCGAGATGCCCTGGGTCTTGAGATACGCAAGGCCGCGACGCGACGCATCGAACTCGACCGGCAGCGTGACCAGCTGGAACAGCACCACCACGGCGTACATGACGATGGCAAGGGTGGTAAGGCCCGACAGCTGCATGAAGATGCCGAACATCAGCAGGAACACCCAAGCGTTGGAGGCGAAGTTCACCGCCGGCACGAGCGCGCCGCGGATCTTCATGGGAGCATACCCCTGCGCGAACTGGATGGCGTGTCCCGCCTCATGGCATGCCGTGGCAATGGCCGTGATGGAAGTCCCGCCGAACGCATCGGGGTCCAGGGTAATGGAATTGTTGCGTGGGTCGAAGTGGTCCTGCTGCGGGCCGCCGCGATACACCTGCACGCCATGCACGCCGTTTGCGGCAAGCATCATCTCGGCCATCTGCGCGCCGGTGACGCGCGTGGACGCGGGAACGTGCAGGTATTTGTTGATCTGGCGGTTCACGTACCATGACGCGCCCATGCCGATGACCATGGTGACGACGATCAGGCTCAAATAGCTCATGCTCATGTGGGTGATGCAACTCCTATCGAATGCGTACGGCGCATGCCCTGCGCCCCGGGGCGCAGCCGCAAGGCGGCGCGCTCGGTTCAACGAACCAAAAGTATACCGAAGCGAAACCCCTTGCCCGCAGCTTCACGAATGTTCCCGCGAAACGTTCGCAATCCGTTACCGGAAACGCATGTCCATCGCCGCTTGCAAGCCGCCGCGTAACGCGGCGGCCGCTCGTCTACTCTTCGCCATCCAGACGCGTGACGCGCAGGTCGTGGCCGTCCAATGACAGCACGAGCTTGCCCTCGAGCAGCTCGATGAGCTCCTCGCCAACAAGCGCCCTGCGCCAGCCGCGCAGAAGGTCGATGCCCTGACGGTATCCGCGGGCCATGCGCACAAGATCGTCATGGCTGGCAAGCGTGGGAAACGCCACGCCGTTCTCCTTGGCGCGCAGGCGCACGAGCGCGCTCATAAGGTCGAGCGGAGCATCCACGTTGGGCTCGTTTCGGCCGCTGCGATCAAGCTCGGGCCAGCTTTGCGGCCCGGACTCCAACGCCTTCTTCATGAGTCCGGCAACCGTTCGGGCATCGCGGGTGTTGAGCTTCTCGCGCATGCCGCGCACCATGAACAGCTCGTCGATGGTGCGGGCCTCGCGCTTGCACGCCTCGACGATCTGCTCGTCGGTGATGACCCATTTGCGCGGAACATTGCGCTTCTGCGCCGTGACCTCGCGCCATGCAGCCACCTCGCGCGCCGCCGCCAGCTGCTTTCGCGAAAGCTGGCCGACGCGCTTGAGCCTGCGGTAGCGTTCGCGCTCATCGGATTCGAAACGCGCAGGATCGCACATCTCGGCAAACTCGGGGTCGAGCCAATGAAGGCGCCCTTGTCGCTCCAATTCCTGCTTCATATGCTCGTACATGCGGGGAAGGTAGATGACATCGTCGGCGGCATAGCGCAGCTGGGATTCCGACAGGGGGCGACGCGACCAGTCGGTGAAGGAATCGACCTTCTTGAGCGCCACGCCGCACTCGGCGCCGACCAAGGCGCCGTAGCCGATCTGCTGCGTGTGCCCCAACAGCGCCGCCGCCACCTGCGTGTCGAACAGCGGCTGCGGAAGCACGCCCACCTCGTGCCACAAGATCTCAAGGTCCTGCCCGCCGGAGTGCAGCACCTTCATGACGCCGGCATCCTCGAGAAGCGGCGCCAGCACATGCAGATCCTCCATGCAAAACGGGTCGACCACCGCCACCTCGTCGTCGGTGGCGAATTGGATCAAGCACAGGCGCGCATAATAGGTCTTCTCGCGTAAAAACTCGGTGTCGATGGCAAGGACGCTTGAGCGGCGTGCTCGCTCGACGAACGCCTCCAGTGCTTCTTGATCTTCGATATACACCCGGTAATTCCTCACGTTCATATCGTTGTGCTTTATGATGTAAGAATACCGCAACGGAAGGGAAAACCGTGAAACTGCTTGTCATCAACAACCTGGCATCGGGATACGGCGAAGGCGCCATCTACGATTTCATGCGCAGCTTCGCCGCCGACGGCGACGACATCTGCATGCGCTGCACCAACGGCACCACCCCGATAAACACGCTGCTCGACGATGCGAAGGACTTCGATGCCGTGATCGCGGCGGGCGGCGACGGCACCGTGGCCACGGTGTGCTACCTGCTGGCCAGCACCGGCATACCCGTGCTGCCCTTCCCCGCCGGCACGGCCAACCTGCTGGCCCTTAATCTCGCAAGCCCGCTCGAGCCCCATGCGCTTGCCAAGATGGTGCGCGCCGGCAAGACCCTTGATTTCGACATGGGCGAGATCTGCGTCGACGGGCATCGCTTTGGGTTCTCCATCATGGCCGGAGCTGGCTACGACGCCGTCATCATGCGCGGAGCGCAACGCGGCAAGCGGCTGTTGGGCCCCATGGCGTACCTGCAATCGGCGGTGGCCAACGCCATGCCGCAGCAGTCGAAGTTCACGCTTACTTTGGACGGTCGTCAGGTACAAAGCGAAGGCCTCGGAGTGCTGCTGGTGAACTTCAGCAAAATCCAGTTCGATATCGCGGTCACGCACGACAACAAGCCGCGCGACGGCGAGTTCGATGTGGTGGTGCTGAAGGCCAAGACCGCATTCGACCTGATACCGGCCGCCATCGCAGGCCTTTTGGATCGAGACGGGGAATTCCCCGACCGCACGGATGCGCTCGAGATCTTCCGCGCCAAGGAGGTCACGATTGAAGCCGACCCGGCCATGGAGGTCCAATACGACGGCGAGGCCACCGGCCTTTCCACGCCGTTTTCCGCGCGGATTATGCCCAGGGCCACCCGCCTGTTCATCTCCGACGAAGGCTACTCGCAATTCGCACGATAACAATATGGCGAAACGGCAGCGGCCCCGCAGGCTCAAGTCCTGCGGGGCCGCTTCGTTTCAGGTGCGCCGGCCGAATCCGCAATGCGGACCTTTTCCGGTAAGCTGGCCATCCATCGGCCGCATGCGGCCGATGGCGGTCGTCCAAACTCGCATCAGAGCAGACAGGCTAGCTGTTCGCCTGCTCGCTCTTGAGCTGCTCGCCTTCGAGCTGCTCCTTCCTGCGCTCTTCCTTCCACTTCGCCAGGTTCGAGCTGTAGCGCATTTGAATGAGCTCCAGCACCACCGCGAACACCATGGCGCAGTACACCATGAGCTTCTCCATGTGCATGCCGAGCACCTCGATGCCGGAGTTGATGCCCAGCGAATCGAAGAACAGCAGCATGCCGATGACGGTGATGAACACCAAGGCCAAGATCTTCATCTCCGTGTGCCTGTTGATGAAATCGGCGATGGCATCGATGAACACCATCATGATGACGATGGCGAAGATGACCGCCATGATCATGATGATCAGATGCTCCGCCAAGCCCACCGCGGTGATGACCGAATCAATGGAGAACACCAGGTCCATAACCATGATGGTGGCGATAGCCTGGCCCAGGCCGATGCGGTGCAGTTGCTTGTGCTCCTCGGAATGCGCGGCCTTCTCCTCGGTCAAGGCCAGCACGTCGCGAAGCTCGTCGATGCCCTTGTAGATGAGGTATGCGCCGCCCGCCAGCAGCACCAGGTCGCGCACGTTGAACGCATGTTGGAAAAAGCCCAGGTCCAACGTGAACAGCGGTTTGGTCATATGTACCAAATAGCTTGCAAAGCACAAGAAGATGCAGCGCGATATCATAGCGCCCAACAGACCGAGCTTACGACCGATATGCTGGTGCTCGGGCGCCAGGCGGTTGGTGGTGATGGAGATGAACACGATGTTGTCCACGCCCAGCACCACCTCCAAAAACATCAGCGTCAGCAGGCTGATCCAAGCTTCGGGCGTGGCGAAGATGGAAAAATCCATTGTCATTGCTCCTTTATGTCGTTTCGTCCGATCCAAAGCGCGCCGTGGCGCACGGCGCGCGGTTTACCCCGTCTTCTCGGATGAGCAGCGCAACAAAAAAGACTCATGGCGCAACGCATTGGAAAACGTTGCGCCATGAGTCTTGCAATTTCAGGTACGCCAGACCGTTGCCGGCCACGATGTTGAACGCACCGCAGGTATGTCCTGCCAGCTACTCCCCCATGGGCATTCCGTAGGCTACCATGAGCGCCCCCTTAGGGCAATGCTATACTTACCCACGCACACAAACCGACTAAAACCGACAGGCAGGTACCCATGTCGTTATTCCATCGCCATACCGATTACTCCATCGAACAGGGCAATATCCGCTACATGGACGGCTCAAGCCTGCTGCGCCCTATGGACATGCCGCGCAGCCAGCAGATCGTCATGGCGGTTTTCGTCGTCATCGCCGTGATCATCGGCGTTCGCCTGGCGGCCGGGGCCATCACCGCGGTGAACGATTCGAACACCCAGAATAAGGCAAGCGTGGAGGAGAACCTCTCGCGCACGGTCAGCTACAACCTACCCGTTCTCACGCAGATGGCGGATATGGACGACCAGGCGATTCTGGATTCGCTCTCGGCAGCGGGCTACACCGTGTACAACCGAACCGCAGAAGGCACCGCCGGCCTTGATCTGGTCAAGCTTCCCGAAGACGTCACCGTTGCCGATGCAGCCGCCATGTACGCGAAGGGCGTGGGCGGCCTTTCGGCATCCCAAGCGGCACTGCTGCTCAACGGCAGCTGGACGCTTACCGTCGACCGCTCCGATACCTTGACCATGGCGGTCAAGTACGCCGATTTCTCCTCGAGCACGCTCGAGGCCGCCATCCAGGCAGCCGTCGCCGCCGAGGGATTCCAGGCCGCAAGCACGTCCACGGACACCGACGAGGTAGGCAACACCTTCCAAACCGGCACCGTCGACATCGATGACGTCACCTACACCTGGCGCGTGTCCGCGGCCCCGCTGTCGGACAAATACGACATCAAAGGCCTGCCGAGCAACGCAGCATACGTGGGCATTCGCCTGACGGCCATGTAGAACGGCCCCCTATGCAGCAAGACACCCCGCAGATCGCGAAACGCCGAGCTCGCGAAGAGAAGACCATCTCGCAGATGGTGGCACTGTACTGCGCTGGCAACCATGAGCCTGCCAGCAGGATCGAAACCGCCGTATGCGGCGAAGCAGTGTGCCCGGAATGCGCCCAGCTTGACGAATACGCGGCGTTGCGCACGCGCCGATGCCGCAAAATGCACGTGAAGACCAGCTGCGACGCCTGCGAGAACCACTGCTACAAGCCGGAAATGCGCGAGCGCATCCGCCAGGTCATGCGATACAGCGGTCCGCGCATGATAACGAAGCACCCCGTTGCCGCGATCAGGCATCTGCTAGGGAGATAACCGAAAACGCCACGCGATCGCGTGGCGTTTTCCTCATCCGCACCCCTAAGATCGAACGCTTGCGCGAAGCAAATCGCCCGAACCGCATATTACCCCCTGGGATGTGCCCGATGATGCTCGGCGCCCAAACGCTCGGGAGTGGTATGCGTGTAAATCTGCGTGGTGGACAGGCTTGCGTGACCGAGCATCTCCTGAACGCTGCGCAAATCGGCGCCGCCGCTCAGCACGTCGGTGGCGAAGGTGTGACGCAGGTCGTGCGGCGTGATGATGGACGGAAGCCCCGCTGCGGCAAGCGCCTGTTTGAACATCTTGCGCATCGCATCGGTACCCATTTGGTTACCCCGCGTCGAGACGAAGAAGTACGGGCAATCCTTATCCTTGACAAGCAGGGGCCGCGCGAACAGCAGATACGTGCGCATGCTCGAAAGCGCAAGATCGTGCAAAGGCACGATGCGCTCCTTAGCCCCCTTGCCGAGCACACGGCATTGGCCCTGATCGAAATCAACCGCGGAAACCAATAGCCCCGAAGCCTCCGAAATGCGCGCCCCGCACGCATACAGAAACTCGAGCAACGCCTGATTGCGCATCTCGGAAGGCGTGCGCTCATCGCGCCCTTGGGAATCAAGCCGTTTGCCGTATACGCCTAGCAGCGCGGCAACGTCTTGAGGGCGAAGATGATGCGGCAGGCGCTGCGGCTGCTTGGGACCGGAAAGCGCGCTGGCGGGGTCCTCCGACACGATCCCGTTGACGTTGAGCCACTGGAAGAAGGTTCGCACGGCGGACAGCCTGCGATTCACCGTGGCACGCGAGTACTGCGCCTGCTCAAGCTGGCTTAAATAGCGGCGAAGCTGCCGGTGGGTAGGATGCAGCCCGTCGACGCGCGTTCGCTTTGCCCATCGGGCATAATCGAGCAGGTCGATGCGATACGCGCGCAAGGTGTTCTCGGAGGGGTTGCGCTCGGTACGCCACGAGCCGATGAAGCGCTCGATAGCCGAGAACAGGCGCGCATCCACATCCTTGGGCGCCTTATCGTCGCAAGCGGCGTCGGCCTTAGGCGCCATGCCCGACAGCTTCCCCCGCACAGCCCAAAAGCCCGCAGCCGCGCAGCTCGTCGCAATAGCGCTCAAGGGCCTGCGACCCGCGCTCGGCATAGGCCGCATAGCGCTGCCCCTTGTTGCGGATTCGCTGCTCAAGCGGCTCCATGATGCCGAAGTTCACGTGCATGGGCTGATAATCGACGGTGTCGGAATCGGTGGCGTATGCCAGCAATGCGCCAAACGCCGTTTCCACCGGCAGCTGCGGAGCCTCCACATCGCCGAGCAGCGCGGCGACATGCAACGCCGCATGAAGCCCGGAACGGATCGCCTCGCAATAACCCTCGGTGCCCGCCAGCTGACCCGCCACGAACACGGGCACATCGACGCCACCGGTGCTGCGAAGCCTAAGCTCGGGCGTCAACAGCTTCGGGGCGTTGATGAACGTGTTGCGATGCATGACGCCATAACGCGCGAACTCGGCTTGCTCCAAACCCGGGATCATACGGAACACGCGCTTTTGCTCGGGGAACGTCAAGTTGGTTTGGAAACCCACCAGGTTATAGCTTTCCCCATGCGCATCCTCGGCACGCAGCTGCAAGGCGGCCCACGGGCGCCTGCCCGTAGCGGGATCGGTCAGACCGACGGGCTTGAGCGTGCCGAAGCGAGGCGCATCGACGCCCTTGCGGGCGATCTCCTCGATGGGCTGGCAAGCCTGGAACAGATCGCGCGTCTCGAATTCGCGGCGAATCACGCGATCGGCGTCGACCAGCTGCTCGATGAACGCCTCGTATTCCTCGCGCGAGAACGGCGCGTTCAGGTAGTCGCCCACCTGGCCGCCCGCATCCTCGTAGCGGCTTTGGCGGAACAGCTTGCCCATGTCCAGCGAATCGGCCATGACGATAGGCGCCGCCGCGTCGTAGAACGCCATATGGTCCGACCCCGTGATCTGGGAAAGCGATTCCGCCAAAGCATCGGAGGTCAACGGACCGGACGCCAGGATGACGGCATCGGCGCCCTCGCATGCCTGCTGTACCGAGCGCACCTCCGCGTGCTCCAGGGAAATGCCCGGGTGCTCCTGGATGCGCTGAGTGATCTGGCGGGCGAACGCCTCGCGATCGACTGCAAGGGCACCTCCGGCCGCCACGGCATTGTCAAGAGCGGCGGCGTGCACCTGCGAGCCGAGCGCGGCAAGCTCGGCTTTCAGCATACCCGCCGCGCTTTCCGGTTTCGTGCTCTTCAGGCTGTTCGAGCAGACCAGCTCGGCGCACAGACCGGTTTTGTGCACAGGCGTGCCCTTTTCGGGGCGCATTTCCACAAGGCGGACCGAGAACCCTCGATCCGCTAGCTGCAAGGCCGCCTCGCTTCCCGCAAGACCGGCCCCGATGATTGAGATTCGTTTCATAGTTTCCATAGTCCATAGCATACCAGACGCTACGCCCGCGGCCCCCAACGCCCATCAGGATAACGTGCGAACGAACCTGCTTGCTCGCCTACCGCCAACCGCTCCATCAACCAGGCGCGCGCATCCCGCTTGCCACAGTGCTCGCTCGCCAGTTCGTAGAGCTGCTCCATACCTAACGGCTCCGCCTGCAGCGCTGCCGTGATCGGGTCCGTGGCCGCGCGGCTTGCGCCGCGAGCGCCCCTCGAGCCGGCCGAGCCTGCTTGACCC
>ERZ1035027.471-NODE-471-length-22983-cov-23.166434_pt1 | contig 22983 bp, 14 predicted proteins | sample MGYA00520604_ERZ1035027 | MGnify/ENA primary metagenome ERZ1035027 (study PRJEB33766, sample SAMN09781743) | gut metagenome | biome: gut microbiome | host: Homo sapiens | place: Madagascar | study: EMG produced TPA metagenomics assembly of the PRJNA485056 data...
ATCAGCTTGTCGCCCTTCACGATGTAGCAGTTGTTGTCAGTATCCTTGCTGAACTCCTTCTGGGTATAGAGTCCCTGGAGCTGATAGTTGCCATTATCTGTTTCTGCTGTCTTTACTTCATTTGCAATCTCCTTGTTGGCTACAGTGAAGTCGAGCTTTGTTTCTCCATCCTTCATCTTGATAATAACAGGAGTACCAGCTGCGATGCTTCCCTCTATCTCTTCGAGTTCTACGGTTTCTGTAACATCATCAGCTGAAAGGAGTTTGAAGGCACGGAAGTTCTGATTTTCGAGCGATACCTCGAATGGCAAGCAGAGCGTAGCCCAAGTGGTGCCTTCCTTCATTGTGCGGTTGTAAGATGCAGCCTTGGCTGCGAATGGCTCGTAAGCCACGAAATCCTTATCGTCGTCAAGTACGAGATTATCCGTAGCAAGAGTTTCTCCCGTTGCTCCTATCTTCTCATCGCCATTCTTGCCTACCAGCTTGGTGAAATAACCAGTCTTGTAATTGGCGCAATGAACCCTCGTTTTCATTTCATCGTAAGCATTTGCTCCCTTGAGCTGTTCGTCATCATCGAACATAAAATGATTCAAATTATTAACATTGGTTGTTACAAACTTTTCGCTGGTGTAGATGGTTGCGAGATTTTTGCAAGAAGAGAACATAGCGAGCATATTTGTAACATTCTCTGTATTGAAATTATAGAGATTGAGCGAAGAGAGTTTTGTACAAGAAGAGAACATTAAAGACATATCCGTTACTTTCGCAGTGTTGAAGTTGGTGACATCAAGCGAAGTGAGAGCTTCGCATTGATAGAACATACCTTCCATAGTCGTCACCATCTCAGTGTTAAGATTTTCCATGCCTTCTATACGGGTCAGATTAAGGCATTCTCCGAACCACCAATAACAGCTCTTTGGTCTTGCATTGGCAAACGAAGCATCGAAGACGACCTTCTTGATTTTATCAACTAGAGAAGACCATGCAGGCTTAGCTCTACCCTCAAACAAGACATAATAAGTTACGGGCTTGAACCCCTTGTAGCTGAATGTAAGAGTCTCTGTGGCATTGTCAAACATAGCATACTCAAATCCAGGATCAAAGTAACCAGGCTGACTGCAGTTGGCATAGTTGTGGTCGATTTTGCTATCGTTGTAGCCTCTGAGGTTTGTGCAATCATTGAACATATTATCACCATTAGTAATCTGGTTCGTAACAAACTTATCGCTGACGAAGATGCTTTTGAGAAGGCGGCAGTGCTCGAACATGGAGCTCATATCCGTCACATTCGCTGTGTTGAAGCTAGTGAGGTCGAGTGAGGTGATATCGCTGTACTTGAACATGGAGCTCATATCCGTCACATTCGCTGTATTGAAGCTAGTGAGGTCGAGCGAGGATCTGATAGAGCAGGACTGGAACATGCTGCTCATATTTGTTACATTCGCAGTGTTGAAGTTGGTGACATCAAGCGAAGTGAGAGGATTGCATTCATAGAACATACCTTCCATAGTTGTCACCATCTCGGTGTTAAGATTTTCCATGCCTTCTATATGGGTTAGATTATGGCATTCTCTGAACCACGAATAACAGCTCGTTGGTCTTGCATTGGCAAACGAAGCATCGAAGATCACCTTCTTGATTTTATCGTTTCGAGAATACCAATCAGGCTTATTATTCCCCACATTTAAGTCATAAGCTCCTTCGGGCTTGGAAGTGTCGTATCTGAAAGTAAGCGTTCCTGTGCTATTGTTAAACTCGGCATAAGCCTTACAAGAGGTATTGTCGTAATTTGTCTGCGCAACCATGCCGGCTGGCAGAAGCAACAACATGAGCAACATCAATGGGAACAGGGCAAATCTACAGAACTTTGCCCCCCCCATAGTTCATACGGTCGACGTGCGACCCATTGGATTGATTTGAAAAATGTTTCATAATTTAATATTATATTTTGTTATTATTTTTTATCAAGAAATTACTGAATACTGATTGCCATCAGACTGACTACCAGACACACGAACGTGATAAACACTACGCCGAGAATGAGGCAGATATAGAAACGCCCTCTCCTGATGAAATCACCCAGGCTGAAATGACACATCGGGTAATCATCAAGATAGGTCCTATATTCCCTCACCATGACATTAATCATGATGCCAACATAAATGAGGAGAAACAAAGCTACTATCAGGATAGCCTGTTCTTCTTTGGCAAATGAATCTATTATACTTTTCATGGTGCAAAGATAGTGTTTTTCTTTGAAACAAGGTGTCGCATTCCCCCACATAGGTGTCGCATTCCTACAAAAAAGGTGTCTCATTCGTGGGGAATGCGACACCTAATACATACTTTTTAACAGTTTTTCTCTCTCCAAGCCGTAGGAGAGCAGCCTTCTTTCTCTTTGAACATACGGTAGAGATGGGTACGGGAAGAGAAGCCACACTCGGCAGAAATGATGTCATTACCGAAGTCGGGGTTATCCAACATCATCTTCTTGGCAGCCTCAAAACGCACCTCGGCAAGCCAGGGGCGGAAGGTGGTATTGAGACAGGATGAGAGGTAGCGCGACAACTCGTATCTGTTGATATCCAACGAACGTGACAGGGTAATCATATTCAGCGACGTATCCCTATAACCCTTGGTAGCACACCATTCATCCAACTTCTCACGGACGATCTTCTGCCGCCTTTCTGAACGCAGTGATTGTAAAGTTTCTTCTCTGTCATCAAGTTCAATGCAGCCCAGAAGTATGCGAGCTATTGATTTATGACACGCCCTCCTTCTTGTTGTTGGTAAATATAGGTCATGTTGTTGAAAGAGATAGGTCATGTTGTTGAAAGAGATAGGATAAGTTGCTGGAAGAGATAGGATAAGTTGTTGAAAGAGATAGGATAAGTTGCTGGAAGAGATAGGATATGTTGTTGAGACAGTCAGTATCTTCGGCCGCACAACAGCTGTTGTGCGCTTGCATAACAGCTGATATGCGCATGCACAACAGCTGTTGTGCATGCGTTGCCCAACTGTTATGCACCAACTATTGTCCAGACTTATGGCACCCCCAACAAAAAAAGGGGATGCACCTTCCTCACGGAAGCCATCCCCATATTGGTCATATCAACATAAAATTTTAATTTATATAAGAGAGATTTTCTTCTAATTCAATGAAGTAACAAAACTACATAGTTGCTTATTTCTGATTACATGAACTGCTTCAACTCAGAGAGATTTCTCTTCTCAGAAGTACCGTCCTTGTAAGTTACCATGAAGTAATCGTGAATTGACTTGCCATTCTTGAACTGAACGACAGCTACACCGCCTTCACGGAGCTGGAGTGTGAAGTAGCCTTCGCGCTTGCCATTAACATACTTGCCATGCCACTTCTCCTTACCATTCTTATAATAGGTAGTAACCTCACCATTAAAGATAGTATTGCGATCGTTGCCGAGGTCGATAAAACTATAACCACCTTCAGCACGGAGATTACCGTTCATGTAGAAGTCCTGGAAAACGTCCTTCTTGTTAAGGCCTGAACCAGTAGTCATCAGCAGTCTGTAATAACTAGCCTGATCTGCACTGGTTACATTACTCATATTTTCTGCATAGAAAATAGTGTCAGCTACAACTGTTGCATTCTCTACGTGCTTACGACCGAAAGCTGCTATGGTCATCAAAGCCATCAATGAGAATAATATCATTCGTTTCATATCGTTTATTTTTAGGATGTTATTTTTATTGTCATTGTTTCTTTTTCTGGTGCAAAGATACAACGATTTCCGAAAAGTTCATAATTCCTTAACGCTATTTTATCTTATTTTTTGGTCAAGTTATACTTTTTGCTTTAGAACGCACACAATCTTACAATTTGCAATTTCATGGCCTAAAATTTCGCATATTGCACGAAGACATACCTTACAAAACGCCATTTTCATGGAGTCAAGTTTACAAAATGTAACTGAATTGATATACATCAAGAAGATGGAAGCACAAGTTTTTTGGCATTTTGAGAAACTTTTTCAGGATATTTCTCGCCTATCTTCTTTTATTTTTGTATTTTTGCACGAAAATATATAATATAAGGTACGCGCATGAGAAAAATTCTTTATTTCATGATCGCCCTCACCGTCCTCAGCTTTGCATCATGCAAGGATACCGAAGGCTCTATCGGCGACCCTATCAGATCCAACGGGCAAGACCGTGACACAGATATCATTACAGGCGATGATTATGTTTATCATCTGCCTGTCATCTTTCATGTCTTCTACAGTAATACCACGCAATACATCGAATATACCCGCCTCAAGGAGATTCTCTCCAATGTGAACGAACTTTATCAGGGTGATGTATACAACTATCAGATGGATACCGTCCCGAGCGAGAACCTGCATATCCTGTTCGAACTGGCTGAGAAGAATGAGAGCGGCAAGAGACTCAGTACACCGGGTGTAGAATATATCAAGGTTTCAGAATCGGAGTTCGACTGTGAGAGCTTCATGAAGGACAAGAATTATGTAAAGTACTGCTGGGACCAGAACAACTACATCAATGTGATGGTATATGCCTTCAAGAAGACCGATAAAAACAGCACCACGCTGGGCATCAGTCATCTGCCTTATCAGGTAGGCGGCTATCCACAGATAGATGGTTTGAGCAATGGCAAGAACTATCCGCTGAGCAAACCGGGCAAATTTCCGTATTGCGTTTCGCTCAATTCAATCTATGTGGGAAAGAAGAATGAAGGATCCCGGTATACTGAAGACAAGTATAACAGGAAATATAAACCCGATATGTTTGACCCGAATGCTACTTTAGCTCACGAACTGGGCCATTATCTGGGTCTCTTCCACTGCTTCTCGGAAAAGTCTGTGAAAGGCAGTTCTGAGACTGCCAATGATGATGACGACTCAGACTATTGCGATGATACACCGAGCTACAACCGAATAGCATACGACAAATGGCTGACAGAATATGTCAGTAATGCAAAAGCGATCAATCCAGATACAGTTTTCAGCATGCGAGAGCTTGCCAAACGCACCAACAGCAAGAATGGGGAATGGCAGTCAGACAATCTGATGGACTACAGCATCTGTTACAGCATGCGATTCACCCCTGAACAGGCAAACCGCATCCGTCAGGTTCTGTATTATTCGCCCCTGATACCGGGTCCGAAGAAGATTCGTCCGAGAACCCGAGCATGGGATGAGATGCCGGAAACAGAAGATGACCTCCCTATCCGATATGCCAAGGAGAAGGCTGTCAGCATCAAGGACATCCGGATACTGAAGGCTGAGAAATAGCAAAATCAGAAAAAAGAGTATTAAAAGAAACAGAAACAAAAAGAAAATGAAATATACAATCAAGGCTCCACGCCAACTCAATGCAAGTATCAACTTGCCAGCTTCCAAGAGTATCAGCAACCGTGCATTGGTAATCAATGCCATGGCGGGATGCAAGTTGCAGCCCCACAACCTGAGCGATTGCGATGATACAGAAGTCATCATTGCGGCACTGCGCGATATGCCTGATGTCATCAACATCAAGGCTGCCGGTACCGCCATGCGCTTTATGACCGCCTATCTTTCTGCTACACCGGGCGAGCATACCATTACAGGTACCGAGCGCATGCAGAACCGCCCTATTGCTATCCTGGTAGATGCCCTGCGCTACCTCGGTGCAGATATTCTGTATGAGAAGAAAGAGGGCTATCCTCCACTCCACATCGTTGGTAAGCCACTGGAAGGCGGACATCTCGAAGTGGTGGGAAACATCAGTTCGCAGTATATCTCGGCACTGCTGATGATTGGTCCGATTCTGAAAAACGGTCTGGAACTGAAACTGACGGGCGAGATAGCATCACGTCCTTACATCGACCTCACACTGTGGACGATGCAGAACTTCGGAGCCAGCGCAGAATGGACCGATGTGGATACCATCACCGTAAAGCCACAACCTTACAGCTGCGTAGCCGACTACACCATCGAGAATGACTGGAGCGCTTCTTCTTACTGGTATGAAATGATGGCGCTGAACGGAAACCCTGATTCCGAGGTAAGACTCGAAGGTCTGTTCGACAGTTCCAAGCAAGGCGATTCTGTCGTGAAATACATCTTCAGTCTGCTGGGCGTGAAATCAGAATTTGAGAACCGTGATGTTCTTTCTCCTGTCAAGTTGAAAGTCCAGCGCTGTCTCTTGCCTCGTTTCGACTACGATTTCAGCGGTTCTCCAGACCTAGCACAGACCATCGTTGTAGCCTGCTGTGCCCTGGGCGTAAAGTTTAAGTTCACCGGTCTTGCCAGTCTCAAGATTAAGGAGACCGACCGCATCGAGGCATTGAAGAAGGAGCTGAAGAAGGTAGGTTACGTGATTTATGACGAGAACGATAACACGCTGATTTGGGATGGCGAGACCTGCGAGCCTAGTTTCGAGCCTATCGATACCTACGAGGACCATCGCATGGCACTTGCCTTCGCCCCTCTTGCCTTCAAGTTCCCTCAGATAGAAATCAACAATCCTGAGGTAGTGAGCAAATCCTATCCTCATTATTGGGAAGACCTGGAAAAGGTGGGATTTGAAATAGTTAACAGTTAATAGTTGATAGTTGACAGTTAATAGTTGACTGTTAATTGTTCAACAGCTTTACTAATCATAAAGTTCAAAGTTCAATATTCAAAGTTCAAAGTAAATGTTGTACCTGATTTTGGCCCTGGTGGCACTAGGAGTGATTTCCGCAGTCTTCGGCATCATCTCTCATCGCAAGGGAGAGGATGAAGAGCCTTTGCAGGAAGGAGTTTCGTGCAATACCTGCAACGGAGAGAACTCCAAATGCGAACAGGAATGCATGATGGAAGCCGCCACCAAGGAAATAGAATACTACGATGACGAAGAACTCGACCGGTTTGCAGGAAGAGCTGCCGACGACTATACCGATGAGGAAGTAGAGGAATTCTCGGAAGTGCTCTATACGATGCAGCCAGACGAAGTGGCGGGCTGGAACCGAAGTCTGATTCTGCGAGGCATCAACCTGCCCAACCAGATAAAGGACGAAGTCATCAGTTTTTTAAGTTAAACATGCAATGCGCAAAGTTTAAAGTTCAAAGTTCAAAGTAAAGACATGGATATACTGCAATATACATTTTTTCAGAATGCGCTGATTGGCGCCCTACTGGCAAGCATCCTTTGCGGCTTTGTAGGCACCTACATCGTCACACGCCGACTGGTTTTCATCAGCGGTGGCATTACGCATGCCTCTTTTGGCGGCATCGGTATCGGCGTATTTGCAGGCATCAACCCTATACTCTCTGCCATGGTATTCGCCATTTTGAGTGCTTTCGGCGTGCAATGGGTATCACGGAAGAAAGATGTGCGCAAAGACTCTGCCATCGCCATGTTCTGGACCCTTGGCATGAGCGTGGGCATCATCTGCTGCTTCCTTACTCCTGGATTCATGCCCGACCTGCCCTCTTTCCTCTTCGGAAGTATACTTGCCATCGACAGCACAGACCTCTGGCTTCTGGCAGGTCTTACCCTGTTTGTAGCATTGCTGTTCACCTTTCTGCTGCGTCCTATCCAGACCATCGCATTCGACAGCACCTTTGCCAAATCGCAACATCTGCCGGTTACAGCGATAGAATATATGATGATGACGCTCATCGCCATGACCATTGTGGCAACCATCAAGATGGTGGGCATCGTACTTGCCATCAGTCTGCTCACCATACCACAGATGACAGCCAACCTCTTCACCTACAGCTACAAGCGCATGATAGGTACCAGCATCGTGATAGGCTGCATCGACTGCATCGTGGGTCTCTATGCCAGTTATCTGCTCAATGTGCCATCAGGTGCAACCATCATCTTCGTCAGCATCATCCTGTTTGCAGCAGCAAGGATACTGGCAGCCAGAAAGCACTAAGGCTTTCACACGCCCTGAATGTATAATTTAAAATAAAGAAGAAACTTATGTTGAAGCATTTCCCATTCAGAAACCTCTTGCCAGCTATGGTTGTCCTTGCCTTTGCAATGGCCATAGCAGGATGCTCTACGCAGAAGAATACGGCGAAGAGCAGATGGTGGCATGCCTTCAACGCCCGATACAACACCTATTATAATGGTACCGTAGCCTATATAGAAGGCTCGCTCGAAAAGGAAAACGGAAATAAGGACAATTACTCTGAAATGATTCCTTATTATACGGTTGGCAACAAGAACAGCCGCGAACTGGGCAAGTCGAACTACGACCGCGCCATCGAGAAATGCGAGAAAGCCATTCACCAGCATAGCATCAAGCGCCGCCCGGTATGGGACAAGAAACGCCGCAAGACTGCCAAAGACCTGGAATGGCTGCAGCGCCGTGAATATAATCCGTTCCTCTGGAAGGCATGGATGCTGATGGGCCGTTCCCAGTTTTTTGAAGGCGATTTCCAGTCGGCAGCAGCTACATTCGCCTATATGAGCCGCCTCTACGCCACCCAACCCGGCATTTACGGCAAGGCACGTGCCTGGCTCGCCAAGAGTTATCTCGAATCGGGATGGATATACGATGCCGAAGATGTAATCCGTAATATCGAGCGCGATTCCATCCACTGGCGTGCCCAGAAGGAATGGGACAAGACCTATGCCCTCTACTATCTGAAGACCGGACGCTATCAGGAGGCCGTTCCGTATCTCCGCAAAGCCATCGGCTATGAGATGCGACGCAAGCAGAAAGCCCGCCTCTGGTATCTGATGGGACAGGTAGAAGCACAACAGGGACATACCCAGAATGCCTACCGTGCCTTCAAGCATGTCATCCGTCTCAATCCGCCTTACGAACTGGAGTTCAATGCCCGCATCTCCATGACCGAGGTACTGGCAACCAACAACTCCCGGAAGATGGTATCCAAATTGAAGCGAATGGCTGCGAGCGACAAGAATCAGGAATATCTCGACCAGGTTTATTATGCCATCGGCAACATACATCTCAATCAGGGCGATACCCTTCAGGCTATTGCTGCATACGAAAAGGGTGCCGCGAAATCAAGCCGCAACGGAGTAGAGAAAGGTGTATTGCTGCTGCATCTGGGCAATGTATACTGGCAATGCCACCGATATGGGGATGCCAAGCGATGCTATGATGCTGCCATCGGACTCCTGGACCAGGACCGCAAAGACTACAAACAGCTCTCCGACCGTTCGAAGGTTCTCGATGAACTGGTGCCTTATACCGACGCCATCCATCTGCAGGACTCCCTGCAATCACTCGCCCGCATGAGCGAAACAGAACGGAATGTCGCCATTGACAAGGTGATAGATGCCCTGAAAAAGCAGGAAAAGGAAGAAAAGAGAAGACTTGCCGACCAGGAACTGGCAGAAAAACAAGACAACCAAAGTGCCGGCAGAAACAACGGTAATAATAACAGCAGAAATAACAGGAACCAGAGAAACAGCAATGCCTCATCCGGCTTCGGAAACGGAGCCATGGGCAACGGCGGTTTCGGCAACAGCAATAACTGGTATTTCTACTCCCAATCTGCCGTAGCCCAAGGCAAACAGCAGTTTGAACGCCTCTGGGGTAAGAGAAAGAACATCGACAACTGGCGACGGAGTAACCAGACCGTAGTGGCCGATGCCAAAGGTGTAGAAGAAATGACTGATGAACAGCGCGATTCACTCCTCAACGAGGCACAGAAGAAAGACCTTGAGAAGGAGAAAGAGAAGAACCTGAGTGCAGAAGAAGATCCGCATCAGCGCGCCTACTATCTCGCTCAGATTCCGCTCACCGAAGAGAAAATGGCAGAAAGCAATCAGATTCTGGACGACGGACTGCTGCATGCCGGCATCATTCTGAAAGACAAACTCAATGATCTGGACGAAAGCGAACGCATGCTGAAGCGACTGGTAAAGAAGAACGCTGCATACGAACATCTCGATGACGCCTACTATCACCTCTACCTGCTCTACAACATCCGGAAGCAGCCAGCCATCGCCAGCCGCTATCTCGACCTGCTGAAAGCGAATTATCCGGAGAGTCAATGGACCGCCCTGCTCACCTCTCCTTATTATGAGGAAGATGCAAAGATGGGCATTCATCTCGAAGATTCGCTCTATGCTGCCACCTACGATGCCTTCAAGGCTAACCTATATAATAAGGTGGTACACAACCGAGCTATCTCTGACAAGCGCTATCCTGAAGGAGCCAACCGCGACAAGTTCCTCTTTATCGGCGGACTCACCCAGCTCCACGAGGGAAATATCCAGGCATGTCTCGACGATATGCAGCAGGTGGTAGAGAAATATCCGAACAGCCGACTCAGCGAAATGGCAGGAATGATTCTCAACGGAGTGAAAGCCGGCAGACAGCTCAAGGGCGGCACATTCGACCTGAGCAATGTATGGTCGCGCCGCAACGCCGTACTCAATGATGATGTCAAGACTAAAGCCAAGGTATTCAGCATTGAGCGCAACGAGCCGTTCGTCTTCATGCTCGCCTACGTTCCTGATTCTGTAAACGAGAACCAGTTGCTCTTCGAGATGGCGAAATATAATTTCACTTCCTATCTCGTGCGTAATTTCGACCTCGTCATCGATGAACAGAACGGTCTGCACCGCATGCAGGTAAAGGGCTTCCGCAATTACGACGAGGCACGCCAGTATGCCAACGACATCTACCAGCACCAGGCAATCACCCAGCTCCTCTCAAAGGGAGCCCGAGGCATCGTCATCAGCGAGCCAAACCTCCTGCTGCTGGGCACCAGTCTGAGCTACGACGATTATACCCTCTTCTATACCCAGCATCTGGCACCGCTGAAAATCAGCAAGGACCCACTGCTTGAAGAACCGGAGGAAATCATCCAGCAGGAAAAGACGGATGATACAGAAGAAAATGAAGAAGAAACCGGAACTGCCGAAAGCGGAACAACCGGTGAAATAGAAACCGGAACTACCGGAACATTCGATAATGGTACAACCGGAACTCTCAGCAACGGAACAACCGGAACCCAGGGAACCGATGCGGATATAAAGGAAGAAAAAGCACCAAATACAACTTTCGACAACGACGACAGTCTGGATTTGGACAGCGAAGAATATGATTTAGATGGATTTTAGTGAATAGTTATCATGTTTAAAAAGACAGAAACAGAACTTATCCTTCAACTCAAAAAAGGATCTATGAAGGCATTCGATGAAATCTACGGGCTATATGCCCGCAGACTCTTTGCCTTTTGCCTGAAATACACCAAGTCGAAGGAGAATGCTGAAGAAATCATGGAAGATACCTTCGTATGGCTCTGGAACAACCGAAGCACGCTGGAAGAGGCAGAAAGCGTAAAGCCGCTGCTCTTCCTCAGAGCCAAGCATTATCTCATCAACGCCTACAGGAAGGTCATCAATTCACCCGTGTATGAAGACTACATGGATTATCTTGACCATCACAACAGCACCACTGCAGACAGTCAGCTGGAGTATGATGATTTCGTCAGACAGCTCAACCAGATGCTTGCCAAGCTGCCCAAGACGCAGCAGGAAATCATCCGACTCTCCAAGTTGGAGATGCTCAACAATCAGGAGATTGCCGAGAAACTCAACTATAGTGAACAGACCGTTAAGAACCAGTTGTCGATGGGGTTGAAACAGCTCCGACAGCTTATCAGCAACCGCACCAACCTGATGTGGCTCTTGTTTTTAGTATAATTTAACGGTACATTCTCTACCGAACCATGTATAACCTAAAAAAGGATTGTTTTATGTTAGACGACATCAAGAATAGTACAGACTTAGCTAATCTGAAAGAACGGATCAACAACTGTTCAGATGAAGAATTAGCAGCAGCCATGGAAGAGGAATGGCTGCACGGCATCATCCCGGATAGCGGTATCTCAGACGAAGATTTGGCACGTATCAAGGCCGAAATTCATGAACAGATAGGAACCCGTAAGCAATTCACCCTGAAGCGCGTCCTCAAGTGGACCCAGATAGCGGCAGCTATTGCCCTGCCTATCTGCATGGTGATTATGGGAATGATGTATAAGGAAAACAAGCAATATGCCGCGATTCCGCTGACAGAAATCACCACCCAGGAAGGCGAACAGGTGAGCATCACCCTACCCGACAAGAGTGTGGTAGCGCTCAATTCGCTCTCCAGCATCAAGTATGCACCACAGGATTTCTGCAAGGACAATCGCGAGATTGAATTTGAAGGCGAGGCTCACTACAAGGTAGCCAAAGACGCCCGACATCCATTCATCATCCACATGCAGGGAATGGAAATCAAGGTGTTGGGCACTGAGTTTAACGTCATCAACAGAAAGAAAGAACAGACAGCAGAAGTTGCGCTGCTCAACGGTAGCGTGATGCTCACTTCCCTTGCCAACGGCAGTACCTATACGATGAAGCCTAACGAAATCGTAGTGGTGAACAAACAGACTGGAAAGATGGATATCCGCGAAACATCGCATATCGAGGATGCCTGTGCATGGCAGAAGAAGCAGCTGGTATTCCGTGATGCATCGCTGGGCAGAGTCATCAGAAGCCTGGAGAAGAATTACGGAGTAGAGATTGCTGTAGAAATGGATACCATCGAACCTTTCACAGGAACCTTGCCGAACAACAGCCTCACCGAGGCGCTGCAGATTGTCTCTGAAGCCTATCAGGTGAAGTTCAGCAAGACACCAGCCGGAAAGTATGTTTTGAAATAATATACACACACGCTTTCCAAGCGTATGGAATTTGCTTATTACAGTTCAATCATTTAGGGTAAAAAGTAAGCCTTTGAGCTATCATTTCCGATATGCTCAAAGGCTTTTTTATTTAGGTCTTAAGATGTGCCAAATCCCGTTGGCATGACGTTTAACACAGGAGATTATCGTTTATTTTCCATAATCATTGTACATCATGATCAGGCAAGCGGCACTCCAGCTGAAGTGGGAAGCCTGCATTGGCTTGCCGGTATGCGTGTCATAATTCTCATAGATTGGGGTACCTGCCGAAATGCCCTGCAAATTGCGGAACACCTGGTCGGTATAGGCATCTGCCTTCTTCTTCTCACCATAGTTGCGATAGCCCTTGATGCCATAATAGGTCTGGTCGAGCCAGATAGGACCGCGCCAGTAACCCTGCGGATTGTACTTCGGATTATCGGCTGCTATCGTCGGGAATGGGATGAAGGTAGAAAACTTCTTCTTGTTGTCGAGCAACTTTCTTGCCTTGGCAAACTGCTTAGGCGTTGCTATGTTCGCCCAGAAAGGAATATAGCCCTCACAACCAGCCTCACGTACAAAACTTCTGTCGGCATCCAAACGGCGGTCGTAGAAGAAACCATCTTTCTGGTCAAAGAAATAATCGGCAACCAGTCCACGATAGTCAGGCAAGTCGAAAGGCTCGCCCAGCAATCCGGCAAATTTCTTGAGCAAGGTATACTCCAGCGAGAGATAAGCATTCAGGTCAACACTCTCCTGATCAGTACTCCATGCATCCTTGCCGTTCTGCAACATCTTGGTACCGTCGAAACGGATGGCATTATCCATACCGCTCTCCCAGGCAGCTGCCTCCAGCGTGCCATCAACCGAACCGAACTCACAGATGTGGTTCTTGTCGTGATCTCTCTTCTCATACCACCACTTGTGATATTTCAGAAGCTTCGGATACATCTCCTTTACGAAAGCCAGATCCTGGGTATGCTCGTAAATCTCGTTCACCGCCCAGGCTGCCAGAGGAGGCTTACTGTCGCGGTAGTTGTTCTCAGAAGCATCCGGATAGATGCAGTCGATAATCATGCCGTCTGGCTGCTGGTAGTCGAACATCACGCGGATGTTATCCTTCGCCAACTCCGGGAAGAAGGAAGCCATACCGGCAGAGAAACGCCAGCAGTCCCATGCCCAGCAACCTACGAAATAGCCTACAGCATGACTAGGCACGATGCCGTCATGATACAGGGCACCTCGCTTGGCACGCCAGTTGGAAAGCAGGGTGACGATGGATTTCGCAGCCACCCGGTTGTATTCTGTAGGCATATCATCACGGATTACCTTCTTCAGATAACCGTTCCAGCGCTTCTCGTTTTCATCGAGTGCTACCTTCGGATTGGCAAGCAGACTGGCTGTATGCACATGCTGAACCGAAGCCTCGGTATCCTGCTCTACCAGCGAAATGGCGATGGTGAGCTGCTCTACACCTCCTGGCACGGTAGCCAGATAGTTGTGGTCGGTATCAGTCACTTTAACCTCCTGAGGGAAGTCGATGATGACGCGTTCACCGTAGAAGTCTCCGATGGTAACACGGTTCTTGCAACGTGATACATTGGCACGGGTACTGATGCTGTCGGCAGTAAACGTGAACGGAACCTTGGACGGATTGGTAACTGTTAGCAACGCCGTACGGGCATCAACAAACTGCAGACTCTCATAGAAATCGGCACCATCCTTCTTCAGGCTCATCCTGATTTCGCCCGGATAATAGCTCTGCTCCTGCACGGTACCATCAATGAGAGATACCAGCGAACGGGCATACCAGTTGCGGTAATAGATACTGAATGGTCCGCAGAAACCTGCGGTAGGTTTCTCCTTCTCTGAGAGGGTGAAACCCATCCATGAACCCATATCCGTAAAGCATCCGTTCTGACGGCGGGGAGCACCCGGAGTCAGCTGGATGTCAAGAATATCCTTATACTCCTGACGGGTGGTCTGTGCCATGCCGTCCATAGACAGCATGGCAAGCCCCATAGTCAATATAGCTATAGACTTAGTCTTCATATCGTTTATTTTAAGTTCTTAATAGTAAAGCTATAGCTCCACTCCTTTGGTGTGATGGTATATTCCGGATGCACCATAGCGCCCCAAGTATTATCACCACCAACACCCATCTGCAAATGGTCGATGTTCACCCATACCATGTCCTTCTTGTCTACACAGCCGCCATGACGGTGCTCGATGGTAGAAGGAACATAGAGGAGATCATCCTGTGGGAAGTTCCAGGCACTTACACTCAATGGCTCAGCACCTTCCACCCTGATACCAGCTCCAGCCTTCGAAGCGAGGGTGAACCAGCGTACATCACACTTGTTGGCGGTTTCCTGTGCTCTTACGTATGGATGATACTGCTCCCATACACTGGCAGAATACTTACCGATGAGGTAACCGCTCTTACGGTCGGCATAGTTCTCCTGCGGACCTCTACCCAACCAGGTCATCTGGTCGTAGTCGCCCTTCAGAATCATGCGCATACCGAGACGAGGCATCTCCGGCAGAGCCTTGTTGCCAGACATGAAGTGCATGTTCACCTCTACATTTCCATTGGCAAGCATCTGATAGGTAATCTGCATCTGAGATTCCTGCTCAGGCATATCGAAGTCTGCTGTGACGGTAGCCTTCCGGTTGTCTGCCTGAGTCTTGATGCTCTTCAGTACCATCTTCTTTCCTGCCTCACGCCAGGTAGCGCAGCGCTCCTGAGTACCGTTAGCCACATCGTTGTCGGTAATACCGCGCCAGAAGTTTGGCTGCAAGCCTGCCAGCAGCATTTCCTTGCCGTCATATTTCAAAGAGGTCATCTCGCCGGTCTTCTTAGAGAAGCTGATGCTGAAATCCTGGGGCTTTCCCTGGATGGTGATGGCATCTTCTGTCTCGGTCTTCTCTATCTGTCCGCTTACCTGTTCCTGAGCCTTTTCCAGTCGTACAGGCAGCTGCATCTGCTCGATGGCTACCTCGTGACCTGCAGGAACGGCTCCGGTAGCCTGCTTGCTGAAGGCGCGCAGGGTGAGGAAGTATTCCTTGTTGTCGGCAGCAGGAAGAGTGCCCATCGGTATCTCCATCTCCTTAGCCTGATGAGGCAGGAGGGTTGGGAAGTTCATCTTGCCGCTTCTGATGGTTTCGCCGTTTGCCTCTACTGTCCAGAAGAGTTGATAATTGTCAAGCGTGGTATAGTCGAATCGGTTGGTTACCTTGATGCGGTTCTGCATGAAGGCTACTGGCTCGAAGGCGATGTTCTGGTAAACCTTCTTCACCTCCCAGATATGTGGATGCAGCGAGCGGTCGGCTGCTACAAGTCCGTTGGCACAGAAGTTGGAATCGTTTACTACGCCTACGAATCCCATATCGCCACCATAAGCCCAGTATTTGTGTCCCTTGTCATCGGTCTTGGCGATGGTCTGGTCTACCCAGTCCCAGATGAAACCACCCTGCAACTGGTCGTATTTGTAAATCAGATCCCAGTAATCCTTGAGGTTACCCTCGCTGTTACCCATGGCATGGGCGTATTCGCAGAGAATCAGCGGACGCTCATCACGCTGGTTGACATGGCGGCGCAAAGACCAGATGCGGGCATACATCGGACAGTAGATATCCGACTTGGCGTAGTAACCGCCGCCCTCATACTGTACCGGACGGGTTGGATCCATCGCCTTGCTCATATCGTAGAGTTTCTCGAAACTCTTGCCATATCCGCTCTCGTTACCCATAGACCAGATGATGATGGCGGTATGGTTGCGGTCGCGCTTGATCATGCGATACATGCGGTCGTGGAAAGCAGGATACCAGTCTTCTCTGTCTGCCAGCTGTTTGTATTCAGTATCCAGGATACCATGACACTCGATGTTCGCCTCGCCCACCATGTAGAGACCATACTTATCGCAGAGCTGATACCACTCCGAATAGTTTGGATAGTGAGAGGTACGCACGGCATTGATGTTGAACTGCTTCATCATCTTCACATCCTTCACCATCTCACCGATGCTGAGGGTTCTGCCGTGTACGGCATTGTGCTCCTGTCGGTTCACACCCTTGATGGTGATGGCTACACCGTTTACCAGAAGCTGTCCGTTCTTCATTTCGATGGTACGGAAGCCGAAAGGCTGAGCCACACTCTCCTCTACTCTACCATTCCTGTCGGTAGTATTGATGACGAGAGTGTAGAGATAAGGGCTCTCTGCGCTCCAAGGCTGCACGTTTTTCAACAGCTTTTCGAAATGAATCAAGGTATCAGCAGGTGAGGTGATGCTCTGGATTTGTTTGAAGAGAGATTTACCTGTTGCCGAAAGCACTTTCACCTCAACCTTCTGACCCTTTTGTGGATTGAGCATATTCACATCGAGTGTGAAATTGCCATCCTTATATTGATTGATTAGTTTATTTCCCAATACGTAGTCGTTCATTCTGCTCTTAGGACGAGCCTGGATGAACACATTGCGCTCTATGCCGCTATACTTCCAGTAGTCCTGGTCTTCCAGATAACTGCCGTCGCTGAAGCGGAACACCTTCATGGCAAGGCGGTTCTTGCCCTTCTTCAGGAACTTGGAGATATTGAAGTGGGCAGGCAGACGGCTATCTTCACTATAACCCACCATCTTGCCGTTGATCCAGAGATAGAAGGCAGATTCTACGCCTTCGAAATCCATGATCACATCCATGCCCTTCCAGTTTTCAGGCACGGTAAATTCGTGTACATAATGTCCTACAGGGTTGTAATCCTGTGGTACGAAAGGAGGATTTGCCTTGAAAGGATAGGTTACATCGGTGTAGATGGGCGCATCGAAGCCCTGCAACTCCCAGCTGCCAGGCACATTGATATTCTGCCAATCGTTTACATTATAGGATGTCTTGAAGAAATCGGTCAAGGCAAGACTCGGATTCTTCACCAGTTTGAATTTCCATACACCATCCAGCGAGCGGCGGCGCTCATTCTGGGTGTTCAACTGGAAACGGCGGGCGTCGTCCATCTTCAACTGTGCCAAGGCTCCGTTCTCGCTTGTAAAAGGCAAGTAATGAGCGGTCATCGGCATACGGTTGATATGGGTCACGGTGGCGTCCTGCCAAGGGTCTGAAGCTGCTGGCTGCTTGCCATCCTGAGCCGCAAGGGCTACTGAGGTATGGGCACAGCACAGGCTCAGACATATCATGAATGAACTGAAAATATGTCTCATACGGGTTTGGTTTAAAACTGCTTTTAGTTATTTCTACAAAGAACAGAAGAAGGTAACCAGGAAGGGTACAGAAAAGTCAACACAGAAGCCATGGAAGATGGAAACGATGATGAAACTCTCGCCCGAATATCGGGTGATGATAGGCAACGTTGTATCCATGGACGTGGCTCCACCTACACTGATAGGTGCCAGTTTGCCGAAGTATTTTGCCAGCAGCGGAGCACACAGCAGGGTGAGAATCTCGCGGCAGATGTTGGCAAGAAGGGCGATGGTTCCCAGTTCGGCGCCCCGGTATTCGGTGATGAAGATACTCGAAAGAGAGTAATATCCGAATCCTGAACCTATAGCCAGACAATCGGTAAGCTGGCGGTGGCTCAAGATGAGAGATACGGCAGCACAACCTGCCAGCGTACCCAAAACGGTCATCACAGGGAGCATCATCAGACGGGGATTCACCTTCTTGAAACTCTTCAGCACAGAGGTATCGCAACCGATGCTGATACCTACGCAGAACATCAGGCAGCAGAGTGCACAATAGCTCACGTCGCTATCCAGAAGACCTGCCGGAATCACATCACACAAGCCTACGATGATGCCCAGCACAAAGAAGCTTACGATAATCAAACTGCCTTTCATGCCTTGCCTCCTTTCCCGGTTTCAGCGTGAGCCGATGATTTAGCCTGCTTTGCTGTAACATACTTCCACAATGCCCAAGCAAAGAGTGCACTACCTAGACTGCCTCCCAAGGTCAGCACTATCGCCTCAAGTCCCAGGGTCTGAAGACCGCTGATGATACGAGGGTTAGAACCTACCTCGATACCGAGCAGGAACAGGAGTACCCATATCAGCGCCGTGATGATACGGCCGATAAAACTCATTTTCTTGTTGCGGAGCAGATAACCGGTACCTATTCCGCATAGCATAATCATTACTATCTTGAGCATTGTTTCTTGTTTTTCTTCTTTATTTTATTGTTCGTTTTTATGAATTACCTTACCATAAAAAACGGATTCCCGATCGTATTATTGCTAAATAGACCGAGAATCCTGATGATATTTATAAGTAATCTTCAATGGTTACTCGCCCCTATTACTTAGCCAGACTGTTTGAGTTCAACTCAGTCTGAGGAGTTGGATAGAACAGCTTGCTCTTGTCGAAACCAGTGCGGCCGATTGCAGCCATAGCCTCAGCTGTCTTGCCCCAGCGGCGCAGGTCATACCAGCGCAGGTTCTCCATCGGGAACTCAATCATACGCTCGTGCTCAATCTGAGCCTGAACCTCAGCCTGTGTTGTACCGGTCATGGCTGGCATGTTGCCGTGAACTCTTCTCACATCGTTGATCAGCGGAATAGCCTCTCCTGTACGACCCAAATCATTGAGAGCCTCGGCCTTCATCAGGAGAACGTTGGCATAACGCATCAGAGGAATGTTCACGTCGGTATGCTTCTGATCCAAAGCTGCTTTTGTAGGTGGCATGAACTTGCGGAACTGAAGAACCCGGTCTCTCTCCTCTGGATCTTCTACCCAATCCTTAAAGTCATAATCATAAACCTTACCGGTTCCATCATTGAAGTATGGATCATTGAAGTAAACAGATTCGTAGAGACGGGCATCATACATGCCATTGTTCAATTTACCTTCCTTCTTAAACTCGTTCATCAAAGCCTGAGATGGAGCGATTTCATCCCAACCGCCGAATGCACTGGTACCAATCCATTTGTGCAGATAGGTACGATACCATGCGCCACTGACACTACTCATAGAGAACTGGATTTCGAAGATAGACTCCTTACAGTTCTTGTTGGTACCATTGAACATGCTCAGGAAATTGCTTTCAAGTTCATATCCCTTTACATTGTCAAAAGCCTTAAGTGCCTCGTTCAGATACTCAGTCTTCTTCTCTGGCTGCTCTGAAGCCATGGTGAGATAGGCAAAGCCGAGGTAAGCATAAGCTGAACCGGAAGTAGCACGACCCAGATTATCTGCCGGACGCTTCTGTGGTAAATCAGCACCAGCCTTCTGCAGGTCATCCACGATGAAATTCCAACTGTCAGGACGCTCAGACATAGCCTTGTCAAGTTCGCCTGAAGAAGTGATATATACATCACGGTTAACTATCTTCTCCCAGTTAAGCAACAGCTGCATGTGGTAGAAAGCACGCATGAAACGAGCCTCAGCCACGATTTCTGTTCTATCCTTTGCATCAATCTGTGCATCGGTCATGGCACCAACCTTAGTCATTACCTGGTTGGCAAAGCTGATGCCATGATAGTAGTACCACCAGTAAGAGGTAAACTGAGAGTTACCGTTGGTAAAGGTAAAATCTCTCAACTGTACCCAGTTCGGATAGTTCTGGGCGTCTGAACCCATTACCACATCGTCCTGGCGATAAGCCTCAACAGGCCATTTCACCTCAGGGAAGCTCCACTCATCACCGAAATACATCTGTGAGTAAACGGCTGCCATACCTGATTCTGCATCGCTTTTGTTACGCCAGTAGTTACCAGAAGTCAATTCATCTGGCGAAGTCTTTGTAAGAAAGTCATCACAAGAAGTGAGTGACAGTGCAAGGCAAATGCCTGCTATATATTTTAATGCTTTCATAATGATTTCTCCTTAGTTATTTATTTAGAAAGATACCTGTGCACCTACTGTGTAAGAGCGAGAGAACGGATAGGTAAAGCGGTCTACACCACTGTTCAAAACGCCCTGTGAGAACTCTGGGTTAGCACCAGAATAGCCTGTGATGGTGAACACGTTTTCTGCACTCACATAGAAACGGATGCTCTCGCAGTAAATCTGCTTAGACAATGCCTTTGGCAAGGTATAGCCCAACTGTACCTGGCGCAGACGTACGAAGTCGCCGTTCTCAAGGAAGCGGGTTGACTCGCGGGTGTTCTGGTTAGGATCACCGAAGACTGCACGTGGAATATCGGTCTTGGTGTTGGTAGGAGTCCAGGCATTGAGGGTTGTCTTGAGGAAGTTAGAACCAGAGTTCATACCCTCGTAGTAGTAGCGGATACCATTATAAAGTTTGTTGCCGAATGCACTACCGATAACTGCAGAGAAGTCGAAACCCTTGTAGCTGGCACCGAGGTTGAGGTTAGCCTCTACCTTGGCAATACCTGTACCTGAGTAAATCTTGTCGTCCTCATCAATCACACCATCGCCGTTCATATCCTTGAAACGTACATCACCAGGCTGAGCATTTGGCTGAAGGAGTTCGCCCTTGCTGTTCTTGTGAGCCTGAACCTCTTCAAGACTCTGGAAGATGCCGTCTGCCTGATAGAGATAGAAAGCTCCGATTGGCTTGCCTACCTTGGTCTGGGTTGGGAAGTGCTCTGTGCCATACTTCAAACCTACGCCATAGATTGTCTGGTCTTCGTTGGCAAGAGCTACCACCTTGTTGGCAATGGTACTGATGTTGAAACCTACGTTATATTCGAAATCACTAATCTTATCGTTCCAGTTCAACTCCAACTCAAAGCCCTGGTTGCGCATCTTACCTACGTTCAAGGTAGGGTTGTCAAGACCAGCAGAAGGAGCGATTCTACGGGTAATCAGGAGATCACGTGTCTCGTTGATATAGTAGTTGATGTTACCATTCAGGTGGTTACCGAAGAGACCGAAGTCGAAACCGATGTTCTTGGTATCTGTAGTTTCCCACTTCAAAGAGCGGTTCTCCAATGCACGTGCGATGCTACCGGTCCAAGGGTTTGAACCTGCACCCTGTACATAACCCATGTACATATCGTTGTAGCTGGAAATTCTAGCCAGGAAGTCGTATTTGCCGAGCGCATTCTCGTTACCGAGCTGACCCCAGCTGGCACGGAACTTCAAGTTGCTGACAACAGAGTTCTTTGGGAAGAAAGGCTCCTCGCTGATTCTCCAACCTACAGCTACTGATGGGAAGAAACCCCAACGGCTGTCTGCACCGAACTTAGATGATCCATCCTCACGGAAGGTGAACTGGAAGAGGTAACGGTCGTTGAAATTGTAGTTAATACGGCCGAAGAAAGAAGCACGGTTATACTCCCAGTAAGAACCTGTACCGTAGTAAGTACCACCTACACCACCACTGATGGTTGGGAAGTTAGGATCGAGGAAGCCGGCTGGCTTATCACTGGTATTGAGCTGACCGTTGATAACCTCGTTTACATTGGTTTTACCTTCTACAGATACTGATTCCCAGTTATATTTAATCATGCTGAGAGAGGTACCGAGCATGGCGTTGATGCTGTGCTTCTGAATCTGCTTGTTGAAAGAAAGCACGTTCTCAAATACCTGCTCCTGCCAGTATGCACGATACTCGTAGCTGTTTGGATAGAGGTTAGGACTCTTATAGTCGGCAGTATAATCTGGATAATGGGAATTATCTATCTCATGCTCACCACGATAACCGTAGCTGGTCTTGAAGTTGAGCCATGGGAAGAAGTTGAATGTCAAGGCTGCATTGGCTGTTGTATGATACTTCTTGTAAGTATTCTTCTTGTAATGGTCGTCGGCTACGACGTTACGGTTGTTTGGAAGACCATCGAAGTCGCTCAAACCGAAGCCATATTTTCTGCTCTCATCATAAATAGGTACGAGAGGAGACATCATATACGCCTCTTTCAACTGATACTGTGGCTGATGGCCTTTGGTAAACTTGAAGTCTACATTGGCATCGAGGTCGATGATTCCCTTGGTAGCATGTACCTTCATACGTGCGATGTCATGGCGCTCGCTGTTACCGAGGAAGATACCCTTCTCGTCAGCATGGTTGTAAGATACAGAGTACTGACCCTTTTCAGCACCACCGCGCAAACTTACCATGTAGCTCTGAGCCAGACCCTTACGACGGATAGCATCTACCCAGTCAGAGTTCACACCTGTCTCATGAGTTACGTATGCAGGCAAAGGTTCACCGGCATTCTCGTACATCATCTTATGCACCTTCTTATAACCTTCAGCATCCAGGAGGTCTAGGTCCTTAGATACCTGAGTAAAGCTGAGGTAAGAACTGAAATCAACCTTAGTTTCACCCTTCTTACCGTTCTTGGTTGTAATCAGAACCACACCGTTGGCAGCTACAGAACCATAGATGGCAGCAGCAGCACCAT
>ERZ1035027.473-NODE-473-length-22978-cov-8.727959_pt1 | contig 22978 bp, 28 predicted proteins | sample MGYA00520604_ERZ1035027 | MGnify/ENA primary metagenome ERZ1035027 (study PRJEB33766, sample SAMN09781743) | gut metagenome | biome: gut microbiome | host: Homo sapiens | place: Madagascar | study: EMG produced TPA metagenomics assembly of the PRJNA485056 data set...
AAAAGAAAAACAAAAGAAAGGGGGCTAATGAATACACAATACTTGATTTTGATAAAGCACCTTATAAATTTGAAAATGGCGGTAAACCATCATTTTATATTGTGGTTGAAACAAAGAATAAGGAAATAAAAACTCATTGGTCTTTAGGTATTCAGGCGGCATTAAAAGAAAGTAATGCGAAGATTGGTGATAAAATCACTTTAAAACAAATTAAAAATGTAGATACCAGTGAAAAAAATGAAAATGGAAGATTTAAACGGTCATCTTGGAAAATTGAAGTATTAGATAAAACGGAAGTTAAAAAGCAAAATTATCAGGTTGTTGATTTTGGAAAAGCACCTTATAAATTTGATGAAAAAGGTAAATCATCATTCTATATGATTATTCAAGGGGAAAATGGTTTATCAAGGGATTTATGGGGGCGATCTATTGAAGAAACCTTATTAAAAAATGGAGTAAAAATAGGCGATTGGATAACAGGTGATATTGATAATAAGGAATTTATCAAGGCTAGTGATAAGTTAATTTCTCAAATATCAAATGATGATAAAAGCAAAGGATTTAAGTTATAAAAAAAGAGAGGGCTTCCCTCTCTTTTTTATTTGTTTTGTTAGCGGTGTCTGCGGCTTTTCTTGGTTGGTTGCATCACTTGTGGCTGTGGAGCAAGTACATCTTTTGTTATTTGGTCAATGTCTGTATTAATGTTTTCTTCTTGAACTCCTTGAAGGTCTTTTTTCCAAGATTTAGGCTCTGCTGCGGGATCGCTTGCACAAGCTATAATGACAAAAGGGATTGTGGCAATAAGTAATTTTTTAAACATAGTTAATCCTTGATTTTTTCTAGTAATGTATCAACAAGATAGCCAAGCTCATTTATTGCTCGGCTATTTTTACAAGCCATAAATGGTTTATCATAATCAATCACAAAGGCTTTTCTTAATCCTAGTGATGCGTGATGTTGTATGCCGTAATCAGAAAGCACTTTTTTTGTATCTAATACATCTTTTGTGTTGTGTTGAGTAACTCCGTTAATAACGGCTTGAATTTTGATGCTTGGTTTATTTTTCTCAACTTCTGCCAACATATTAAGGTGATTAGGTTGCAGTAAACTTGAAATGCCTAATTGGCTTGGTTGAACTGGTATTAATACAAAGTCAGATAATAGCAAAATGTTTTTTGCGTTCTCGTCCGTTCTTGGTGTTCCGTCAATAATGATGAAATCCGCGTTAATTCCATCTATATCAGCTTGTTTCAAGCTATCAGTGATGATATAGCTAGGAATTTGTGATTCAGAAAATTTAGCCCAGTTAGCGGTTGAATTTTGCTGTGTATCGCTATCTAATAAAGCCACTTTATAGCCTTTGGAGCTAAGATATTGAGCTATTAGGATTGAGAGTGTGGTTTTGCCACACCCCCCTTTTAGACTGTAAACACTAATTATTTTTTTCATACAATACCCTTTTTAGTCTCTTGGTTGAAGTAAGAGAATATATTTCAATACATTACAATAATCTTTACAGCTCATAGCGGGTAGTGAAGCCTTTCCATATTGTTCCATACGATCACAAAAGTCTTTCGCTATGAAGAAGGATTTGATAAGATGCTCTGGCATAGTTAATGCTCCTAATACGTCATTAGTGGGTATATGCAAGGCGACCTTTTTATTGCAAGTGAGGGGTCGCCTTTTCTTTACACAATAACACAATTATTTTGTTATCGTGTATTTGTATTATATCACTGTTTGTGATTAATACAATAAATTTTATATTTTTATTGTGTAATTTTGTTTTTGTGTTATGATAAATCGTGAATTTGTTATTACAAAGGAAAAAATAGAATGGCTATCAAAAGTATAAACGTAAGTGAAGCACCGACTAAACCAGTAGAAGAAAATGTAAACACTGAAGAAGTCGCACGCGGCAGAAAACCTAAAAAGGCAAAAGATAAAGCGGTTACTTTAACCGTTACTATACCTTTTGAGTTAATGGGGAAATTAGAAGATTTCCAGTTTGAAAATAGAATTCGCTCAAGAAGTCAGCTAGTAAAACTAGCATTAGAAGCGTACTTTAAAAAATAAGAGAGGGAAGCCCTCTCTTTTTTTATTTGTGCAACACGGTTACGCTGTAACGGATTTTTTTTCATCAAGTATGATTTCAAAACATAGTCAAAATATTTTGACTATATTCAAAACTAAAACTTGATAAGTTTTGAATACTTTTATATAATACTACTCAAATCTTTAGCCTTTTGAACAGGGTAGATTATAAGGAGCGACAATATGAAATTTAGAGATTTCTCTTTTATCACATCAGAGTTAATGCTTGTTTTAGTGTCAGTAGGGCTTTCGATTGAGTTAGTAAAATGGATAAGTCCAATCCTAAACGGAGATAATTTCACTGGTATTATTATAGTTAAAGCAGTCTTGCTAATAATTTGTGTATCGGGTGTTTATTCCGTTTTATCAAGACTAAACACTTTGCTTTTTAAAGCGGTAGATAATACAAATTCTTGAAATTTGAACAAGGAGAAAAAATGAGTGTGCTTTTTTTTAGAATTGGGCTTTTCCTTATGTGTGCAGGACTTCTGTCTTTAGGCGTTCTTAAATATATGAAAATTGATTTTCAATTTGCCAGAGGAGTTATCGGTGCAACTATCTTTGGGGTAATTATTGTTATCTCTCACTTTTTGAGCTTAATATTTGAGCCTTTTGTTTTATAGAAAGGCTTAAAAAAACAATAATTGTTGAGTTTTGCGCATACAAGGATATTAAATGAAATATTTAAATTTTACTAAGCTTGAAAAGTTATTATTTTATATTGCAATAGTATGTTTGCTATTAAATATAGTATCTCTATTATTCGGGATTTACAGGGAAGTAGGTCTTGTATGTGGACTTTTTTTTGCAAGTATAATTGGATACATTTTGCACAAAAAACAAACTAGATAAACATTAAGTATGAGTTTTGCACATACAAGGATATTAAATGAAATTTAAATTTATAAAAAGTAAAGATTTTGATTTTATTAGATCACTTATAAAAAACTGGGACGAATTTAGAGAAGATTCTAATTTGCTACTATTAAATTATCCACAAATAAAAGAAAAAGAATTTTGGGTGTTAGGTCATTTTGATGTAAGGGATAAATACTTTGCCCATTTATACAAACTCCAAAATGGGAAATATTTTGAGGAATTTGAGCCATTAGAAGATAGAGGAGATGGCTATATTAACAGTCTAGGTCATTTCCTAAGAAAACGAACTTTTTAAGTTAGGGGAAAGTATGAAATTTGATACGTTTTTGTTTGTGATTTCACAAATAATGATTTATGTATTGTCTTTAAAACTTGGCTTAATGATGGCTGATTTCATCATTGAACCGCAACCCGATTTCACTGGAAATATTTATTTTTATTCAATACTAAAAATCATTGTCGCAGTGGTATCAATCACAGGGATTAGCTCGGTGTTATCTAAGCTAAACTATCTCTTGCATAAAGCTACCATTGAAAAATAGCAAGAAGGGTAAAGAATGAATAAGGTAAAAGCAGCGTTAAAAGTATTTAAAGCAGTTAATTTTAAACACTTCATTTTCATTAACTTATTTTTCGTTTGTTTATTCTTGGTAGGTTCATTCTTTTTGAATGAATTTGATTTAAGCTATTTTTTAGCTTATCAACTATGCGTATCAGGATTTATTTCTTCTATTTTTATTCTTTCAAATCAAGATGATTATTCGATTTCTTTAAGTTTTCTATTTTTAATAGAAGCCTTTATATTGACAATAATTTACATAACCTTTTTTGATTAGTGTAACTTTTCATACTTAAACGGAGTAAAAAATGAAAGGCATAAAAAAGACATTTAATCTTTTAGAAAACTGTAAACTTCTTATTATATTATCCATCTTATCTATTATTTTATCTATCTCTGGTTGGAACTTTTTGTTTAAAAAATTTAATATTGATATTTTTACTTATACAATATCAATATTTTTTATATTAATGAGCATATTAACATTTATTCAAATATCTTATACAGAAAACATAAATGTAAAATCCGCTACATTTAAAACACTTTATTACATTTATTGTTTCACATTGATTACTCTTTCTTGGTTATTATACAATAATTTAAACCTTAACTAGAATATTTGATTTTATGGGAGCAAGAGGGATAAATGGCACTTATCGGATTTGCTAGAGTTAGCACTATTGGCCAAAGTTATGAAGAGCAAGTGAAACAGCTTGAAAAGGTTGGTTGTTTTAAAATATTTGTGGGTAAAAATTCAGGCGATAAAGCCAAAAACCGTGCAAGATTGGATGAGTTATTATCTTTCGTGCGAGAAGGCGACACAATAGTCGTTACCAAGCTAGACCGATTAGGAAGAAGTACAAGTCAAATTTTAAACTTATATGAAGAGTTAGAAAGTCGTGGGATTGGGCTAAAAAGCCTTGATGGTATGATTGATACTGAAAAGCGTAACGACCCCTTCGATAAAGTGAAGTTTGTTTTTATGGCTGCTTTAGCTGAAATGGAGCGGAATTTAATTCGAGAACGAACAATGGAAGGGCGATTGGCTAAAGGGGAAGCGGGCAAGGGCGGTCGCCCAAAGGCGGTGAATAATGAAAATTTAAAGAAAGCATTTTTGCGAGATGTGAAAAAAGGCTTGTCATTAACAGATCTTGCTAAAAAATATGATATATCAAAATCGACCGCATACCGATTAAGAAAATCGGCTAAAACAGATAAACAAAAACCCTAGTGATTATACTAGGGTTTTTACTTTTATTTTCTTTGTGGAAATTCTAACTCAATTTTCTTTTCTGCTTTATTAAGTTTTCCGTAGGCTTCAAACTCTTTTCCGCTTTTACTTAATAGCCCTTTAATTAAAGGAGTTTTACCTTTAGTTAAAAGTGCTAGAAGTTGGCTTTCGGTGAGTGTTTTATTCATTAATTTACGCCATACTTTAAGCCCACAATTACCACACTCTATAACCGCACTATTACCTTTTAACGTACCGCTACAACAAGGGCAAGACGGCATCATTGAGCCATTTAAGGCGGGTTTTGTAATTTTACAAGTAGGGTAGTTAGAGCAAGCAAAAAAACTACCATTTGAGCCTTGTTTTAAGATTAAAACACCTTTTCCACATTCGCAAGGTTCGCCTTTCAGCTCAACCTTAACTTTTTCAGCCTGGTTTATTTGTTCTGCAACAAAGTGATCTATGCCATCTAAAAACGCATTAACCGATAAACTCCCTTTCTCGATTTCTCTTTGTTGTTCAAACCAAAGTGCGGTCATATCGGGATAAGTCAGAATATCAGGTAAGCTATTAACAAACTCAATCGCAAGCGGGGTAGGGATTAGCTTTTTACCCTTATATTCAAAATAACCACGCTCATATAACAGTTTAATAATTGCTGAACGTGTCGCGGGTGTGCCAATTCCCCCATTTTCCCCTTTTTTTCCTTTATCTTTTTCAATAAGCAAGCTGCGAATATCAGGATCTTTTACGTATTTTGCAACATTTTGTAAGTCCGTGAGCAACGTAGCTTCGGTATAAAGTGGTTTAGGCTTGGTTTTCTCTTGTTTTACTTGAATATTGGTACATTCCCCTTTATCCGTGCTTTTGAGTTTAGAAATAATCTCAAAGGCAAGCGGGGAATTATCAGCATCTTCACTGCTTTCTTTTTCTTGTTCGTCAGTAACCAGGCTTGCCCATCCATTACTTATGGTTTTTGTGGCTGTTGCCTTAAATCGGTAGGCTTCGCATTGTAGCTCAACGGTTGCGATTTCAATTTGCTTTTCAGGCATAAACTGAATGAGATATTGATTTGCGATTTCAGTATAAACATTTTTCTCTTTTACTGAAAAATCATCTAAATTGAATTTCGCGGGTACTGGAATAATAGCCGTGTGTGCCGTTGTATTATTATCATTAAAGGCTCGACTTCTTTTACTGCTATCAACATTAAAAGTGCGGTCAGAATAGATTTTTTGTAAGAATTCAAGTGTTCCAGGTGCATTTTCAAATTGCTCTGAATTCAAGTATCTACAATCTGAACGGTTATACGTGATCGCGTGATATTTCTCGCGTAAATCTTGCGTGATTCTTAACACTTCATCAGAAGTATAACCGTATTTATTATTTAATCTCACTTGCAGATCAAGAAGAGAAAACGGTAAAGGAGCGGGAATATCCTTTCTTTCTACGTTAGAAGAAATGACTTCACAAGGCTTTTGTGTGCAAGCTGATTGAATTTGATTAGCCAGGTCTTTATCTATAATTCGACCTTCTTCATTCGGGATGCCGTCGGTAAGTTGCAATTTAGCTTTTAAGCCTTGCATTGCTTGATTAAAGCTAAATTCACCGCTTAAGTTATAGTAAAACTGTTCTTTGTGGTTGGTGTTTTCTAAATATCGTCTAACGATTAGCCCTAGCGTTGGAGTTTGAACGCGGCCAATCGTCAATTTTGCATTTGTGCCTTTTGCTTTTGCAAAAAGCGTATATGCTCTAGAAAGATTCATACCGAAAATATAGTCAGCCTGGCTACGTGCCAATGCTTTATTTTTCATTCCTAAAAATTGGCTATTAGGCTTGAGCTTGGAAAAGGCTTTTCTCGCCACTTCTTTATTTAAATCATCAATCAAAACACGTTGAACATCGCCTTTGTAACGGCAAAAATCAAGTATTTCATCAATGAGTAACTGTCCTTCATCATCAGGATCGCCCGCATTAATGACTAAATCAGCCTTTCTTAATAGGCTTTCAATGATTTTGAATTGCTTTGCAGATCTCGGCAAAATCTTCATTGGAATAGGGCGAACCTTTAAGGGTAAATCATCAATTTTCCATTCTTTATAGCTTTCGTTAATTTCTTCAGGCATTTTAAGCCCTAGTATATGACCGACTGCATAAGTAACAACATAATCATTCTGACACTCAAAATAACCGTCTTTTCTTGCGACAATCCCTAAGGCATCCGAAATAACTTGAGCTAATTGCGGTTTTTCCGCGATTACTAATTTCATAAAAACTCCTGTATTGTGTAATTTTGTAATATTATAACACAAAAACAAAATTATTTTATTTCAATCAATAAAAAAGGCGGGGTTTCCGCCTTATTTTTTGATGCCTTTATATTCGCTTTGCGATTGGCTTAATGATGCCGTTTGCTCTGCTATTTTGTTTTTAGCTGATTGGTTAGCTGTCTTGAATTGTTGTGCGATTAATTGTTTTTCATCTATCTTATTAACTTGTAACTTTTCAAGGTTGGCTTTAAAGAGTTTTTCTAGTACAAGCGATTTATCACCTGTCTTATCATAATGCTGAAACCAAGAATAATATTCTAATTTGTCTATTTTCTCCATTGATGCGGTTAAATCTAGCTTGTAGCCGTTATGCTCTGCAAGCTGTCGCACGAATTCATTTTGAGTTCGACCGTTACCTTCTCTAAACGCGTGAATGTGATTGATAGAAAGATAGACTTCACAAAGAGCTCTTGCCATTAATTCAGGATCTTCTTTGAATTTACCTAGATTATCAACACCTTTAATTTTATCTGCAAGTTCTTTGAATTTCGGTTCAATGTCTTGGTAATTAGCAAAACTGTTTTTCTCACCGCCGACCTTAAACATATTAACTTGTCTTGTCTCGCCCGCCCAAGAATACATATTATCAAAATAATATTTGTGAATAGCCTTAGCACGCTCTAAATCAAAATCGCCTTCAAACTTTACCTTATGAATATTTGCGGCTTTTGCTCTTGAAAAATGTTTTTCAACCATATATAGCGTTTCTCGGTCTTTTATTCCGAGAAGGTTTTTCATTGTGCTTGTGTTTTCGTAAAAGTAGGCAAACCATCTTTCTTTTTCCGAAAGTCCGTCTAAATACACAATATTGCTTTCAGGTTTCTTTCCATCATTCATTTTAAATTCCTAGTTCATTTACTTTATCTTGACCTAATTCATTGATGAGTAAATTTCTTGCAATTTCTTCTGATGGAACATTGTTTAATGCTCCATAAATAATATAGGCTTGCTCATCAGCAGAGCTTTTTTCTGTTTCGAGATCGACTGCAAGAAGGTTTGTTTTCGTTACCCACACAATACGCTCTTTTTCTTCAGGGCTCAATTTATCTTCTTCCGTTGTATCTTGCATTAAATGAAAGAATGGGCTGTTTGGATTTAAGTCATAATAGCGTTTCATATTTATCCCCTTGAGAGTAAAGTAAGATACTAGATAGAGTTTAACTTTTTTCTGATGATTATAAAATCATAAACTTTTAAATTGATGTTATATTATACCACAATAATAATAAAACACAATAAAGAAAGATAATAAAAAACCTTGCTAAATAGCAAGGTCTTAATTTTTATCTACGCTTTATAGTTTCATAAATGGTAGGCTTCTTAGATTTACGTTTTCACGTGCATCTTTCGGGCATTGTTCAAGATAATTTAAACGCCCTTTAAACATTTTTCTATACCAATGTTTACCCGTTGGACGAATGTTTCTTAATGGGTCAAGATACTTCTTACATTCAGGTTCACTTAACCCGCTTGGATGAGATAAACACAATACCGCTCCACAAGCTGAATCTGAATCAGTAGATTTAGATTTTTTTTGAAGCATACTCAAAAAATTTGCATTTGCAGCCGTGCTAACCATCAAGGCTAAAGTCGCGATTGTTAAAATTTTACTTTTCATTGTTTTCTCCAGTTTTTTCCGCTCTACGCTCAAAAATTAAATTGACTGTCTTAGGACAAGGATTTCTTTTTGTGCTGACACAAATTTCTACAAGGTTAATCTCTGCCGTAACTCCATTTGCTTTTAGGTTAGATTGTAACGTTTGCAAATTATTACGCTCCCCTTGAGCTTCTATATGCGTTGCGTGTTGTGCTAAATACCAAAATTTAGCCCATTCTTGCTGTGCGATTGTGCTTGGGTGATTATAAAGGCTGTATTTCCATTGTTTAGCATCCAGGCGATTAAGTGGGATATTATTTCCAACATCGCGACTTAAGAAAGAATCTGCGTTAGTTTCTTGGCTGTCGGTTGGAAATGGAGTAGGTTCAGGCGGTGAACTACACGCTCCAATAAAAGCGGAAATTGCCAAAATCAAAATCGTTTTTTTCATTTATAACTCCTATTTTTGCGTACGTTGATTTGGTAAAGGAATAGAGGTTTCCCCTTTTTGATACGCATTTTCTAATTGTGCTTTGGTCGGTAAACCTTTAATCGCATTTAAACTAGGTGATACCAGTTTCAATTTATTAATGAAGTATGGATCAGCATAGAAAAAGGCTTTTTTACACTTAATTTTTGCGGCATTGCAAAAGATAATTTCTTCATCATCTTTCAAGCCCATAATGTCTTGCGGAAGCACAAGGGCAAGCTGTGTAAGGTTGTTGCTTGTTGATACTCCCCCTTTATTTGTTGAGTGATTTTGCACGGTTGCCGTAATATTCCCTATGCGTTTAGAAATCTCATCAGCCATTTTCGGATTTTTAGGGCGATAAATGATATTGCACGAGTGATTTTCTAAAAGCGTTTGACTACCTTTGTCGCCATAGCCTAAAGGGGGATTTTCAGCTAATTGAGTTTGGTTTTGATAAATAATTAGACTTCTAATGTTGTAACCCGCCATATAAGCAATAGCAACTTGGTACTGCTCCATATATCCAATAGAAGTGAATTCATCCATCAACATTAATACGCTGTGTTTTAAATCGGGATTAGTATCAGGCAAGCCTTGTCTGATATTTTCATAAATCAGTTGAGTGAAAAGTAAATTCACGATAGGTCTTGCTGTTGAAATATTTTCAGGTGTGATCCCGATATAAACAGTCATTTTTTCTTTTCGTAAATCTCTAAAGTCAAAATCATTTGTGCTTGTTGCCATTTCAAAAAGCGGGTCTTGAAAGACTTTAAGCGGAGTTTCATAGGAGCTTTTCACCCCCGCGAACTGATCTTTGGCTTCAGCCTGTTCAAAGAACGACAAGAATTTTGAATAAATAGTTGGAGATAGTAACCCCATTGCTTGCACGGTTTCGACTGTTTCCTGTAACGGATAAAGTTTTGCTTCATACTCGCCCGTTTGCTCATTAAAATCTTCAATTTTTACACCTTGCAACGCTCCCGCAAGCGTGGTTAGCGTAAAACTGCTTGCTAAAATTTGATTTTCTTTTAATACACCGAGCAAATAAACAATCGCCACAAAAACTGATTGAGCTTGTAATGCAAAGAAATCTTTACCACCTTTCCCGACTGGATAAAGTGAATTAGCAAGAGCTTGAATTTGCATTTCAATATCAGGCTTGCTGAAATCAAGATAACCAAGCGGATTATAACGGTGAGTGTTAAAACTAAATGGATCAAATAAAAATACTTTTTGCCCCAACCCACCTTTTTCTTTCGGAAGAGCTCGATATTTGGATGTAATAGAAAAACATTCTTGTTTTACATCCAAAACAATCAATGAATCTTCCCATTCTAAAAGGTTAGGAATTACAACCCCTACACCTTTCCCGCTTCGCGTTGGAGCTCCAACGCTTGCAAATTCTTGCCCACCGAATTTCAATAATCCTTTTTTGTCGCGACCAACAATAATCCCTTTTTCCGCTCTTAGATTATTTTTCTTAATATCTGCTTCACCGCTCCATTTCGCTTTACCGTAAACATTACGCTTTTCTTGAGAACGTTTGCCTATCATATAAGCTAAACCGCACACAGTGAAAGAAAGCAAAATTGCATAGAAGAAAGCCTTTGCGGTTTCAGCAGCATAGCCTTTTGATATTGCCTTAAATGGCAGTAATACATCAAAATACTGACCGATAACGGAAAAACTTCCTATGAGCTTGCTTATCCCCTTTCCAGTCAAAGGAGAAAGCATCGCAACAAGAATAGCTGTACCGAGCAAATAAAGTAGAATAATTGCTAGAGCAATAGCAACATAAGCAACAACTTTTTGCTCTCTTGTTAAATTTCCCATTTATTCCCCTTTTTCTGCGAGTTTTCGCTTCTGTTGAAGGAAATCTCTTACCTTATCAAAATCCTTCCAGTAAAGGCTTGTAATTCGTCTTTTACCTTTAATTCGCCCAACGTGTACGATAATATCTATCGTATCTTCAATGATTGAGCGGGCTGTTTCGTATGGTAACTTTGAGCCTGTTTCATTCTGCAAAGTCATTAACGTTAAACGTCTAATCACTTCATCTTTAGATCCCGCGTGAAGGGATGTAATAGATCCACCGTGTCCGCTTGAAATTGCTTGAATATAATCAAAGGCTTCCCCCGCTCGTAATTCTGCAAGCAAAATGCGATCAGGTTTCATACGCAAGCAAGACTTCAATAGTTTTGCGGGAGTAACACTGTTAGCCGTAATTTTTGTTTCGCTTGGATAAAGAAGATTTACAAAATTTTCGTGTTTATCAGAGAATAATTCCCGCACATCTTCAATCGTAATTAATCGCTCATTCGCATCAATTTCCCAAAACATCGCTTTCATAAACGTTGTTTTACCCGAACCAGTCGCACCCGCGATAGCAATATTTTTAAGTCCACTTGCTACCGCTAATTTGAAGAAGTTTAGAAAATCTCTATTTTCTAAATATTCAGCAAGTTTTACATCTTCTTCTGAAAAGTGTTCACCTATCACAATATCATCAAAAAAACCGCTTTCTTGATACTCTTCCAATGTTAAATTTTTAGACATTGGTTTGCGGATTGTGATGGAGAATTGCCCTTTATCTACTGCGGGCGGGATGACTATTTGAATACGCTCATCATTTTGTAATGTTGTTCCCAAAATAGGGCTAGCAGTGGTTAATTGCTGTTTACTTGCTGAAGCTACGGCATTAGAGAAATTTGTTACATTTTCGAATGTAACCCGCTCACATTCTGCATTTGTTCCCTTATGAAAACCGCTATCATCTTCATAGAAGATTTGCCCGATTTTGTTTATTACGATCTCGGTTATATCTTGGCGACTAAATAAGTCGCCAAATAAAACTTCAGTAAATCTTTTGAGAGATTTGTTTTCTTCCATTATCGAGATCTCTTTAATTGATACACACCACTAAAATCAATGTCGCGAGCCACAAAAATGCCTACTTTGTCGCCTTGATTTTTATAGAGAGTCGGCTTAATGTCGCCCATTTGCTCTAGAACGGTTGTAGCCACATCTTGCGAAGCCTGACGAGTATTTTCAGTATTGCGTTGCTGATTATCGGCCATTTTCCCAACAATAATATTATTGCTATCAAGAATTAACGATAACATCACAGCATTTGAAAAACGCTCCCAAAAGTGATTATCAACCCAACCATTTAAACCATTTGCACCTAGCTCATCTGTTGAGCCTGAATGAAGTGGAATAACCAGGTTATGCATTGTGCGGATTTCTTGCCAAATAACCGCTAACTGTTTATGACCGTGTTCAACACTATTTCCTTGATAGAAGCCGTTTACGCGTGAACCTTTCTCAATTAGCAATACGTTACCATTAGCGGAATAAACATCATTAGCAATCGTACAGCTTGCTTGACCGCCAATATTCGAAATAACTTTCACCCTTAACACACAAGGAATAAGCGTTCCTTGCTCAAGCAATAAATTAGGATTAAATTCACTTTTTCTTGCTGCGGTTGCCGTAAATGTTGGTGTTTCCATAAACGGATCACCACTGCCTGATTCACCTAATAAATTTCCTTTATTACCACGACTGCCATCTAATAGGTTAAGCTGACCTTGAGCCTGACTAATTGCGTTTTTCGTCATTTCATCATCTTCTTTAACGGCTTCTTTCGATTCTTGCGATAAATCAGAATTTGACCCGCCTTGCTTAACCATCATTGTGCTTGCAGATTTAATTAATTTTTGTGGCACTGGAGCATTAACAGGCTCCGCTCCTAACAATTCTTCTTGTGGCTCTTTTTCATCAAGAGCAAAAACTTTTGTTTCTTCAACAGGCTCTGGTTTTCTATAAGTCTGTGATACGGCTTTTGTTTCTTGTTTAGGCTCTTCAACTTCTTCAGTTTTAAACGCTCCAAGCAATTTAGGTAAAACAAACACACCAAATAAAAGCAAGGCAAACAAAATCAATAGCAAGCCAGCTCTACGATTTACAGGCTTTTTCTTATCTTTCACCGAGCTTGAAATTCGGTCATCTTGAACAAGCCCCGCATCATTGTTAAAAGAAATATTTTCTTTAGGCTCATTGCTTTGATTAGCTCTTGCCTTCTGCTCTTCAAGCTCTCTTTGAATTTGACTTTCTAAATCGTTGTCATCATCAAGTAAATTTCTTTCTGTCATTTTTGATTCTCCTATTTCACTTGACGGATTACGTTTTGATTGGTTGTAACCACTGCGGAATTCTGATTTTTACCAAATCCGCGATTAATGATACCAACTACTTGATCGCCACTTCTCAAAATAAAGCGATGGGCGGTTTTATGAACCACTAAAACCGTATATTTACCTTGCATTTTAGGATTAAGGTTAGACATCATCTCCGTTTCCCCTTGATAGTAGAATACAGCGGGGATGGAGTTTGCCGTGTCAAATCCTATATAAGTACGGATGCCGTCATCATAGACAAATTTAGGTGCTATCTCTCGGCTATCTTTCCCGACTTTCATTGTGTAATCCCAATTTTTCGGCACGGTAAATTTATCTAATTGAGCATTTACTTCTTGCTCTTCAAGCTCTTTATTAATTTTCGCTTGAGCTTCTGCACGTTCTTTGCGTTTTTCGGCTTCTTCACGTTGTCGAGCTAACTGCTCTTCAGTCGGATAAGCAAACTTCATAAAATACGCACTAACATCTTTTAAATCTTCTACTAATTTCAAGTCAAAAGCATAGGTGCGTTTATTGGTTGCAATCAGAAGGTTTGTATCCCATTCACCCACTTTAGGATCAAAAAATGCAGATTCTTGCTGTACTGCCTTTGGTTTAATGTAGATATTATTTTTATTATCCTTCACTTCCCAACCATCAGAGAAACCGCTTGCAATATCCGTCACTTCTTCATCTTCGGCAAAAGTAACGGCAGTTACAAAACCATTTTTAGTGCGGATTTCTACAACATCATTAGGGTTATAGTTAATGTATTGCATACGTTGGTCGTAACGAGATGATTTAGGCATATCGAGAGCTTGAACATTAAAAGAGATAGCAGCACTTAAAGCTAATAATAAAAGCGACTTTTTCATCATAGTGATTCCTGTACTTTTTGATAACTTGTTACGAAAAAGCCCATAGGGTTATTAACTCTTTCGGAAAGATCTAAACCTAAAGTCGGGTTATATTCATAACTCATTCGAATAGTGAAATTTTTTACAAATTCAACTTTCTTTGCATCCTTATAATTCACTACAATTCGAGCGGTCGCGATATTCTCGCCCCCAATATTTTCAAGCGTAATAGAGACAACTTTCACGCTTGCCGTACCAGTACCTAAAACCTTATCAAGTGCAGTTTCTTTATTAAATTCTTTGCGGTAATCTTCCGCGACCTGTTCACTACTAAAAATTTGTGTTAGGTCGTAGGTTTGTTGAATGGTTTGATAAGAATAACTTTCACGATTTTGAATATATAGGTTCACAAAATGCTTATCTAAGGCTTCTTGTGCATTAAGTTCAGCAATAGAGTCTTTTGAAATGACACTAATAGGATCGACAATACCTGTCGAGCGGTCAAAGCCTAAAATTGTAGGTTGGCTAACTGCTTCAACAAGTTTATTTAACTTGTAATCGCTATAAATAGACTGACCGACAAGAAGAGCAACACTCACCGCAGCAATCGTCCAGGCTGTACGATTGGAGCGTTTAAACATCAGTTCTTTATCTTCTTCAAAAGAACGAGCTTTATTTGCAAGTGAGCTCACTTCGGGTGAGTTTTTTGTTTTTCTGTTAAACATAGTTAATTATGCTCCTAGATAATCGTGGTTATTTATTTAAAAATTTATTCAAGTTTTGTGCTACTTGTTGCAATTCTTTTTGTGTTGCCACTTGAGAAGTTGCGGCTCTTTGAGCTGCCATTTGTGTTGCATTTGTTGTAGGAGATAATGGGGAAAGTACCGCATTTTTTGCTCCTTTATATGCATCTATAATTCCAGGCCCCGCTCTTTCAACAGAAACTCTCATCACAGAATTAACAATACTAACCATATATTTAATTGCCATCCCCGCTGTAACACCAAAAACAATAAAGGAGAATGCAACTAAATAAGGGTTTCCATCCATATTCATTTGTACTTTAATAAAGTCTATGGAGCTTTGTACCATCACATTTATACAAACTAATGCCAACGCATTAGATAAAAGAGCTGTGGCAAATTGAGCAAAACTATCTTTCAGCCATCCCCACATCAACATAAAAAAGAATATTGGGGATAATGCTAATAAAAAATAAAGGCTAATTTTTGATAATAAAAAAGTTAAAGAAACAGGGAGAGCCATTAGTGCAAATCCAGTCCAAATTAACCCCTTAACAAACCACCCTGTTCCAGTATCAGCATTATTAGATGTGTATTCAGCAAAATTCGAAGTGGTTTCAAGCAAGCTATCAAATAACCCTAAAACGCTTTTTCCATTTCCACCTATTGTAGATAACCCCTTAACTGCTTCATTAAACATATCAAGCATACCGCCTTCATTTTTAACAAATGCAATAATGATGGCTAACCTTGATAAATTCCAAATAAGATCTGATAGCGGAGTTTGAACTTTCCCCGCTAACACCATATAACCATAAATAACAATATAAAGAGTAATAGAAACTAAAATTACAGTTCCTATATCACTAGCTAATAGTTTCTGTATATCGGTAGTTATGGTTGTCAAAAACTTATCAAGAAAGCCATCAACTCTACTAAATACATCATTTGCCATTATTTTTTACCTAATTGTTTAAGATGTGCTTCGCTTAGAGATCCGTGTTTAAATGAATCTAAAACTGCATACGCTTTTTTTACCGTATTACACTTGTGTTCATCATTTAATTTTCCACTTGTGCAATCATTTAAAGTGCTTCTTAATAAAGGCTCATCATTTAGATAGTCATACGCTGTTTTATTTTCTTCATTACAAGCTGTTAAAGAAAAGACGCAAAACATAACTGTAAAAAGTGTTAATTTTTTCATTTTAATAATCCTTTACTAATTAGTGGTTCTTTCTGTCAAAACGTGCTGTCTTGCTTTTTGTTGTATATAAAGCTCTCTTTGTTTTTCAGCCTTACGGTCAGCTAAATCTTCAGAGTTTCTTGCAATATCCATTTTAATTTTGTCAGCATTTAACAAAGCTATTTGAGTTTGCATTGCATTTTGGAGGTCTTGAGCCTGTTTAGCTGTTGTTGCTGACTCCATTCGAGCAGCAATTTGATTGATTTTATTCACACGTTTTTTAACCTGTGATAAATCACGTTTCACTTGCTCTTGTTTTACAACATCAATAATAATTTCACCTTCACAATTACGCTTTTGAGTTTCAACAAACCCATTACATTTTTCTCTTGCACCATATTTATCAAAAATATTTTTTAGTTGCGGAGAAAGAATTTCATAACCTTTAGAAAGAATGCGGTCTTGGTCGCCCATCCATTTATCAAGGTTTTTAATATTTCCTAAAATATCTCCCGCTTCATCCATAAAGCCTGAAATATCCGTGATACCTGTAATTGCTCCTAACTGCTCTTGTTGGTTTTGGTAATCTTTCTCAAATTGAGAAATGCTCTCCATCCAACGTTTAGCTTCAATCATCCAATCTTGAATTTTGTTTTGTACGTTTGCCGACATATGAGCACCATCGATAACTGGTACACCGCCCGCGTTAGCATTTAATGAAACCGCTCCAAACAAGATTGAAGCAACAGCTAGGGATGTAATTTTAAGTTTCATAACGAACTCCTTATATAGAATAATAACACAATTTTAATTAAACACAATAATAAAATTACAATATTACAAAATAATTTTATTACACTAATTTTTTTCCATCTCTGAACGGAATACAGGTAGCCAATCTTTAGGATTATCTCCGTATTCTTCAATGATTCGGTCAATAATCGGGATATTGTCCGCACTACCTGAAAGTACTTTTAAATCTCCCCTATCAAGAGCAGATAAATCTAATTTAGCGATCACAGTGTTTCCCCTGTTATCGTTTTCATTTCCTTTTTTGACTAAAAACATTCGGCTGTCATCTTCAAGCCCTGTTATTAGGTCAAATTCTTTCTCTGATACTTTGAAATGGGTCATATACTCATTTCTATCAGCTTTACTATTAGGAAGATAAATGAACGTTTCAACCTGTTCAATGATGGCTCTTGCTATATCGCTTTTTAAAATTTCACTTGGCGATTGTGTAATAGGAACAACAAAGCCATTTTTCTTACGCATTGTCTTTAAGCCGTCAAAGGTAAATTCGCGGAAGCTCTCACCTTGTAACCATTTCCAGAACTCATCAAGGAAAACGACAACACGACGACCGTCAAGCGTTTGCTGAACTCGATATAATAGATAATAAGCAATAGCATTAATCACCGCAGCATTATCTAAAATTTCTGTACCATCGAAGCCATAAATCACGCGGTCATCAAAAGAAAGCTGATCGGTTTCATTATCAAATACCCATCCATAAATCCCGCCTTTTTTCCAAATAGTTAAGCGGCTATAAAGTGAATTAGGGTTTTCAGTATCTTCTTGAATATTTTCAAGTAAACGCGTAATCCCATATTCACGATCTAACTTATCCAGTGAAAGCACCGCACGAATAGCTTTATCAATATCAATTTTTTCTTTAGTTGAAAGAGTTGAGCCGTCTGAAGTAGCCAGGCTTCCAATCAATGTATTTAAAAAACTGATATTTTCTTCTGTTTTATCGAGCATAAAAGGATTGAAATGCGTAGGTAAACCATTTTTTAAACGGTTATACTGCCCGCCCATCGCCCGAATGGCGATTTCAGCACCATAATCTTTATCTAAATAGATAGCGGTTAATTTTTTATTTACTGCCCCATCTAAAAACGTTTCAGGACGAGAAAAAGTCGTTAATTGAGAAAGCAAGAATGTTGCTAAAACGGTTTTACCAGTACCCGATTTACCTAATACAAGGGTATGCCCTAAATGCATATCACCCCTATCATCTCGCCCCATTTTTGTCTGATGGAAGTTAAAATAAAAAGGTGTATTTGTGCTTGTGCGGAGTAAAGATACCGCATTTCCCCAACAGTTATTTTCTGCTTTTCCTATTGGATTGTTGTGTAATGAATTCAGCCCAACAAAATTTTTACTGCTAATCATACTCACACGCGGACGGAAGCGGAAATTACACGGTAATTGTGAAAAATACGCTTCATCAAGAGCGATATTAGAAAGCGTTACAATAAAGCCTAATTCGCTCAATTTGGTAATCGCTTCATTGGAGTATTTTTGAACTTCTTCGATAGTGTCGCCATAAAGCATTAAAGTGAAATGATGATCACCAAAACAAATTTTTCCACTCACCAATTCATCTTTCGCAAACTCAAGGTCTGTTAATTGGCTAATCCCATCATCTTGCGTGGCTTGCATACGCTTAATTTGACGGTTTAAAGTTGTTAGAGCATCTTGTTTAGGAACAATAGTAAATGATTGAGTTAAGTTATAACGGCAATTAAGCTGCATCAAAACATCTAAAAAGCCCGCGTGAGTATCTTGAACCCAATCTTTTATTTCAATCCCGCGTACAAACGTTTTTTTATCATTCAATCTAATCTCTGCTATATCTACTCCCGCAATCATTTGAATATTGCCAAGATAAGAATAAATAGGCTTATTCAACACTCGCACTTTTTGATAATTTCCAGTTAAAAGAAAATTGAAAAGCTCTAATTGTTGAGAATAAACAACCCCATTTTCTTCATAACAGGTTAAACGAGAACAGCCGAATTTATTTAATGCGTTTTCAACACGCCCTAAAATCTCTTTAAAATGAGCTAGGTTAGCTTGAATATCAGATAATTTTTCATCTTTAGATTGATTTTTTACATTAACTTTATCAATCCCTTTGTATGGTTTAAGTGCAACAGTGAAGAAAAGGTTATTCTCCATAAAATCGCTTTTACTAAATGAACCAACGTACTTTTCATTAATTTCCTTTGCAAACCCATCATCAAATTGGTTATCTAATTTCAAATCTGAAAATCTTCGCACGCTATTCATATAGATTGAAATGTTATCTTGTGCAAGCGAGCGAATAAGAATATTTAAACTAAGTTTAAAGCGGTCAAGGTCATCATCCCCCCGCGTTTCGTAAGAGATACCTTCTACTTCAAATGTTGCTGTAAAAATACCATCTTTAGTTAAGATCACATCATCATCAATCTGTGATGAATATGGAATTATTTTTTCTAGGCTGATTGCTTTTTCCAAATCAAGCATTGTGTATTCTCCTTTGTCGCTAATTGGTTTCTTTCTATAAGTTTCTTTTGAAAAATTACTGCTTGTGTAATAGTTACCACCAAATAATTTCTTAAATTTAGCAGCCTTAAACCTTGAAGGCATCAGCCACATTTTTATTCCATATAACTGAAATATTTTTTCATCGTAAGATGAAATTAATTTCAACGCTCCATAAGCGGGAAGGAAAAAAATGAAATAATAAATCTTGGTGTACATCGCGAGAAGCAAAAAACCCGCAAAAGTCAGAAAGAAAGGAGTGAGTGGCACGCCTAGAAACATAGCGGGGCGGGTGAGTGCCTTGAATAATGGATCTTTATTCATTTTAGAACCTATGCAAGTGATTTAGGTGCAGTTAAACTGCACCATTAAAATTAGTGGGATTTTTTTAAATTAGTTAGCCAACTAATAATTTAGCGATTTCAGCAGCCGCACCGATAATGATACCGCCGACTAAAATCGGAGCTACTTCACGGAAAGTTTGACCTTGAAACAAAACTTTATAACCCGCAACAATAACCGCAATCGTTACAACACCAATTTGAATATAAGTTAATGAGTCCAGGATATTTTGAACAAGTGTATTCACTTTTTGCAATCCAGCCGCTTGAGATGAATTAGCTGTTGCCAATACTACCGCACCAATTACCGCAGTTTTACTCGCTTGTAACTTGCTCTTTACTCTTGATAAAAAGTTCATTAGATTTTCTCCAATTAAAATTTAAAGGTTTTTGAAACGCTTTCACTTCCCCCATTTTGGGATTCATTACTTGTCGCTTCAGGTTTGGGTCTATTTTTAATCAATCTTCCAGTTTGACTAAAATTATCATTTGCTGCTATCACCGTTATAGGTTGCGGTTTAACAGCTTTCTTTTGTTGTACTTTGGTTTTAGGCTCTCTAACCTTTGCTAATGCTTGCGGTATTTCGCCTTTAATGCTCGGTACAACGATTTCTTCTTTGCCTTTGACATTTCCTATCACTCTTTCAACATAAGAGGTGTCTAGTCCGCTTTTTCGCTCTCTAACAAAGCCATAAGAGAAATTTCCCGCATAGTAACAACTTAATGCTTCTGCTACCGATTTATTAGGCGATTCTGCATAACAGGCAGCTAGAATTTTTTCACTTGTTTTTATATTGGTGCAACTGTCTAATAAGTCTTTGCCTGTTACACCATATTTAGCAAAATTGGTTTTATTAACTTGCCCCAATCCTACAGAATAGTTAAGCCCTTTTGCTTCTAAATACTCTATCGTTTGCTCCGCTTCCGCTTTTGTTTTCGGTTGCTTTACTGGCTTTCCATCGACTACCGCGATAGCATAAGGGTTATAATGGCTTTCTGTTTTGACTAACGCATCAAGCGTTTCCGTGTGAACCATCGTTGAACAAGCTAATAAAATTTCAGGGATCATTGAGTTATTACCTTTTTTATTACAATTTAGGGCGATATTTATAGATGATGCCATCAATAAAAGTACGTTGCCCTTCGGATAATTTTTTATAATCTTTATTTTTATCAAAAAAGACGAGCATTTTAGGAATAAATGCCAATTCTTTTTTACTCAAAGTTATTAATTGATCGTTATGTTGAGCAAGAACCACTTTAAGCAGTTCATACGTTAAAGCATCGCCTTTAGGTTGGCGTTTACGCGGTTTTGAAACCTTTTCATCATTCATAACAATCTCATCACCATCATTTAAAATAAGTGAATTAAAATTGCTTGATTCGTTTGAGATTTCAAAAATCAATTCTCTAACTGGTCTGCCTTTTGTACTAAACTGCACACTAATATCAGAAAAGTTATTAATATCTTCAATCACCTTTTCAATAATATGCCGTCTTAATGCTCTAAAGTCTTGATAAGAAGAATTCTCCCCATCAACCATTAACATAAATCTAAAATCATCGGGCGAAATAGTAATTGTTGCCGCTCTTACTTGTCGCTCCCCTAACTCTTTTAAAAACCACTCATAAACTTGCATCGAGTAACGATTAGAAAAGTTTTTTACGTTTTCAAGGCTATATTTTACAAATCGTTTTAACTGAAACAAATAAGGCTTTAATTCATCACTAAAAACTAATTCTAATGATTGTTCCACATCGCTATAAGTAACTGAATTAACCCAGTGAAATAATTTTACCTTGCTTTGTTCATTTTCAAAAAGATTAATTTCAATTACGCGATGAATTAAATTTCTCGCGACATTGTTTAAGTTAGTCCAAGCAAGAGATTCGGGGATCTCCATAAATTTAGCATAATCTTTATATGAGATTTTTACCGTTCTATCTTCTTTGGACATTCCATCTTTGAGCGGATTTAAGCAAGCTACACCATATAAAATTAGCTTTGTTTCTTGCTCTGTCAGCTTATAGCGACTGACTGTTAATTCATTTGCTTTATAAACAATTAAATCTGACACAGGGGCTTTACTCGATTTCGTTTCTTTAGCCACTATTTTACTCCTTAATTTTTAAATGTGCAAACTTTATTTTTTTTTACACATTAAAAAGATTTCTGTGGATGCTTTCAAAATTTTTACACATTCTTCAAAATCCTTACACATTCCTTCAAAATCTTTACACATTCTTCAAAATTTTTACACATTACAGCCCATTCTTTCAAAATTTTTACACATTAGAAGCCGTAAATCATTGATATATAAAAGATTTCATTCCCTTAAATAATTAAACAAGATATAAATAATATAAAACAAGAAAGAAATAGAACTCTTTTCTTAAAATCTGTGGATAAATCTTTCTTGGTTGGTTTTAATTATGGACGATTTAACGGGTTTATCCTTCGGAACGTATGGATAAGCCATTAATAACTTATGAATAACTTATGGAAAACCGCAAGCGGTTTACCACAAGTTACCGCCTAAAGGCTTTCACAAGTTACCGCTACGCTTTAACAGCTTACCCACACTTAAACCCTATCGCCCACAACTAAAACCGCCCTAATAATAATTTTTTATTTTTTTGTTTTAATACAAAATCTTAACAAAGATAAGAGTAATAATTTCAACATTGAAAGTGTAAACTTTTTCTTTTTGTTCACCAAAGGAAATTTCAAAATTTATACACTTTTCACCGCCTTCTGATAGTGTGGCATCTACTAAGCTCTTTCAAAATTTTTACACATTAGCAATAAATGCTTTATATACAACAACTTAACCTTTCAAAATTTTTACACCATTCACCGCACTCCTGATAGTGTGGCATCTACTAGTCTCTTTCAAAATTTTTACACATTAGCAATAAATGCTTTATATACAATGGCTTAATCTTTCAAAATTTTTACACTTTGAACCAGGCAGCTGATTGTGGTTACAACTGCCCATTCTTTCAAAATTTTTACACATTAGAGTTTATTTGTTTGATGATTTTGAGTAAAAATCTATATTAAGTCCGATATTGAATGTTGTAGATTGTTGTTCTTTATTGGTTTGATGTTGGTAATCTAGGTTGAACGAAACACTAAAAAAAAGACAAACAAACACTATGATTTTTATAAAGGTTTTGGTCATATATGCACCAGT
>ERZ1035027.476-NODE-476-length-22869-cov-25.626852_pt1 | contig 22869 bp, 19 predicted proteins | sample MGYA00520604_ERZ1035027 | MGnify/ENA primary metagenome ERZ1035027 (study PRJEB33766, sample SAMN09781743) | gut metagenome | biome: gut microbiome | host: Homo sapiens | place: Madagascar | study: EMG produced TPA metagenomics assembly of the PRJNA485056 data...
AGAAATATAGTAACATCTCAAATGATTTCTATGAAAAATGTTATTTCTACTCAAATTACTGAAGCTAGAAACAGATTGACATCTCAAATGATTTCAATTAGAAATGTATCTAGAACTCAAATTACAGCAGCAAGAAATATAGTAACATCTCAAATGATTTCTATGAAAAATGTTATTTCTACTCAAAGTAGACAAGCTAGAAATAATTTTACTAGTCAGATGATTTCCATGAAAAATGTTGCTAGGACTCAATCAATTCAAATAGGGCAAGCTATTGCTAGTGGTATGGCTACAGGTATTAGAAATGGAACTTCAAATGCAGTAAGCGCTGCTAGAAATTTAGTTAATCAAGTTAATGCTGAAATACGAAAAACTGCTAAAATAAATTCTCCTTCAAAAATAACAACGAGATATGGAGAATATATAGATGAAGGTTTCATTAAAGGTATGAAAAACAAATCTAAAGAATTATATTCTGTTGCTAAAAATATAACGTTAGAAATGAATAAAAACATGAAAGATGCAGTTCAAAGCGAAATGGCCTTATTCTCATTAAATACTAGTAATAGTAATGAAAACAGAATTATTAATACAACTAATAATAACTTTAGATTCACGGATGAAGACATACAAAAATTGGCTGATGCTAATGCACAAAGACCTGTTTCAGTCGAAACTAAAGTGGGTGAAAGCACTCTTGCTAAGACTATAGCTAGACCTATTGAAACTTTCAATAAAGTTGATACAAAACGATTGAATAGATTAAAAGGAGTGACATAAATGTTCAAATTTAATGGAATAGATTTAGAACTGTATGTAAAAGTTATAGAAATTAATAAACCTATGTTAGAGAGAGTTAACTATTTTAAAGAAAATCCTTCAAGGCACGGGACAACATACAGAGATTATAAATATAATGACAAAGATATTGAAGTAAAATTTGATATAAAAGGAAAAACGGATAATGAAGTTCAAAATTTAGCTGATAGTCTTTGCTCTATTTTTGATGTAGATGAACCCAAAGAATTAGTTGTTGATAATAATAAAAGAATATATTTAGCAATCCCAAATGGAAACATAGACCAAGAAAAAATAGCAAAAGGAATTAGAAGGGTTAAAATGTCATTTAATTGCCCTATTCCGTTTTCTTATAATCCTGTTGCAAAACTTTATTCAGGCGAAAAGTTAATTAAAATTAATAATGAGGGTAATGTAAGTACTCCAGCAATTGTTAATGTCGCATTTAATGGAGAAGCCACTTATTGTCAAATAGATGGTGATAATGAAAAAGCTGTACTAATTGGTGAATACCCATCACTTATGAATACGAAAGTTGAAACCTCTTCAGTTGTTGTTGATGAAAATTGTGAGACAACATCAAGATTTGTATCTGTTAATGGAGAGGTTGATGCAAACAGAAGTGTTACAGGTACTATACAACCAAACGCTAGTGGAAGTAGCTGGTGCATTAAAGCATCTGATTATGGCACTGGTGAAAAGTGGCATGGTCCCGCATTACGTTACAATTTACCTTCTAATTTAACTGATTTTGATTGTAAAATGGAATTATATCATGATTCATCAGGAAAACTCGAATACAATGAAACTTATTCTACTGAAGAATCATCTCGTTATAAAGTTACGGTATCTTTACTTAATATGAGAGCAAGCAGAACTACCAGTTCTGCTATTCTTACTCAGATGAAAAGAGGTACATATTTAAACATCATACAAGTTGTGGATGGATGGCTAAACACAACATATAATGGCAAAACTGGTTGGGTAAAAATATCTGCTGGACTTACTAAGGTAACTACTGTAAGTACAACTTATTATACAACTGATGAATTAAATTTAAGAGCAGGTCGTGGTACAAATTATAGAATTTTAACTGTTATTCCTAAAAATAAACCTTTAATCGTTTACACAAATACAAAATCTGGCAATTGGGTACAAGCAAAATATAACGGAATAACAGGATATGTTCATACTAAATACATAATCGAAGGGAATAAAGTACAAATAGATACTGATGAAGAGTTTGAAACTGCAGAAGATAAATTAGGAATAATCGAGATTTATGGTTATGATCAAGCTGGTAATAAACTTTTTAAAGCAATGCTGTGTGATGAAAATGAATATTATGAATCAACATATCCACTAATTCAAGTAGGAAATGTATATTTTTTACAAGATTTTTCTTTTAGCGTTCCAAAACCAAAACAAAGTACTACTTCATCTGGTAGCGATGATAATCTAACTGTAACTATAAAAAATCTAAAAAGTGGTAAATACGGAAATTGGAATGAATTTAGAGGTTATTTTAGAATAGTTCGAGATAAAAATGAATGGTATGCAGAAATTGTAAAATACAATTCTCAAGGCAATGTAGAAAGAAGTTTACAAAGCAAAAAAATTAAGAGTGAGAATTATCCTACAGGATCTTTAAATCACATTGTCATTTATTTTGCAAAATATGCAGATAAAGAAGTTGTTGATACAATGACCTTTAATCGATTACTTATAAAAAAATTAAGTGAAACAACACAAGAAGATACAGACATTATAAGATTTAAACAAGGAGATGAACTTCAAGTAGATTTTGCAAATAATGAAGTATTAATAAATAATATCAAAAATATGGAATATGTTAATGTTGGAAGTAGTTTTTTTGAAATCCCTCCTGGCTCATTTACAATGAAAATCTCTTCTGATGCTAGTATTACAAGTTCTATTATTTTTAATGAAAGGTGGTTGGATTAGTGGAAAAACTGGTAACAGAAATTTATATTTTAGACAGAAAAAAGAAAATAATAGATGTTTTATCTAATAATGGGACTAATCCTTCTAGTCCTTTTTTTGATGATCTTTTTACAATGTATTTAGATACAGGAGCCGATACCTTTGAATTTTCTACTATTTTTAATGAAAGAACTAGCAATATAGAAAATGGGTATTTTGTTCTTTTTAATTTTAAAAATAATTTTAAATTATTTCAAATAATGAATTCAAAAAACGAACATATTAATGGAATACTTATAAAATCTTGCTATTGTGAAACTATTGGTCTTGAACTTATAAATAAAGTAGTAAGAAAATCTACAATAGACGGAGATGTATCAACTTTTTTTTCACTAGTCTTACAAGATTCAAGTTTTGAATTAGGCTATGTAGATTCTACCATTACTGATTTTAAAAGTGTAATCATAGAAAAGCCTACACCTATATATACTGTAATTCAAAACAATCTTGCAACTTATAATATTGAAATTGAGTTTACTGTAGAAATAAAAAATAATAAAATAAGCAAACAATATGTAAATATATATAGAAAAAGAGGGAAAAATACACATGCTCGATTTGAATATTCTACTAATGTGGATAATATAAAAAAGACTGAAGATTTAACTGATTTCTGTTCAGCATTAATAGGAGTTGGAGCAAATGGTATAGATTTTAAAGATGTGGAATGGATAAAAAGCAATGGTAATCCAACTGATAAGCCTTTAAATCAAGATTTTGTTGTAGATGAAACTGCACATCAGTACTTTCACAATGATGATGGAAGCTATATTACAGGAACATATGAAAGCAATGCAAATAATTCTGCGGATTTACTAGACGAAACATGGAAAGAACTACAAACCAGAAAGCAACCTAAAATAGATTATGAAACTAGTATTGTTTTATTTAATGAAGATATTGATATTGGAGATACAGTTTATGCTATAGACCATGAATATACACCTAATTTATATTTAGAGGCTAGAGTTAGTAAGCTAGAAATTAGTTTTACTGATTGGCACAATAAAAGCAAATGTACTCTATCTAATTATAAAGAGGTAAAAAGTAAAATATTGAATTTATCTAATACTGACGATATTTTTGGAGAAATTTTAGAATTTTTAGGTGGAATAGGTGTAGGAAAATTAACCGATAAAGATATTGCTAAAATTCAAGAATATCTTAATCAAATGGGTTTAGAAAAAAAAGAAATTGATGAATTATTTGAAAAAATATATGATATTATTGACCCTCCACCAAAACCGCCAACTGGAGATGAGGACAAATATGAGCCTATTTATTTAACTACTTACAAAAATGGTGTTTGGGTTGGTGATGATAGATTTTATGATATAAAACATTCCAACACTGTATCTAATGTAGATTCAGAAAATGATCAATACACTCAAGCTTTATCACTGTATCAACAATATAATATTGGTAAAAAGCAAAATAGCTCATATCTTGAAAATGTAATGGCTAGTAGCAATCAATATAAATTATATGTTATGGTTAACTATTATAGTAATAAATTCGGTTTAGATCCTCAATTGATATATGCTGTTATTATGGGAGAATCTAGCGGCAATCCATCTGTACATGGACAAAGCGCTGGAAGTGGTTATGGATTATTTGGAATAGAACGTTCAGTTTTTTTTCAAGGATTTAAAGGTACAAAAGCAACAACTATAAAATATTTAGATGGAACAAGTGAAAGTTTTTATCCAAGTACATCTAATATGACTCCAGGTAAAGGCGGAACAACTATAATTAGTGGAGTAACAGTAGATAAAAACATATCCAATCAAATTAAATTAGGTTGCCATTTACTTAGACAAGCTATTGACACTTGTCATGGTAATATTTTTGCTGCACTTGTTTCATATAATATGGGTATAGGTTCACTTTATTGGATTATAAGCAAATATGTTTGTAATACTTACAACTATACATTTGTAGATACTTATAGTTTAAGTAAACAATCTAATCAAGTACAAACTAAAGTTTATGAAGAATTAGATAGTTTAAAATTTAATTTTGCTGCTTATAGGCAAGTTTTTAAAGATACTAAAGGATTAGGTACACCAACAAATGTTGAAGGTTACTTGCAATGGTATAAAATTGTAAATGGTCAATTACCTTATTATAAAGATAAAAATGGCGACAAATTAGGTTATGGAGTGGGAAAATCTACACCTAAAGCCCAAGCTCAATTAAGCTCAACAGACACTAGAAATAAAATAGTGGAAACAGCAAAAACAATTGTATCACAACATGTAGATTTAAAAATTGCAACTTATGACCAATCATATAGAACTTGGAATTTTAAAAAACCCAATAAACGTAGTGGTACATTTTGGGGAATAAAAAATCCAATTTGTTATGATTGTTCTTCATTTGTTAGTTGTTGCTATGGAGAAGCTGGAGTGTCTAGTTTGTTTCATAGCGATACTTTATGTGCTGCAGGGACACTCGTAAAATATGCAACGGCAAAAGAAGGATATAAAATGTGGAAAGTTACAAATGCGAGTTTATCAGAGGCAAAGCCTGGTGATGTCGTTATGGATGCTGATTTTGTAGTTACTTCTAGTAATTGCAATAAAACTACAATGACGAAATATAAAGCAACACATCATACCATGATTTATATTGGAGATGGAAAAGTAGCACATTCTTCACAATGGGCATATTGGCCAAATGCAATAAAGATATCTAATATTAGTTATTATATCAATAAAGGTACAGCATTTTTCTTAAGACCTTATGATTTAGCAGAAATTGATAATATAACAAATACGGAAACACCTCCAGTTGAAGAAACAGATTTTAACGAAGTATATATAAAAGCGCTTAGATTAGCAAATGCATATGATTTTTATAATAATAATAATAATCTTCTTACTCAAGTAAAAGGTTTTTACAGTGATGATAATAAAGTTTATCCTGATGTTACGCCATATATACTTATACATTTTGGCATAAATGATTTAACACAAAAAGGCATAGATGGTATAAAAACATTAGCTATTATTATGAAAAATAAATATAGAAATACTCCTGTATTTATTTTAAAAGAGTTACATGTTGGAACTGTTTATGCAAACTATGAAACAGTAAATACAAGTATAGATGAATTCAATGCTCAATTAAAAACATTTTGTAATGAAGAAGACAATATATTCTTTTTAGACATTTCTAGCGATGTTGAAACTTACACAGGTGTTTTAAATTCAGAATATACAACTGATGGATATAGATTTAAAGATGATACTAGTAAGATGGTGTTTTATAATGCAATAGTAAGCAAGCTACTATCAACACCTATAGGTTATAAAGAAAAGAGTAATACAGGAAGTTCTAGTGAAGAAAATCCTGACACTTCTATAGATGCCACAACTGTGTCAATAGTTATGCAAGCAAATAAAAAATATACCTATGGCATTGTAAAAGAACTTACATTTTTATTACCAACAGTAGTTGCCGATTCATTTTATAGTAGAATTATTTTCAAAACACCTAAAGATTCTGAACCTATAAAATATTCTCAGTCTAAAATAGTTTACTTACAAGGAACTGATTGTATAAATGGACAATTAATTCCTAAAGCAGATACTACTTATAATATAATTGTAATGCCAAATGCAAATAAAGAATTAACATCGGAAAAATATTATGGATCTGTTACTGGAATAAGCAATGGTGGAAGCTATAAAGAATTTACTACATTTGTTGGTGGAGCTAAAGTATCTGAAATAGCTCAAACATATTTAAATCAAACTGGTTTAAGATATGGAGAATTCTCTTTTACAATCAATTTAGAACCAACAAACTTTCCAAATAATATGAGTGGAAATTTAAATAAATGGTATGATTCCAGTGTAAATAAAGCCAATATAGACGGTAGTTCTTTAGTTATGCTTGCTTATTTAGGAATAACTTATAAAAACAGTGCTTATAATAATCATTCTCTAAAAAAATTAGTTAAAAATACTAATTATAGTTGGACCTTTAAGTTCCCACGTATAGCATCAGAACAAGCTAGATATTGTATTCAAAAAGGTTGGGTTCTAAATGAGGCTGATTTAACTAATTTTACGAATTTAAAAGCAGGAGATTTATTATTTTATGATAGTGATACTTTTGATAATGAAAGATTTATGAATATATCACATGTTGCAATTTGTGTAGGTGAAGTAGACGGAGTTATGTCTTTAATAGAAGCAACTATCTGTGAAAATGGAGTAAGAGTTAAATCTGTTGAATCTACTACTTCAGACAAATTATTATTTGTAGCTAGACCAAGAATATTATCTTAAGGAGAGTGGTTATTATGAACAAAGAAACGGTAACTAGAGAGTATAATAACTACTCTGATAGTTATAATGCTTTATTTAATATACTTACTAATGTGATAGCAAACAAAGAAATAAAACAGGATGATGTATATGATTTAGAAGAGGCACATGCATCTTATGTTAATAATGCTGAAATTATAAGGACAGCATTAAATCAAGAAGATGAAAATATTGCGACAGATAAGCTTGAAAAAAGTAAAGTTATTACAAAAGAAACTATTTTAGATCTTCTAACAGAAGGTGGTACAAGAAATATATTCTATCAAGGCAATGATGGAGAAATATTAATTGATGGTCAAGGTGTACCAGCTCTTGTTTTATTAGCAAAGAAATTGAATTTAATAGCAACAGATGGAGAAGATGAGTCAAGTATTACATTGACACCTACATTTATACAATTGTTAGCAGCTAGTGATATACTTCTAGGAGCAAATAATATAAAACTTGAAGGTTATACCACTATTAATGGTGGCTTTAAAATTGATGAAAATGGCAATATGGAAGCTAATGATGGAAAATTTAAAGGTAATATAGAAGCTACAAGTGGGAAAATATCTTCAGACTTAGAAGTAGATGGTCTTAATGTATCAGGAACATTAACAGCAGATGCATTAAATGTTAGACAACTTAATTATTTTAATGACGGAATTACATCTGATATTAGTCTTACAGTTGATACATCTATAACAGATACTCCAAATATATTTGAAAATAACGGCAAATTTAATTCCTTACAAAGAGCAATTGAATCTATTCCAAAAAATCTTAATGGATATACAGTAAGTATAGCAGTTAATTCAATATTGTATGAAAATATAACTATTAAAGGATTTAATGGTGGAACTTTATACGTTCTGTTTAATAAAAATAATTACGGCAATATACTGGGCCATAATTGTGGAGCAGAAATATTATTACAAGGAACCGGAACAACTACACAAGTTTTAGTCAGCAATTATAAAACTACAGGAAATGTAAACATGCGTACTGGTGGAGATACTTCTTATAATATCGTTCAAACAGTCCCTTCTGGAGCAGTATTATTACTTACAGATTTTAACAGCAACGGATGGGGTTATACTACATATAATGGAAAAAGTGGATGGATGAGTACAAATACTTCATATATGGTAAAAGAAGAAGTTTACCAAACAAGTGGAACATCTACAGCTATACAACCCAATGAATTGATAACTCAAGATGGATATAATTTTGCTGCAGTATTTCGTAATTGCCCTTATGTTGCTATATATAATTTAGAATTATATAGTAAAACAGGAGATGCTAACAATTATACTGTGGGATCTATAAGAGGGTCTTATTTAGATATAGAAAATAGTAAATTATGTGGTAGTGAAAATGGAATATTAGCAAATAGAGGAGGAAGAGTATTTGAATCAAATGTTACAGGTAAAGTTAATAGTATTGCTCAAAAGGTAGAATTAAGCGGAACAATTTATATAAATGATGGTACAACTGTAAATGGTACAATATCTAAAGACAATTCATCTCAAATTATATATTCTGAATCTGGAGCAGTAAAGGATAATACAAGTAATGTAGGAACAAATACTAATACTACAACTGCTACATCTGCAGTAACTATATATAGCAATAGCGGTAATACATATAGACATAATATCTATACGGGCTATAAAAACGACAATACTGTACGCCAGGGTGATTATGGTTTTGGCGATTGTGATGGAATTTGGCTATTTGGCAGTCAATTTGCTAACAAATTAAAAGGAAAAAATATCACTAAAATATCATTAACTGTTAGTAGATTAAAAAGTGGAATATACGGAAATGTTACAGGAATATTAAAAATGCACAATCATACAATACAGCCTTCTACTGCTCCTGTATTCACATCTGGATGGAGTAAAGAGTTCGTAATGACAATAAATACTTCAATGACAATTGAAATAACTGATGCCACTGTATTAAATGCTATAAAAAATGGTACTTGTGCAGGATTTGGTGTACAAGCCGACTACGATAAAGCACATTATGCTACGTATGAAGGGACTTGTACATTAGTTGCTACTATACAAGGATAAGGAGGGCCAACATGAAAGAAATTTTAAGAGATTATACAATTGATTTTGATCTAATAACAGGAAAGATAACTTCAGATTATATTTCTTTTTTTATTACAGATAAAAATGTATCAACTTTATTCGTAAAATTAAAAGCAATTAATAACGATAATATTGTTGCTTATCTAAAAAATTCAGAAGTTACTAATCACAGTTTAAATTTAAAAGTTAAAAAACCTAAAACTGGAGAAACAGTTAATAAAACAGGTAAAAAAATTCAAGGTGAAGATGATGAAATTGCTATATTTAGATTTGATTTAGAAACTAAATTTACAAATCAAGCTGGAGATTGTAACTGTGAATTGTTTGATACTTTTATAGAAAACAGTTTAGAAAAACTAGTAAGTAGTAAAACTTTCCCTTATACAGTTTCACCAAGTGCTACTGCAGATGCTACGCCTGAAAATCCTAATCCTGGAACAGGTGGAACAACAAGTATTACATATGATGAGACAAACGAATTATTAGTGTTTAATTCGGTTACTACTGAAAATGAGTTAACAACAATCTAGGAGGTGGTTTAAATGGCAGATAATGAAAAATATGCATGTGGATATAAAAACTCACAAACAGGTGAAATTGTATACTATAAGGATAAAGATGCACGTTCGCAACTTAAAGATATTGCGAACTTAATTAATGAAGATTATTTCATATTAAAATCACCAAATGGAACACAATACAAAATTAAAGTTACAGATAATGGAACTTTAAAGGTGACTGGTATTAATGAGGAAGATTTAGAAGATTTATTAGAAGGAAGATTATTAATATGGCATGATGAATTTGAAGGTAGTGAAATTGATAGAAGTAAATGGCGTTCTTCTACTAACAATTCAAGTTACGCCGAATTGCAAGCATATACTTATGAAAGAAGTGAAAACGCATATATAGAAAATAACCAATTAGTATTAAAAGCTATTAGAGAAAATTATATTGATGGTTATAATTGGACTTCTGCAAGATTAGATACTATGGGTCTATTTGGTGTAAAATACGGTAGAATTGAAGCTAAACTAAAATATGAAAGTAAAAATGGAGCATTTCCAGCATTTTGGACTTTAGGGTGTAATACATATTATCCATCTAGTACATCCGGTCCATATGGAGTTACAAAAAGTTATGGAGCACCTTGGCCATACTGTGGCGAACTTGATATATTTGAAGGGTGTAGCGGTGGTGGAGGAGTAAAACCTATAATACATTACTCTTTAGACCCAAGCACATCAGCAGAGTCAAATATGACAATAGCAAGTAATAGCACAGTTAATACATCAGAATATCATATTTATGGAGTAGAGTGGACTGAAACATCAATGACAGCATACCTGGATGGAAAAGAAATAGGTACAATAGATACAACAGGTTTAACTCCATATAACAAACCTCATTATTTGATATTAAATTTAGCGTTAGGGAGTGTTGCTGGAGCAATAGATGATGACGTTAATGATATAAAAATGTATGTAGATTGGGTAAGGGTTTATGCACCCGAAAGTGTTACACAGAAATTAGATATAACAGGAATAACTCTTTCTAAAAGTTCTATGACAATGAATATAAATGACCCTTCCCAATATGTAGATTATGAAAGTATACCATCTAATACTATAAATAGTCTTGTTACATTAACAAGTTCTGATACCGAAGTATTTAAAGTTTACGGTACTAAATTAACTGCAATAGCTACAGGGAATGCTAATTTAATTGCTACATCTTATAATGGTGTTACAACTAATATTCCAGTTTATATAGGAACAAATTTGCCTGTTTATGCAGAAAGTATAACTTTAAGTTCATCTACAATAACAGTTTCAGAAACTAAAACTGTTACTATAACAGCGACAAAGAAACCATCTAACTGTAATGAAACATTATTATGGTCTTCTGATGATACAAATATAGCTACAGTTAGCGATGGTGTCGTTACAGCTAAAAAAGCTGGAAATTGTATTATTACAGCTTATTCTCCGCATGATAATTCTATTAAAGAAATTTGCAATGTAACTGTAGAGGCTTTAGTAAGGTTATCTCTTCCGTCAGATGGATTGGTATTACAATTAGACAGAAATGGAATGAATCAGTATTCATGGACAAATTCAGTAGATAATGCAGAATTACCTTGGTTAAATGTTTATAATTCAGCAACGGGTGCTAATAGTGCCATACAAACAGATGGAAGTTCATTTTGGTGGGGAGGTAGTAACTACTCTGATTATAGTATGATGGATTTATCTTCATATTATGACCCAGATACAGACTCTACATTTATACTTAGTGTCGACCGTACAGGATTACCTACATCCCAGGATTTCATAGCTTGTTGTGGTACTAATGGTGGGGCAAATTCTATGAGAATTAGTATACTAGGTTCGCCTCAATATTTTGATAACAATTCAACTAGTATTGGTATAACAGGAAGATGTAATGCACCTACTGGATTAATTTGGACAGTAGTATTAAGATTTAATGCTACAAATAATACTTATACTTTAAACTATATAGAACCTGATGGGAATATGAATAACGGAACTATAACACTTTCGAGTACCTATAGTACATCTGAAAAATTTAGACTTGGCGTTCCAGGTGGTAAAGGTAGATTAACTAAATTTAAAGTATGTGCCGTATACAACAGATTACTTACAGATGAAGAAGTTAGTACAGTATTAACAAATATTAATGAGTTTGTGAATAGTTAATTTTAAAAGGGATGTGTATGTGCTATAATATTTAAAAAAGTATATAATTTAACTTTAAAAGGGGAATATTATGATAAGTCTATTTAAAAAGATATTAAAAAGAAAAAAGTTTATATTACATAAACCAACTATGTTTACAAGACATTCAACAGCTAATATTAATATACAAAATAATTTTCAGTTCAATAAACAATGGGTTAAAGTTAAAAATATTAAACCCGGACAATTAAATTTAGGGAAAAATGCAACATTAAATATAAATGATTTTGTTGTATATTCTGGATGTTCTATCGGTATTCAAGAAAATGCAACTTTATCAATTGGGACAGGATATATGAGCTTTGACTCTATAATTAGATGTTCTGAAAGAATAACAATAGGAAATGGTGTGTTTATAGCTGAAGGGGTTTTAATTAGAGATAGTGATGGACATAATATAATAAGTGATAAGTCACATAGGAATAAGGCTCCTATAGTAATAGGAAATCATGTATGGATAGGAAGTAGAGCTACTATACTTAAAGGAGTTACTATAGGAGATGGGGCTATAATAGCAGCAGGGGCAGTAGTAACTAAAGATGTACCACCTAAAACTTTAGTTGGTGGAGTTCCAGCTAAAATAATAAGAGAAAATGTAGAATGGGAATAAAAAAGGGAGTTAATAGTTATGGCGCAGATAGAAAACTTTGATAAAAAAATAGATGTAATTAGAAATGAATTAGAAAAATTTTATAGCAAGGTTTCTTATATAAAAAGTGAAACTAATATTTCTAGAAGACATATTTATAATTGCGATGATGAGATTATAATGGTTGATAATTATAAAAGAGTTTATAAGATAATAGGGCAAAATGAAAAAATACTGTTACCATTAAAAATAGATGTTTAAAAGTTTTAGACTAGATTAATTTCTAGTCTTTTTTAATACGCAGTTAGTTCGCAATTTAAAAAGATTGCGAACCTATTTTACCAAGTAAATACCAAGTAAATACCAAGTAAGATAATAAGAGTAGCTAAATCAATAGCTACTCTTTTTTATTAAAAAATTATAAAAAGTGTAATCTTTTCCATACTTTTGCATAGAATTAAGTAAAAGGAGGTTTAGATTATGAAAAATAATAAAACCGTAATCCAATTGAGTTTTAAAAATAACATGGATGATAAACTTTTATTATCGTGGCTAGAAGATAAATTTGCAGAATACGGTAATAAAAGTAATTATATAAAATACATTCTTAGAAAAGAAATGCTAAAAGAATCAAATGAGTTTGCTCAAAAAGTCAAATAGAAAAGCAAGTCCGAACCAAAATAATGCTTCACTCATTTTTATCACCTCGGTCAATTCATATTTTAATTATTATTTTAAACAGGAAGGAGATTTTTATACATGAAATCTTATAGTTTTAAGGAATATAAGTTAATATCAGAAAATGATTGCACTTTAATTGAAAAATTTCTTAATAACTTAAAGATGAATAAAAAAGAATACAAAAGAATTATTGTTTTAATAGCTATTTTTATGAATAAGAATTTAATTTCTTATTGTATAACTACAGAAACTGAAATATCAAACGTAGCTACTCAAATCCTTAGTTTATTAATGGTCTTTGCTAAATATGGTTGTATGTGTATGGGAATAAAAAGCATTATAGAAAATGCTTTACAAGGGGCAGATTTTAAGCAAGCAACAACATCTGGAATACAATATTTCCTAATTTATATATTATTAAGTTTTTATCCGAAACTTTTTTCAATGATTAGATTTTAGGAGGTATTGATATGGAAGAAAAATTAAATCAAGTTATAAATATTTTAGATAATTTCTTACATCCGATAGAATTTATTAAAGAAACTGGATATGAGCTTTTAGTTGCTATACAAAATCTATCTTTTGATATATGCCTTATAGCAGGTTTTATAGCACTTTTATTATATGTATTTGGGTATAAGAAAGGTAAGAGATGGGCATTTATGATACCTTGTATATATATTATCCTTAACATAGTTATAGGAGCAATTACTCATGCTTAAAAGTATTCCTATAGCAAAATATTTTGAGATACAAAATCAAGAATATGTATATCTTAAATTAATACCAAGTAAATCAATTAGGAATAATAGGACTTATTCTATATTGGAACTTGTAAATAAAATGTATATCAATCTTAATAAGCTCATAAAGATAGAAGATAATAAATTAATTATAAGAACGCAATTAAAAGCTAGTTATTATATTCACATAACAAAAGAAAAAATTAATTTTTACTTTATAGTTCCTAAATTATTTTATTCTAAATTTAGAGTAAAGTTTAAAGAAATTTGGAAATCAGTAGAAATAAAAGAAATTAATTCGATACCGATTATAACTGGATCACGATATCAATTAATCTATAAAAATAAAGATTTTCTATCTACTTCTACAGATATGAGGAATAACGATTTGTTATCAGCAAATATGTCTGCTATAGAACTATTACAAGATGGAGAAGAAGCAGGAATATTATATAATTTTATACCTACTTCAGAAAAACAATGTAATTACTTTAAATCTACTTGCCAGAAGTTTATTAAGGAATATAAGAATACAAATATAAAATATGCATCAAATGCCGTAGCTAATGTAGTTATTAAAATATTGTCCTATAGCATAGATTTTATTAATTCTACTTTAAATTTCTTATTTGATGTAAAACAAGTGGATAAACAAGTTAATTTCAACAAACTAAGTAATAATACAAATAAGAAGGCTACTTCTGATATATGTAAAACGCAAATTATACTATCTGGTAAGGCTAAAACAATCAATAGAGAAAAATCTATTATAGATACGATATCAAATTCATATTCAGTTATATCAGATGATAATGAATTTATATGTAAGAAAATAAAAAGAAATATAAGGACCTTAAATACATCTGTGTATGAGTGTAGTAATTTTATAGCACTTCCAGGAGCTGATATAATACAACAGTTTCCACAAATTAACCATAATAGAGTATATAATAAAGATTTTCCTAAATGTCTAGCTACAGGAGATATATTAATTGGAAATTCTATAAAAAATACGCCTGTATATTATTCTACGGACAAAGAAATAAGTAGACTTGGAAGAGTTCTTATGGGAGGTATGGGATGTGGCAAAACTTATTATATGCAAAATCTAGCTAAATCTATAATAGCAAAAGGAGATGGCCTTGTGGTATTAGATATAATAAGAGATTGCAGTCTGGCAGAATCTATTAAACAAATAACTCCGAAAGATAAATTAATAGAAATAGATTGTAGTAACTCTGAACAATTACAAGGATTCTGTTATAATGAATTGATGTGTAATAGTAGTGATAAGTATAGAAAATTAGCTAAATGTATGGAAAAAGGTACACAATTACACATTTTACTTAATACTATTAATGCTGATACAAAATTAACTCCTAGAATGTTACGTTACTTTTATGCAGCTTGTACCGTAGTATTTTATAAGAATTTTAACGCTAGTTTCAAAGAAATTATAGAGATACTTTTATATCCTGATGTGCGTAAAAATCTTTTAGAAAAACTTTCAGAAAATGAAAAATCTTTACTTGCAGATGAAATTAAAGATTTATACGATTTAGATAAAGTCAATAAAAATGGAAATATAGAGAACTATGATAGCAAGATAGACGGAATAATAGATAGAATAAGCGTATTAAAAACTAATTTATATACAAAACTAGCTTATAATACACCAGGAAATAATAATATAGACTTTGTAAAAGCATTAGACCAAAATAAAGTTATAATTATAAAGGCTAAAGAAGAAGATTTCACAAATAGAAATATGAGAGATTTAATAGCAACATTTTATCTTTCTAAAGTATGGTTAGCAAAACAAATAAGATCTAATACACGCACAGAATTATTTATAGACGAAATTAATTTATTTCCTACAGCACAAATTATCCTGCAAGATATTCTCACAGAATGTAGAAAATATTCTTTAATTCCTACTATAAGCTTACACTTTTTAGAACAATGTACAAAAAAGTGTAAAAATGCTATTCTAAGTAGTGGATGTAGTTTTTTATTACTTGCTGGAGCTGATGTAAAATGTTTTATTGAACTTAAGGAATTATTTAATAAGGAAGGATACACAGAAACGGATTTACTAGAACTAAAAAGATATCATGCTCTTTGCCTTATTAGAAATGAAGATAATGTATATGCTGCATTTGTGGTAAGATTACCAAAATAAAAGGAGGTTATCCCTCCTTATTTTTATGTAAATTTATATAAAAATATATAAATTCCTGTGCTAGATAAAAATACACATAGTATACCTAAATTGCTATAAACTTGATATAACCGCTCTACGTTTATTACGGTCGCTGTCGCTACTTCATAAACGCTTCGCATATCATAGCATATGCAAAATGTACTTTAAATTATTCCTTTTTAACTTAATTTTAACAATCATATAATAAAATATTTTTGAATTTGAAAATTTATTGACAAATAAAAAATAACTCTATAAATTTTTATTAGGGTAAAATACTTTTAGATAGTCTATTTTTTACTTATTTTTAATTTCTTCTATTTTAATTATTTTTCAGAGGGCCTATTATTTGGCCCTTTTTACTTTAAGGGGGTGATTCCAATGTGGAATTAAGATTCATTTGATTTAAAAATTGAATTTTAAATACTATATATTGTATAAATTTATTTAAAAAAACGTATTTCTTATTTAAAATATTAAAATGTTTATATATCTATATATGGAATACAGCAATGTATTCCTTTTTTTAAATTTATTTTTAGAGGTGTTTTAATATGAAACTTAATATAAAAGTTCCCGAAGGTGTTCAAATAGAGCAAAGAGAGATTGAAGCTTATATAAAACATATAAAAAAGCATTATCCAAATAGAGATATTGAATATTTAGATATTAAAATAAACGATAATGGATATGTTGATTTAGAATATAAATTAGTTCCAGTTTCTTTTGAAAGAATTAGAAGAATAACAGGATATTTAACAGGCGATACAAGAACTTGGAATAACGCAAAACAAGCAGAGTTGAAAGATAGAAAAAAACATAACTAGGAGAAAATTATGGTATTACAAATAATTACTCTACTATTTGGCAGCGGAATAGTAGTAACGGCTTTTAAATATTTATATAGTCGTATAAAGGACAATGATAAACGTACTGAAAGTGTTCAACTAGGAGTACAAGCATTGTTACGTTCACAAATGATAAGTGAATATAATAAATGGCAAGAACGAGGTTATGCACCTATTTATGCACGAGAAAACTTTGTAAATATGTATACTCAATATCATAATCTAGGCGCTAATGGAGTTATGGATGATTTGTCAGAAAAATTCCACAATCTCCCAACAAAAAACCATTATTAATATCGAGGAGGCGAAAATAATGATTGATTTGAATGTTATTAGCAATTATTTAGTAATTGGAGTAGTGCTTGGTTGTTGCGCAATAGGTTATATAATAAAAACAAGCTTTGATTTTATTCCTAATAAATATATTCCATTTATAATGGCAGTTTTAGGTATCTTTTTAAATATAGCAATATCTAAAACATTCGATATGAATATCTTTTTAGGAGGCCTTTTAAGTGGATTATCAAGCACTGGATTACATCAAGCATTTAAATCTATAATAGAAAATTAATATGAAGGTGATAAAATGTTAGAAAAACCAATAATAACAGAAAAATGGCAAAAAAGAAATAAATATGGTAGACCAGGAACACCTTTAAACTATTCTAAAATAGCGATACACTATACTGGCCAAGCTGAAGTTCCTGGGAAAAACACCGTAAGTTATTTTAATAATGTTGTAGCTAATGGATACAAAGTAAATGGAAAATATATATACGCATCTGCGCATTATGTTATAGATTTAGACGGAACTATATACCAACTAATTCCTATAACAGAGAGATGTTACTGTACTAACAGTGCAAATGCATACGCAGTGGCAATAGAAGTAGCTACTACTGGAGCAGATAACCACTATACCGACGAAACCTACAAAAGTATGGCACACTTATGTGCATGGTTATGTGCAAACAAAGGTTTAGATCCATTAAGAGATATAATTACACATACAGATGTAGTTGGTAAATCATATAAACTTTGCCCAATATATATGGTTAAAAATCCTGATAAAATGGAACAATTTAAAAAAGATTGCAACTTATTAAAATTAAAGAAGGTAGAAGTAAACCAAATAGTTAACTGCACAGATGGAAAAGGTAAGGTAACAACAGTAGCTAACAATGCATCTAAAAAACAGTATGTAAAAGTATTATGTAATGAGTTGAATATACATAAAACAGCAGACTTTAATTCAAGCTCTATTTGCGGAATAGTTTGCAAAGGAGATGTGTATACCATGGTCGAAGAGGTTAAAGTTGAGGGATGTACAACTTATATGTATAAATTAAAATCCGGTGTTTATATAACTGCATCTACTAAATATGTAGAGGTATTTGAAAAATAGACCGATAGCGACCGATAGCGACCAATAAAAAAGCTAGGGGCAATTAACCTCTAGCTTTAATTTTTAAAGTTTTGATTTTTTATATTCATATGCAACTTTATCATCACTTAATTCAGCATATATTAAAGTTGTATTAATATTTGTATGACCTAAAAGTTTTTGAACAGTAGTTATATCTGCTGTTGCTGCTAAACGAGTTGCAAATGTATGTCTTAAGATGTGAGGACTTAAATCACCTGACAATCCTAATTCTTTTTTTATCTTTTCAAATATCTTTTGTACCCCTCTTGTGCTTAAACGATTATATGGCTTTTTAGTAGATACAAATAAAGCATCATTATCGTCTTTTCTTTCAGATAAATATTTTTGTAAATAAAATTTAGCTATATCTGAATAAATAACAACTCTTTCTTTATTTCCTTTTCCTATAACTTTCAAACTATTAGTGTTAGGATCTATATCATATCTATTAAGGCTAACGAGTTCTGAAACTCTTAATCCACTTGCATATAAAAATTCTACAATAGCCCTATCTCTTGAATTTTTACAATTTAATCTTATATGTTCAAATACAACTTCATCTAAAGAATGTTTTAGTCTCTTTTCTTCTTTCATTTTTTTTAATTTCCTTGCTGGATTAGTTTTTATATATTCATCATCATATAGATATTTAAAAAAATCCTTTATACATGTGATAATTCCATTTACCGTACTCGGTAAACATTCATCTTGTTTGTGTAATATGTACATTTTTAAATCTGTTATTGTTATTTCATCTATCTTTTTCTCTATATAATTATTTAACTCTACAAGTTTATATCTAACATTTTTTAGAGTATTATTTTGTAATCCCTCTAGTCTTTTTGATTTTATATATAAATCTATATATGTATAAAAATCACCTTCTTCTGTATTAATTAAATATATTTCTATATTTCTAGTACATCTGTATAAAGCATCATACAATGCTCTTTCTTGAATTATATTAAATCCAAATTGTTTAGAAATCTCGTTTGTTGCTTTAAGTATAAACCTTTCATTATATGTTGTTTCGTTTGTCGCTATATTCATATATATCCCCTCTTTTACAAAAATAAAACGTTATAATTATATAGTTATTTATACATTCAAACTTTTTTCAATTTTATATGGCCATATTCTAACTTTATATTTGTTTTATATTAAAAGTGTATCACTTTTATTTTAATATCGCAATAGTTATTTGTATTTAAAGTCCACATTAAATACAAATATTTTAATTTAAGTATTGCATTTTAGGTATATATATCATATAATATAAAGGTATTAAAGTACCATTTAAGTACATTTAGGAGGTAGATTATGAGTAATTTTAGCGTTGCCGGAGCTGATATCGGTAATATTACAAGTGTTTTTTCAGGGGATATACCTGGATCAAGTGAATTAATAGTGGAAAGTAGAATATCAAAGTATTCTAATGTAAAAGAATTAGGAGAAAGTGAAATATTTGAAATCGATGATGAAAAATGGGTTGTTAATCAAGGACAATTCAAAAATGAACATCTAAAATTTGAAAAAGATAATTTCATTCAACTATTATATTATGGATTAGCTAAAACTTGTGAACATGATAAAGTAAAACTAGTTATAGGTATTCCAGCTGGACAATTTAACGAATATAATAAGCAACTAAAACAAATTATAGTTGAAAATAACTTCAGAAAAATTAAAATCGGTGTTGGAGAAAATCAACAAATAAGAAATCTATACATTGAAGATGTTATAGTTAGACCAGAAAGTTATGGTATTAAAAATTTAAAAGTAATAAATCAATGTGAAAAAGGTGTTAGAACACTTATTGTAGATATTGGAGGCGGTTCTACTGATATAGCTATATTTGATGAAAGTATGAAATTTATTGATGGAGAAAGCTTGGATATTGGTCTTTTAGATCTTTATAAGAAAATCAGAAGATATATAAGTACTAAATATTGCAAAATATCTTTAGAGGATGCAAAAAAAGTATTTGACGGCGATATGAAAATGGTTAATATAACTGATTATAAATTCTTAAACGAATACCTAGATGAATTTATGGAAGAAGTTATAAATGAATTTAAAGGAGTTTTTCCTGATGCATCAGCATGTAATATAATTTTAGCTGGTGGTGGAGAAAAATTTGGATATGATTACTTTAAAAAAGAATATCCTCAAACAATACCTGTATCTGATGTTCAAGTCAATGCAAAAGCATTTTATATGCTAGGAGTTGCAAAATGGCAAATAAAATAAATAGAGAAGTTCGTATCAGATTTTCCAATAAAGAAATTGAATTGTTTGATTACATTACTTCTAAAAGGAGTGCTGCAGGTTTTTTAAAAGATCTAGCTGCAGTTGAAATGAAAAGAGAAAATAATTTAATAAATAATACTGATGAAGTTGCTATAGAGGTGTTAAAATTACTTCTTCAAAATAATAACTTGAACATTAATGATAATAATAAAAATAATGAACAAGATACAATAAATAGGGATACTGACTTTAACAGCAATATAGAAGACGAATTTGACGATTAAGACATGCAGGGGGTAGATTTTACATCTATCCCTTTTTCCATAAAACTAATTATGTATATATTGTTTTTTTATGTAAAAAGTGATACACTTTATAAAAGAATAAAATAAGGCGGTGTTTTTATTTGGCGGTATCAGAAAAAAATTCTAGGATTAATGTTAAATTTACTAAAGAAGAAAAGATTATTTTACAAGAATTAGCTAAAAGAAAAGGGATTTCATTGTCGAAGCTCATTGCAAATATAGTTAAAAATTCAAGTGATTTTAAAGATTTTCCAAATAAAAAATAACAAAATAAAAACCCACACATTAACAGTTGATTACTGGCAATAATTAACTATCTGTAAGATGTGCAGGCTATCCATAAATTGTTTTCATTTGTTATTTTATTATAACATAATTCTATTAACAAATCAATATGGTATAGTTTTCATCTTACTTAAAATAGCAGTATAGGAGATGAAAAAATGTCTAAATTTAAAAGTAGCAATGAATCAAAATTCATAGCAAGTGCTAAATTAGCCAAAGGATTTACAGTTATTCCAAATGAAATTATGAATGATTTGGATTTGTTAGGCCCAAATGCCTTCTTTGTGTTTGCTAAGATCTTACAATATATATCCAATCCAGAACATAAAATAAGTATTCAGGGACTAGCAACACAATTAGGGGTAAGTAAAACTAGAGTTTCAAATGGTATTAATAAACTCATAGAAATTGGTTATATAAAAAGAACTCCACTTAAAAATGGTAATCTTACTAATGGTTACTTATACGAAGTTTTTAGCGAAAAACAAAACGTAGATATTACGAACGTAAACGATAACGTAAATGCGAACGTAAGCGAAAAAACTAATAACGATGAAAGCGTTGGAAACACTACATCTCACCGTAATCCTAAAAACTGGGATACCGAAAATAGGGATACCAATTTCTGCGATACCGATTTTCGATACGCTAATAAAGAAAATAATAATAACAACTATATTAATAAAGAAAATGAAGTTGTTGTTGGTGTTGAAAAAGAAACAAAACTTATAGACTTATATAAGTCTTTTAAAATTGAAAAAAGATTTATGCCACATACTAAAAAATTACTTTTAGAATATGTAAATAAATTTGATTTAGATGTATTTGAACAAGTCTTTATAGCAGCATGTGAAGAAAGTGTTAGTAAAAAATATGCTTATATGAAACAAGTTTTTGAAAATCTAGATAAAAAAAATATAGTAACTTTAGATGACTATCAAAAGGGTCAAGTAGAATTTAAAAATAAAAAGCAAAATAAAACAAAAGAAAAAAGTTCAAATTCAGTAAAAACAAGATATCATAACACATTTAATGAACATTATAAAAACTATACTGTTGACGAACTTGATAATAAACTTAGATCTTCTAAAGCAGCTAACAATGACATAGAAAAACAATTATATTTAACTGCTATTGAAAATGGTTTAAGTTCTTTAAGTCATTTATCTCAAAATAGAGTTGTTAGTTATGCTTTAGAACATAATTTAGAAGTGCCAAGGGGGTGAGAATATGCTCAAAATTAGAATTACATACAATAGAGAAAAGCCAGAAGAATTAAAAAGATAGAAAAAGAATTTGATATTATAAGTCAGCCTCAAGAGTATAAAAACAGAGGAAAAAGTAAATATTCTAACATTTATTTAGATATAGAAAATAAAGGATATATAAAAATAATTAACTTTATATATAAATCTTAATTTAAAGTTATATTCGGCTTTGTAATGAAATTTTACAACTTTAGCTTAGTTTTTATTGCTAATTTAAAGAAACGTGTTATAAAGGGCGTAAAATCGATATTTTTAATAGATTGCAAACCTTTTAAACATATAACTGATA
>ERZ1035027.482-NODE-482-length-22710-cov-7.606665_pt1 | contig 22710 bp, 20 predicted proteins | sample MGYA00520604_ERZ1035027 | MGnify/ENA primary metagenome ERZ1035027 (study PRJEB33766, sample SAMN09781743) | gut metagenome | biome: gut microbiome | host: Homo sapiens | place: Madagascar | study: EMG produced TPA metagenomics assembly of the PRJNA485056 data set...
CGGCGGCGCTGGTTGCCTCCCACAGGCGGCCCAGCTGCTCGTAGCCCTTCTCCTTGGCAAGCTTGGCGCAGGCGGCGTACTTGGCGGAAGCGCCCGTCTCGCCGCAAACGGCGGCCTTCAGGTTCTCCAGCGTGGTGCCGACCTGGCAGGTTGCGCCGGCGACGCGGTTGAAGTTGGAGGAATTCTCTGCGGTGGGCAGCTCGGTGCGCTTATTCATGGTGATACTCCTTCTCGTCTGAAGTAGTGGTTCCGTTTGGAATCGTTAATGAGAATCAATCTCAATAGCTGTAGAATACCCGGCCTTCCGCCCGAGCGCAAGCGCTAATCGGCCGCAACGGCTCGGCTCCGCACAACCGTCACACGGATAGCCGCGGGTAACTTCAATGCTGCGACCATGTGCCGCGATTGCCTCACTAAAGAAGCCATGGTAAACTTCTCAAGATTTGTTAGCGAATAGAAACAGTTAGCGAGCGTGAGACGTGAGCAAGCAGATTGCCTCGATCGAGCAAGCGGCGCCTTCCGGCCCGGCATATCCCGATGCCGCCCGATCGGCGAAAGCGGCGTGTCCCGGTGGTGTCGGCCCATTCCACGCGACATCGTGCCGCTTAACGGGCGGCAGCCACCGCGTCAGCCAGACCCTTTGGGCCGTCGGCGGCTTCCTATGCTTCGCGCTGGGGATGGTCGGCGTGGTGCTGCCGATCCTGCCCACCACGCCGTTCATCCTGGTGGCGGCGTTCTGCTTCGCTCGCAGTTCCACGCGTCTGAATAACTGGTTCAAAGGCACGAAGGTGTATAAGCACGTGCTGGAGGGCTACGTGACCAAGCGTTCCATGACGCTGCGCGCGAAGCTCACCGTCCTCGTCCCGGTGACGGCGTTGCTGGCCATCGGCTTCGCCCTGATGGGCCGCGTCCCCGTCGGACGGCTCGTTCTGGCAGCGGTATGGATCGGCCACATCATCTACTTCGGCTTCATAGTGAAAACCGATAAGCAAGCATAAGAGATTTCACGCCAGCCGCAGAACGGACGCGGCCTTGTTCAAGCGGATTCCTCGGATAATCGAACCGTTATGGGGCAGTCGTTTCGTTGCGTTTCCCCACCGGTATTCCGACTTCTTGCTACGCCGCCCCCGCCCTGGCACCCTGGCACCCTGGCATATGCTCTGCCTCTCATCGCTCGCTATCGCACTCTCTGCCGCGGGGCAATGATTGCTTACGCTTGGGCTTGCGCTTGCGTGTGAAACCGTGTGCTTCATGGCGATTCGCAAGGGTTGCCGGTTGCAGCTGCCAAAAAACACGCGAGTGCGTGCTCTGGCTGGCAAGTTATTGTCTAAACGATCGATTTGTTGTTACCAACGCATTCATATCATTGGAATCTGTCCCGATAAGGGTCTTGATCGCATCTTGAAGGGATGACTCGGCGTTGTTTTGCACGCACTCGCGCATTTTTTGGCAGCAATCGACCTAAGCCCTTTCCCATTCGACGCAGCGTCTCGATGCGGCGCGGGCTCCATGTCGTTTCGTGGCGACCTGGGTCGCGACTCAGTATGGCGGGCGGATCGCTTCGAGGTCGGCGCGAGCCGTCGTTGTCGCAAACGCCCCGTCCGCCAAGGCCCCGCATTCGCTCGGGCTCCGCGCTCGCGCAAGCTCCGCGTCCGCGGGTCAGCGTCCTATAGGTTAGGTCCGGCGCCTGAGCGGCCTACCCTGCAAGACCCCTCGGACGATCTTGGGTGAAACCTGCAAGGCTTTTGCAAGGTCGCCTTTCTATGCTTGCCGTATGGGATTGGTTCTTACAGACATATCGGCAATCGAGGCGTACAGGCGCGACCCGGTTCTCGGGCAGCGTCCTTCCGTGGCGCTCCCGTTCGGTAAGATGCGGGGCCTCAACTTGGTGCGCCCACGTGCAGCAGAGCTTCGCGAGTTCGACCAGCGCGGCTATGCAAGCTTCTCAAGGCCCATTCATGTTTTGGTGCCCCATCGCGACATGCGCATGGCAGCCAACGACGTGAGATGGCACGTATGGTCAGGGTCCCTCCCGAAATCGGGTGCCGGTTTTCGTCGGGATGCCCAAGACGTTTTCCTTGCAAGCCCGGAGCTGGCATTGCTCCATTACGCATCGCATGCCGACTTAACGGATGCGATCGCCCTTGCGTTCGAGCTGTGCGGGACGTATCGGCTCGGCGGTTTGCTGGGTTTCGAGAAGGCTGATCCGCTGACCTCGGCGAAGCGGCTGAACTGGTTCGCGTCGGGTGTGCAAGGCGCGCGCGGGGCGAAGCGCCTCCGCCGCATCGCCGATCGTGCCCTCGACGGCTCGGCGTCTCCTATGGAAACCGCCTTGGCGATGCTCTTGTCCTTGCCATGCGCGCTTGGGGGCTACGGTCTCCCTTCGCCTCGCCTGAATGCACGGATCGACGTGTCGTCTAAAAACGGTCTCAATCAATCAAAACGTTATTACGTTGCCGACCTCTACTGGCCCGAAGCTCGTTTCGCCGTCGAGTACGACAGCAATCAATGGCACGTCGGACCTGAGCGGATCGGCCAGGATGCTGCTCGGCGAAACGTGCTTTTGTTTCAGGGGGTCAATGTGGTCACGGTTTGCTGCCAGCAGATCATGAGCGAATCGAAGATGGACGATGTGGCGCGCATCGCGGCGAGAGCCCTCGGGCGATCGGTGCGCCCGAGGGCGAGGGAGTGGCGCAAGCGCAATAGGGAGTTGCGTCGCATGGTCCTTCCGCATCGGGCCGATGACTCGGGGGCGTGTTGGTGAGGGGTCGGGGTCGGTCCGATGGCCTGAAAGGTTGCTGGTAGGGGGCTGGTTTGGGGCGAACGGTTTGGAGAGTCGTTGGTAAGAGAGTCGGCTCGAGGCGATGCACCGGAGAAGTGCTTGCGAGGGGGTCCGGGTTTGGGCGATACGCTGCGGAACTGTTGGCCAAAGGGTTTGACTTGGGCTGATGGCTCGAGGAACTGTTAGAAAGGGGTTTGGCTGATATGCTGCCAAAAAACGCGCGAGTGCGTGCTGTTCGGCCCGGATGCGCCTTTGATTGCGTGGTTTTCGATGTGGGTTGGGCACGCGAGCGGCAATTTCGCGATGTCGATGGGCTTGCAGCTGAGGTTTTGCACACACTCGCGTTCTTTTTGGCAGCAACCTCCAGAAACCGTTGCAGATTGTCGGGCGATGTCGCGAACCGCAGGGAGGTGTCGCTACTAGCTAACCGGCAACCGGCAAACCGCTCGCCTGCGCAAAAGGCTCGGCCCCGCGACCCGCTAGCCCGCAAGCTGCCGCCCTCGCAATCCCCGCCCACGCAAAAGGCCCCGCGTTCGCGGGGGCCTTTAACCTGCGGTTATTTCGTTTTCCACACTTTCACGCGGCAGCAGTTCACGGCTTCGCCGCCGATGGGCGTGTAGTCGATGTTGGAGTACGTGACCACCGTGTCGTTCTGGCCTTCGGACGCCAGCCACTCACCGTAGTCGTCGGCTCCGTTCTCCGCGGACAGCGTGAAGTAGCGCTTGCCTTGCAGGTCGACGCCGCATACGGCGCTCGTGGACTTCACCATCAGCCAGCTGCCGCACCATGCCGGCGCGGTGGTGGGCGTGCGGTCGAAGCGCAGCCACTTCTGCGCGCTGTAGCCGCCGCTGCCCGGCGACCCGGCGGGGGCGTAGGTGCCCAAGTTGGCGATGCCGTCGCCGTAGCTGTACGTGGCGTCGAACGCGAACGTGAAGCCGGTCTTGCCGTAACCCGCCTCGAGTGGCTTCATGGACGCGGGAAGCGTCAGCGTGTCGGTGACGTCGCCGTTCTCGCTCACGCGCGTGAGCTGGTAATACGACGGCGCGCCGGTGACGCGCGGCGTGATGACCACGCCGTCGCCCGCCGCATACGGGGCGGTTGCCATGCGGCCGGCGGATTCGTACACCACGCTGGCGTCCGAGCTGCCCATGGAGGCGCTTTTGAGCTGCGCGATCAGCGACGCCGCGACGACGGTGCTGTCGGACTGCGGCATGACCTGCCAGAACGCGTGCCCGCCCACGGCGGCGATGGTGGGGGTCTCGAACTGATCGGTGGAGCCCTCGTCGAGCTGCTGGATGTTGGAGAGGGCGTCGCCGTTGGAGTTCAGCTTTCCGGCGAAGATCCGCCAGGTGCCGTCCATGATGTTCGCCTCGGTCCACACCACGCCCTGCGAGGTGCAGCGCGCGTCGTAAATCTCGAAGCCCTCGTCCTGCCCGCGCGCCTTGTCCAGCACCACGGCCGACGTGCCCGACGACAGGGCCAGCGTGGCCACCTGCGCCAGCGGCTTGGCCTTTTCCGTGGGAATCAGGCAGCAGGCGAACTTCGAATCGTTGCACCAGACCAGGGAGCCGTAGGGCAGGTCGTAGGAGCCCTGCTGCTCCGCGCAATCGTCGGTGTTCTCCACCTGCGACAGGTCGGAGATGGTGAAGACGGCGTCGGTGGGCACCTTCAGCGTTTGGATGTCGGGCGTGGAAGCATTCTTGCCGCCCGCGACCGCGGTGACGCCGGCGCCCGCAGCCGCCAGCACGCCCACGCCGAGCGCGCCCAGCAGCAGGCCGCGGCGCGTGATGAGCGTTTGCGCGCCGTCGCCGACGGCAGGCCGTGGGGTGCCGCGGCCGGTGGGGGAGCCGCCGGAGATCCCGATGCCGCCCAGGCCCGGCGTGCCGGAGAGCGGGGTGGGGGTGGCGGCGCCTACGTAGGTGCCGGTATCGCGGCGCGCGCGACCGGCCGCCGCGCGCTGGGCGCGCACCTGCGTGCGCTGCGCGGTGCGTGCCGCCGGGGCGCCCGCCTTGCCGGTCGTCCGGGGGGCGGAAGCCGTGCGCGGGGCCGTGCTTTTTGCCGTCCCATGTGCGGAAACGCCGCGACCGGCGGTACGCGGGCGTGCGGAGGCGCCGCGCAAGGGGCGGGCCGGCTGCGCGGCTCGCCTGCTCGTGCGGGATGCTCGGGAGGGTTGGCGGCCTGCGCCGCCCCGTGGTGTCCTTTGGGTTGCCATGGCGGTAATTATGTCATTTCGCCTACAGGAGTGAGGGGGTTTGACTTCACTTGTTACAATAAACCCAAACACCCTTCACCCGCACGGCCGCGCAAAGGGGACGTGCGTGCGAGGTGACAAAGCATGGAAAGCAGCTTCCTAAGGAGTGAACCATGAGCAACGAAACCAGGCGCATCCTGCTGGTGGAGGACGAGAAGGCCATCCGCGATGCCGTAACCGCATATCTTGAGCGCGAGAACTATTGGGTAACCGCCGTCGGCGACGGCCAGGAGGCGCTGGAGGAATTCTCCAAGCACCACTTCGACCTGGTCATCCTCGACCTCATGCTCCCGCGCGTTCCCGGCGAGCGCGTCTGCCGCGCCATCCGCGACAACTCCGACGTGCCCATCATCATGCTCACCGCCAAGGGCGAGGTCGAGGACCGCATCATCGGCCTGGAGCTGGGTGCCGACGACTACCTGGTCAAGCCGTTCAGCCCGCGCGAGCTGGTCGCCCGCGCCCGCGCGCTGCTGCGCCGCGTGCACGCCGACTCCGAGCCTCAGCGCGAGGTGCTCGAGTTCGGCGAGCTCACCATCGACGTGTCCGGCCACAAGGTCATGGTTTCCGGCAAGGAGATCGACCTCACGGCCAGCGAGTTCAAGCTGCTCACCACGCTGTCCCGCTATCCGGGCCGTGTGTACTCTCGTATGGAGCTGGTTGAGAAGGTGCTCGGCTACGACTTCGAGGGCTACGAGCGCACCATCGACTCCCATGTGAAGAACCTGCGCGCCAAGATCGGCGACAACCCGCGCAACCCCAAGTGGCTGCACACCGTGCACGGCGTGGGCTACCGCTTCGAAGACCCCACCAAGCAGGGTCAGTAAGCTAGCCGCCGCGCGGCCGCCAGCGCTCGGCCGCGCCTCCCTTCTCAGAAGAAAGGCCGCGAGCCCACGTGGATACCGATACCAATACAACGCAAGACGCTCCTTCGACCGGCTCCGCCACCACGGGGCCGGTCGTGGTTGAGCGCCCTTCCGAGGAAAAGAAAAGGCGCAAGCCGTACCAGGGCGTGGTGAACTGGTGGAACAGCCTGACGTACACCACGCGCATGACCATGGCGTTCGCCCTGATCGCTGCCATGACCGCCATGGTGGCCATCGGCGTGCTGTCGTTCGTCTGGCAGCAGCACTTCCATACCTACACGCAGGAGAACATGGAGTCACTCGCCGAAAGCACGGCAACGCGCATCGAGGAGGTGTACAGCACCTCCCACACCCTGCACGACCCGCAGGTCGAGGCCGTGGCGAAGTACGCCGAAAGCCTGAACAGCGGCGTGGGCGTGGCCGTCATCGACAACACCACGGGCAAGGCCGTGTACGATTCCTCGGCCGTCACCATCGCCGACGGCACGGGCACGTCCCGAAGCGAATCGGGCGCGGGCATGTCGCCGAGCTCGGACAGCGGGCGCACCCTGGCGCCGCCGGTCAGCGCCAGCCAGCAGTTCGCCAGCGCGCCCATCGAGTACGGCGGCGCGGCCGTGGGGTCCGTGCGCATCTGGGTGTACGGAAGCGAAACCCTGCTCACGCAGGCCGATGAGCAATTCTCCAACAACTCTTATCAGGCCATGGTGTTCGCAACGGTGCTGGCCATCGTGCTGGCGTCGTGCATCGGCTTCCTGTTCGCGCGCACGCTGGTGCGTCCCGTCAACACCATGGCGCAGACTGCCCGCGCCATCAAGGAAGGCGACCTGTCGGCGCGCACGGGCATCCGCGGCGAGGACGAGATCGCGCGCCTGGGCATGACCTTCGACGAGATGGCCGACTCCATCGAGCGCGACCGCAAGCTCGAACGCCGCCTGACCACCGACGTCGCGCACGAGCTGCGCACGCCGCTTATGGCCATCCAGGCAACGGTCGAGGCCATGGTCGACGGCGTGTTCGATGCCGACGAGGAGCGCCTTGAGACGGTGAACGGCGAGGTCAAACGCCTAAGCCGCCTGGTCGACGCCATCCTGAAGCTTTCGCGCTTGGAAAACCGCAGCACGCCCATGAAGAAGGAAGTGCTCGAGGTGGGCGACCTCATCAGCGGCATCATCGCCACGCACGAGGCCTATGTGTCCGACTCGGGCCTCAAGCTCATCTACGAGGTGGAGCGCGGCGTGCGCGTGCGCGGCGATGCGGACATGATCCGCCAGGCCACGGCCAACCTCATCTCCAATGCAGTGCGCTATACGCCCGAGGGCGGCACCATCACCGTCAGCGTTTCCAGCCACGAGGGCATGTGCGCCATCGCCGTGCGCGACACGGGCATCGGCCTTTCGCCCGACGAGGCGAAGATGGTGTTCTCCCGCTTCTGGCGCGCGGACGCCGGCCGCACGCGCGAGAGCGGCGGCCTGGGCATCGGCCTTTCCGTGGTGAAGGAGATCGTCGATCGCCACAACGGCTACGTGGACGTCGAGGGCGAGAAGGGCGTGGGCGCCTGCTTCACCATCAACCTGCCGCTGTACTACGAGGGCGATGAGCAGCGCGAGCAGCGCCAGCAGCAGCGCCAACAGCAACAGCAGCAGCGCGAGCAGCAGATGCAACAGCGCCAGCAGCAGCGCGAGGCGCAGCGGCAGCAGAAGGAGCAGCAACGCGCGCAGCAACATGCGCAGAAAACGGGGATACCGTTCGGGCGGTCGCACGACGACGGAAAATAGACGATAATGGCAACAATACAGTCACGCCGCAAACGGCGCGCAAATGCCGGCTGGGCGCCGCCCGCGCCCGGCGCAACTCTCATGGGGAAAGGATAAGCAGGCATGAGCGGAATCGATATCAAGCCGGACGCACAGGGCAAGGTGCGCGACATCTACGACCTGGGCGACAAGCTGCTGATGGTGGCCACCGACCGCATCTCGGCGTTCGATTACATCCTGGAGGACGAGATCCCGCACAAGGGCGCGGTGCTCACGCAGATCTCGCTGTTCTGGCTCGAGCAGCTCAAGGACGTCATCGGCAACCACCTGATCAGCGCCGACGTGGCCGACCTGCCCGAGCAGTTCAAGCCCTACGCCGACTACCTGCGCGGCCGCTTCATGCTGGTGAAGAAGGCCGAGATGTTCCCCGTCGAGTGCATCGTGCGCGGCTACCTTGCCGGCAGCGGCCTGAAGGAGTACCAGAAGCAGGGCACCGTGTGCGGCATCCAACTGCCCGAGGGCCTGGTGAACTCCTCCAAGCTTCCCGAGCCCATCTTCACGCCCTCCACGAAGGCCGAGATCGGCGACCACGATGAGAACATCAGCTTCGAGCGCTGCGCGGAGATCCTCGGCGAGGATGCCGCCACGCAGCTGCGCGACCTGGCCATCAAGGTGTACTCCGTTGCCCGCGACCACGCCGCCGAGAACGGCATCATCATCGCCGACACGAAGTTCGAGTTCGGTGTCATCGACGGCCAGATCATCCTGGCCGACGAGGTGCTCACGCCCGACTCCAGCCGCTTCTGGCCGGGCGACGCCTACGAGCCGGGTCGCGACCAGGCCAGCTTCGACAAGCAGTACGTGCGCGACTGGCTCAACGCCAACTGGGACCGTCAGGGCAACCCGCCGCATCTGCCTCAGGAGGTCATCGAGCGCACCAGCCAGAAGTACATCGCGGCGTACGAGAAGATCTCCGGCAAGAAATTCGAGTTCTAGCCCCAGGCCCGGCAGGGCCGCATAAGCAGTACAGGTTCGCAAGGACGCATGCGGCGTCCCGGATCGACCCCAGGCAAGCGCCGGCGTCAAGCCGACTCGCGTGCCGGTGGAGATGCGGGGCGCCGCACGCGACCGCAGCAGAAGAAGGTTCGCCTGCCGGCAGGCGGGCGAAGGAGTGAGAATGACACAACGCAACCCCATGAACGAGCGCTATCAATCCGAGGACCGCAAGGGCGCCACGCGCAAATCGGCAGCTTCCGCGAAGCCGGTCTCGAAGGCCGCATCCTCGGTGCGCATCGAGTCCACCAAGAAGACGCCCCAGCAGAAGAAGGCCGAGCGCAAGCAGCAGCGCGCCAAGGATGCCGAGCGCGACCGCCAGTTCTACAACCCGCCCACCGCGGAGTACAAGCGTCTGCGCAAGATCTGGTGGGTTTGCCTGATCCTGGCCATCATCCTCACCGTGGTCAGCTTCGCCGGCAACAACCTCGGCATGCCCGCGCCCATCATGTACGTCACTTTGGCGCTGGCCTACGTGTTTATCATCGCCGCCCTATACATCGACATGGGCAAATGCCGCAAGGCGCGCCAGAAGTACGCCGATGAGGTGCTCAACCACCCCACCAAGGAGATGCGCGCCGCCGAGAAGAAGGCCAAGGCGCAGCAGCGCGCCGCCGAAAAGCAGGCGGCCGAGCAGCCCGCCGAGCCCGAGCCCAAGAAGAAGGGCCTGTTCGGCTTCGGCAAAAAGAAGAAGGACGAGTAGGCGCGGCCAAGCAGGCCGCCAGCCCGTCTCGGCCCAGCAAGACGGAAAACAAACGGGTGCCCGCGCGGTGCCCGCTTGCATTTTAGGAAGGAAGCGGGGCAGGGCCGTCGCCCTTGCCCCGCCCGATCGCGGATGGCGCGCCATCCGCACATACGACTAGGAAGGACGTCCATGGTTTCCCGCATCTATGTGGAGAAGAAGCCCGGCTTCGACGTTGAGGCCCAGCAGCTGGCACACGAGCTGCGCAGCATCCTGGGCATCACCTCGCTCGAGGGTTTGCGCCTGGTGAACCGCTACGACGTGGAGGGCATCTCGCAGGAGCTGTTCGATCAGTGCGTGCCCACCGTGTTCAGCGAGCCTCAGGTCGATGTCGCCTCGGCCGAGCTGCCCCAGGCCGATGGCGCGCAGGTGTTCGCCGTGGAGTTCTTGCCCGGCCAGTTCGACCAGCGCGCGGCCTCGGCAAGCGAGTGCATCCAGCTGATCAGCCAGGGCGAGCGCCCCGAGGTCCGCAGCGCGAAGGTGTACCTGTTGTCCGGCCCGCTGTCCGATCAGGACGTCCAGGCCATCAAGCATTACGTCATCAACCCCATCGAGGCGCGCGAGGCAACGCTTGAGCAGCGCGACACGCTTGCCATGGCGCAGCCCCAGCCCGAGCCGGTCGAGGTGCTCGAGGGCTTCCTCGACCTTGACGCCGCGGGCCTGGCGCAGTTCATCGCCGACCGCGAGCTGGCCATGGACGAGGCCGACCTGGCGTTTTGCCAGCAGTACTTCCAGAGCGAAGGCCGTTGCCCCACCATTACCGAAATCAAGATGATCGACACCTACTGGTCCGATCACTGCCGTCACACCACGTTCGGCACCGAGATGACCGACGTGGCCATCGATGACCCGCGCGTGCAGGCCGCCTTCGACCAGTATATGGACATGCGCAACGAGCTGGGTCGCCAGGCCAAGCCCGTCTGCCTTATGGACATGGGCACCATCGGCGCGAAGTGGCTCAAGTCCAAGGGCGTGCTCACGGGCCTGGACGAGTCCGAGGAAATCAACGCGTGCACGGTGAAGTGCAAGGTCGACGTCGACGGCGAGGAGCAGGACTGGCTGTACCTGTTCAAGAACGAAACGCATAACCATCCCACGGAGATCGAGCCGTTTGGCGGCGCGGCAACGTGCCTGGGCGGCGCCATCCGCGACCCCTTGTCGGGCCGCAGCTACGTGTACCAGGCCATGCGCGTCACCGGTGCGGCAAATCCGCTTGCACCCGTGTCCGAGACGCTGCCCGGCAAGCTGCCGCAGCGCAAGCTGGTCACCACGGCCGCTGCCGGCTATTCCAGCTACGGCAACCAAATCGGCCTGGCAACCGGCCAGGTCAACGAGCTGTATCACCCCGGTTACGTGGCCAAGCGCATGGAGATCGGCGCCGTTGTGGCCGCAACGCCGGCCGACCATGTGCGCCGCGAAACGCCCGAGGCGGGCGACGTGGTGGTGCTGCTGGGCGGCCGCACCGGCCGTGACGGCATCGGCGGCGCCACGGGCAGCTCCAAGGAGCACAACCTGGAGTCGCTGGAGCATTGCGGCGCCGAGGTGCAGAAGGGCAACCCGCCCGAGGAGCGCAAGATCCAGCGCCTGTTCCGCCGCGGGGAGGCCACGCGCCTCATCAAGCGCTGCAACGACTTCGGCGCGGGCGGCGTGTCCGTCGCCATCGGCGAGCTGGCAGACGGTCTGCGCATCAACCTGAACAAGGTGCCGAAGAAGTACGAGGGCCTGGACGGCACCGAGCTGGCCATCTCCGAGTCGCAGGAGCGCATGGCCTGCGCCATCGCCGCTTCCGACGTCGACGAGTTCCTGCGTTACGCGCGCGAGGAGAACCTCGAGGCCACCGTGGTCGCCGAGGTCACCGACGATGCACGTGTGCGCGTCATGTGGAACGACAACGCCATCATCGATCTCAGCCGCGAGTTCCTGGCAAGCAACGGCGCGCCGAAGCAGCAGGCCGTTCATGTGGGCCAGGCGGGCGCCTACGAGCGCACGTGGGAAGGCGAAACCCTTGCTCAGCGCATGAATGCCCTGGTCACCGACCTGAACGTATGCTCGAACAAGGGCCTGTCCGAGCGCTTCGACTCCACCATCGGCGCGGCCACGGTGCTCATGCCCTTCGGCGGCAAGAACCAGCTGACGCCCGCGCAGGCCATGGTCGCCAAGCTGCCCGTGGGCGGCGAGACCACCACGTGCAGCGGCATGGCCTGGGGCTTCAACCCCTACCTCACCGAGGCCGACCAGTTCACCGGCTCCTACGTGGCCGTGGTCGAATCGGTCGCTCGCCTGGTGGCGGCCGGTTTCAAGCGCCAGGATATGTACCTGACGTTCCAGGAGTACTTCGAAAGCCTGCGCGGCGACGCGAAGCGCTGGGGCAAGCCCACGGCTGCCGTCCTGGGTGCGCTCATGGCGCAGGTCGACCTGGGCATCGGCTCCATCGGCGGCAAGGACTCCATGTCCGGCAGCTTCGAGCAGCTCGACGTGCCGCCCACGCTCGTGTCCTTCGCCACGGCGGTGGGCAAGGTCGGTCGCGTGACGTCCCCCGAGTTCAAGGGCGCCGGCCATCGCGTGGCGTTGGTCGCCCCGCGCTGCTACGACGCCGAGGGCATCGCGCCCGCGTCCGAGGATGCGCTGGCGGCCATGGACGCCGTGCAGGAGCTGATCGGCAACGGTGCCGCGCTGGCGGTCTGCACGCCGGGTTACGGCTGCATGGCCGAGTCGCTGTTCAAGATGTGCGTGGGCAACGGCCTGGGCGTGAAGCTCGACGACGTCAACGCCGATGCGCTGTTCGCGCCTGCGTACGGCAGCTTCCTGGTGGAGCTGGCCGACGACGCGCAGCTGCCCGCCGCAACCGACAACCTGGACGTGGTCGTGCTGGGTACCACCACCGAGGATTATCGCTTCATCGCCGCGGGCGAGGAGCTTGATATGGCCACGCTGCAGGAGGCATGGGAGGGCGCCATCGAGAGCGTGTACCCGTACCGCCGGGAGGGCGAGGCCGTGAAGCAGGTGACGGTGGACAACCGCCTGCCGCTCACCTACAACGGCACCATCGCGCGCCCGCGCGTGATCATCCCCGTGTTCCCGGGCACGAACTGCGAGTACGATTCCGCCCGCGCGTTCGAGCAGGCGGGCGCCGTGGCCGACACGCTGGTCATCAACAACCTCACGCCCTCGGCCGTCGCCGAGAGCACGAAGGCGTTGGTGGAGGCCATCAAGAACAGCCAGATCATCATGCTGCCCGGCGGCTTCTCCGGCGGCGACGAGCCCGACGGTTCGGCGAAGTTCATCACGGCCTTCTTCCGTGCCCCCGAGGTCACCGAGGCCGTGCGCGACCTGCTGTTCAACCGCGATGGCCTGATGCTGGGCATCTGCAACGGCTTCCAGGCGCTCGTGAAGCTGGGTCTGGTGCCGTACGGCGACATCCGCCCCATGGACGACGAGTGCCCCACGCTCACGTTCAACACCATCGGCCGCCATCAGAGCCGCTTGGTGCGCACGCGCGTGGCCAGCAACCTGAGCCCCTGGCTGTCCCAGTGCGAGCCCGGCGACATCCACACCGTGGCTATCAGCCACGGCGAGGGCCGCTTCGTGTGCGGCCCCGAGCTGCAGCACCAGCTCGAAGTCACGGGCCGCATCGCCACGCAGTACGTCGACGAGGCCGGCCAGCCCAGCATGGATTGGGACGTGAACCCCAACGGCTCCGTCATGGCCATCGAGGGCATCACCAGCCCCGACGGCCGCGTGCTCGGCAAGATGGGCCACGTGGAGCGCCGCGGCGACGGTCTGTACAAGAACGTCCCGGGCAACAAGTTCATGCCCCTGTTCGAAAGCGGCGTGAAGTACTTCACGGACTAGAACGCGAATGCGCCGGCCGTTCGGCCGACGCAGCATTTGAGGATCGATGGCGCCCTGTCGGCTTTTGCCGGCAGGGCGTTTTGGGTTGCAGGCACCTTCGGCTCCTTTTACCGTCGCGTAGGTGCGTAGGCGTATGGGTGGGGGTAGGACGTTTCTTGACAAAGTTAGGGACCAGGTACACTCGAAGCGATATATGCAGCTGCGGTGGCTAGGTCGGTCCCGGTGTCACGGTTGGGGTTCGAATCGTAAACCGTTCCGCAACGCACGCAAGATTCGCTTGTGCTCGAACGCTATATAGGTAGACTGGCCGATGCCGACCGTTCTTGGTGCGCTTTCGGGCGCAGAAAGGAGCGAGTCATGACCATGTATGGATATGCAAGAGTATCAAGCAAGGACCAAAACCTGAACAGGCAGCTCGATGCCTTATCCGCCGTTGGCGTTTCGGAGGAATCCGTGTTCGTCGATCACCTGAGCGGGCGCAACTTCGATCGCCCCGGATATCGATCGCTGGTCGAGCGTCTGCAGCCCGGCGATGTGCTCGTGGTGAAGAGCATCGATCGCCTTGGCCGCAACTACGATGAGATACTCGGCCAGTGGCGGTTGCTCACCAAGCAAAGGAGCATCGACATCGTGGTGTTGGATATGCCGCTGCTCGACACGCGCTCGACGTCCGGCCACGGGGTAACGGGAAAGCTGATCGCGGACATCGTGTTGGAATTGCTCAGCTACGTGGCGCACGTTGAGCGCGATAACATCCGCCAGCGCCAAGCGGAGGGGATCGCGGCGGCGCGTGCGCGTGGCGTCAAGCTGGGACGCCCGGCGCTGGCCGTGCCCGAAGAGTTCGATGCGGTGCACCGCATGTGGGAAGACGGCTGTTTGAACAGCCGACAAGCGGCGGAATCACTGGGAGTTTCGCATACGACGTTCTTGAAGTGGGTGAAGCAACGGCCCGCGGACGTCACAATCTCGCACAAATCGATGCGTTCATAGCAAGAATCGTATCGTTTGCCAATACCGATTTTGGTTGTTGGCAAATAATCTAGACGTTTGTTTACAGCCCCCCTCGGCCTGATAAAGCGTTACTCGCTTCGGAGTGCAAAACGCTTTATCAGGCCGTTTCTTTTCACTCGCTCAGTGAAATCAATATAGCCGACCACTCAAGTAATGTCTGCATTTGCTTACGCCTATATACAACGTATGCGCGGAAAGGCAGATATGCGCAAGATACATGAGAGTGATATATCGCTAACTCCCACGCAGGAGCGTCTGCTCGGCTATATCGCCGCGCAAACAACCATATCAGGTGCGGCGCAGGCAACGAAAAAGGAGTTGTCGCAGCTCATGGGCTGCAGCGTCAAGACCATCGACCGCGCCATCACGCGCATGAGCCGAGAAGGGCTGATCAAAGTCGAGCCATGCCATTCCGAAAACGGAGGGCAGCTTTCGAATGCATATAGCGTTGTAAATAGCTGATCGGGGCTCTTACGACCCGGTCCTTTCGTGATTGCGAACTAGACGAGAAACGAGCAACGCAAGGCGATAACGGGAAAGGGAAGAGAAGAGATGAAAGCGAGAAAAGCAGCGTTAAGGCTATTGGTTTCCGCGATGCTCGTCGTGGGGTTGCTCCCCGTGGCGGCATTGGCGGCCGATGGCGAGCAGACGGGGGACGTCAAGGCAGCCGAGCAGGTTCAGGTTGAGAGCTCTGCCCAGAATCAGACGCAGGTGAGCGTCGACGACCAGACCCAGGCGTCTGCCGACGATGAGGCGGCAGCCCCTGCTGAGAAGGTGGAAGCTGCTGAGCCGACAACGGATCAGGCAGATTCTGCTGTTGTGGCCGCGGCGGCCGCAGCGGACGAGCCGATGACGGTGGCATACGGGACGCACAAGCTGTACTGGTATGCGCTCGTTCCCGGTTATACGCTGGATAGCGGTGCGAGCGTGAACGAGAAATGGTATGGCATGGGCATCAGTACCATTTCGGCAAAGTGGGCGCCCTGGTTGTATCCGATCGGTCCCCTGAGCCCGTCTCAATATAGCAACATTTCTCTTGTGGGAAATCCATCGCTATTCCCTTCAATCGAGTACGAGGGGGTCACGTATAAGTATGCCGAAGAGGGTAGTCCAAATGCGTCAAAGAAGGGTTATTACACGCTGGCCCCGGAACGCGTAACCGTTGCTGATGGCTCGAATGAGGGGAAAAATGATTACAACAAACCCACCGTGTCTTCAGGAACTAAAACCTTCCATTACGATCATGTGCTCGTGCTGAATGAGGAAAACGTCTATACGGTCAACTATGTAATGCAAGATGCCGGTGAATCCGAATGGGCGGTATTGCCCAATTATGCCCAGCGCGTCAAAAGCGGCTACAGTGAATCCGAACTGAAGAAGCCCAGCGCCGCGGAGATTCCTGAAACCAAAACCGTCGATGGTGTGGCGTATCAGTTCGATGGCTGGTACAAGGACAGGGACTGCAAGCAAAAAGCGGACTTCGACGGCACCATCACTCAGAACACTACCTACTATGCTCACTATGTTCCGCAGTCGGGAAGCCTTTCCATCTCGAAGAATGTGGCGGGAAGCGCTGCGAACGTTGACCAATCGTTCACGTTCGAGCTCTCGTGCGCGGATCTCGCGGGCAAGACGTTCGTCGCTGAAGGCGCTGTCAGCTCAGTGGCATTCAATGATCAGGGTGTGGCAACGGTCCAGCTGAAGCATGGACAGTCCGTCACGCTGACTAAGGTTCCCGCCGGTTCGCGGGTCGCTGTTCGCGAAACGGGGCTCTCCGGCAACGCCAGGACCTCTTCCGCGGTTTCGGTCAACAACGGCGCTTCCGAGACCGTTGCAACCGATGGCCAGACGGCCACGACGCCTAAAACGGTGACCATCGTCTCCAATCAGACGCAAACGCTTGCATTCACCAACTCGGCCGAGGCGGTCTCGGCAACGGGGATCTCGCTTGATGTGGCCCCGATGGCATCGCTCCTTGCGCTTGGCGTAACGGGCGTCGGAGCTCTGGCCGCAAGCGGCTATAAGCGCAGGAAGCGTGAGCAGGGTGCTTGGAAGGAGTAAAAAACGCGTTCCTCAAAGTATCCAGGAAGAACGGCCGGTCTCGCTGCAGCTGATCGCCGACAAGCTGCAGCGTCTGGTATGGCGCCGACGCCTGTGGGGGATCGACGAGCGCCAGGCATGGCACGTGGTGCATCGCTTGGACGAGATGTACCGCCAGCTTTACCGGGAGCAGCAGATTCACTACGAGGCCCTGCTGGAGCAAGCCCGCGCGGAGCAGCCGGTGCCGCCAAAATTTCAGGCTCCGAAGGCGCAGGCTTTGCAGGTGCCGCCGGTTCCTCAGCGGTTGATCCGTGTGCAGCAGTCCATGGATCCGAAACATCACCGGCACAAGAGGCCGAAGGATTCGCACGGGAAGTAGCGCTGGCTCCCGAGGCGCGCGTCATCGAGCGACGTGCTCAGGGCGCGGAAGCGCGAAGACGTGCAGGTGCCGCGGCGGCGAAGACGATTTGCGCGATCGGCGTGGCTGCGATCCTGCTGCAAACGGTGTTCGGGCTTGCGGTCGTTCGCGGCGGCGGCATGTCGCCTGCATCGGGCGATGGCGATGTCGCGCTGACGTATCGGCTCGAGCAAACGTATTCGGCAAACGACGTGATCGTATACCGTACTCAATCTGGGCAGCAGCTTATAGGCCGCGTGGTGGCGTTGCCGGGCGACGTGGTCGAGGTCACGGAAGACGGCGCGTTCAAGGTCAACGGGAGCGCGCAGCCTTCGTCGAACGGTCAATCCACCGCGCCGGCGGAAAGCGGTCCGGCATATCCATTAACGCTTGGCGAAGGGCAGTACTTCGTGTTGGGTGACGCTCGCATGCAGGCGGTCGATAGCCGCGAGGTGGGTGCAATAGGTATCAACGTGGTTGAGGGCAAGGTTGTGGCCCTGCTGCGACTGCGTGGGATATAGGAAACGAGACGGGAGAAAGGAAAGGCTATGGCTATGTTTCGCTTGAAGAAGAATGTGGTTGCGGCGGCACTTGCTGGTTCCATGGTGATTGCTCTTCCGGGCGCTGCGTTTGCAACGACGGTTGAGGACAACGGTTTCACTGTTGACAAGACCTGGACTGCAGCGTCGAACACGCAGCTGAACAACACGGAAGCGTTTACGTTCCAGATTGAGTTCACGGGCGCCGACAAGGTCGGTACCTGGGAGCCGACGGCTTTGTCCAAGGATATAAAAACTCGTACGCTGACGGCAAAGTGGCAGGAGCTTGCTAATGACGGTGATTCCGCGAGCGCTCAACTGGCCGCTAAGGAGCTGTTCGAGGGTTATGATTTCCAGGCGCCCGGCGTTTACAAGTTCAAGTTGACCGAGGTTGCGGGTGCGAACCCCAACATTGCCTACGCTACCAACTCGTATAACGTCGAGGTCTCGGTTGCTATGCCTGCTGACTACCCGGCTACCACCACTCCTGTGATTCAGAAGATTCAGGTGAAGGATGGCGACAAAAAGGCCGATAAGGCCGCATTCGCCAATACCGCTAAGGCAAACGACAGCCTGACGGTGTCGAAGAAGGTCGCCGGCACCGCTGCGAACACTGCCGATGTGTTCGGCTACACGCTGAAGATCAATGGTGCTCAGGGTTCCTACGACTACGTGCTGAACGGTGTTGCTGGTACCTTTGATGCCAAGGACACTCTTTCCTTCGACTTGCAGCACGGTCAGTACATCGAGGTTAAGAACCTGCCTGAGGGCGCAACCTATACGGTGACCGAGGCCGACACGGATTACACTGAAAATTTCGCCGTTGATGGCGGCCAGGCTCAGGCTGGCGCGGTTGCTGCCGGCACCATCAAGGCTGGCGGCAGCGCAGTTGCCTACACCAACGAGAAGGGCTTCGCTCCGGCGACGGGCGTTAACTCCGACACCATGCCCTTCGTCTTCGGCGGTCTTGTTGTCGTCGCGGGCGCCGGCGCCCTGCTGATTTCCCGTAAGCGCCGCGCGAGCGAGGAATTCTAATTGCGGCTAGCTGCTGACAGCTTCGGCAGCTATGGAGCGCGCAAGCCCACCTGCGCCCTACGGGTGGCTTGCGCGCTCGACCGTGCGGTCGTCTGGGCGCTTGGCATCGTGCTGGCGCTCGCGCTCGCTGTGTCCGCTTACGCTCTTTGGGACGCGTATGCGTTGGCGAACGGAGGGGATGGCCAGGCCCGCCTTGCCGCGCTGAAGTCGGGCGATGCGGTCAGCTTCTCCGAGTTGCTGGCTTTGAACCCCGACGTATGCGCCTGGATCACCATCGATAACACGAACATCGATTATCCGGTGGTCCGCGGCAGGGATGACTTCGAGTATCTCAGCAAAGATGCTACCGGCGCGTACAGCGCCTCAGGCAGCATCTTCCTTGACAGCAAATGCTCGAGGGATTTCACCGAGCCCTATGAGGTGCTCATGGGCCATCACATGCAGTACGGCAAGATGTTCGGCGACCTGGACAAGTTCCTGGACGAAGGTTTCTTCAACCAGAACCAGAAGGGCACGCTGTACCTGCCGGATCGCACGCTGGACCTGCAGATTTGCGCGGTGGTCAAGGCGGACGCCTATGACGGCGTCTACTATGGCACTCCCTCCGGCGCCGACCGCATGTCCGCGCTGGCGGAAAAGGTCGCGCAGGATGCCGTGTTCCAGCGAGACGGCCTGCCTTCCGCAAGCGATCAGGTGGTGGCGCTCTCGACGTGCGCATCTTCCGGAGTGAACGAAAGAACGCTGTTGCTATGCAGGGTTACCGGGGAGCGCGCCGCCGATAAGGCATAGCGCAGATAGCGCACGGTGTGCCGAATGGCGCGAGGAAAGAAAAGGACAAGCTATGACGTATGCATTGAACGTAAAACGAAACCTCGCGATCGCGTCGCTTGTCGCGGCGGTGCTCGTCGCCGTGTTCGCGTGTGTCGCGCCGTCTGCGCAGGCATATGCAGCCGAAGGGGTGTACGCGCCGGTTTCGGCGCAGATTCCGGCGCAGGTGGTCGTGAAGGGAGACGCGCCTGCGCAAGCGCAGGATTTCACCGTCAAGATCTCCGGCGCCGATGGCGAGACGGTTTTGCCGGACCAGTTGCAGGCGGCGATCGCGGGCGAGGGCTCCGCGCAGTTCGCCGTGTCGTTCACTGAGGTGGGGCTGCATCATTACACGGTGCGGCAGGTTCCCGGCAATGCCGAGGGCTGGACGTATGACGAGCAGGTCTACGACGTTGACGTGTATTGCATGTGGAACGGGCAGGATGGTTCGGATTCCCTGTACACGCAGGTGTTCGTGAAGAACGCAGCGGGCGAGAAGTGCGAAGCATGCACGTTCGAGAACGCTCACCAGGCGCCTGCGCAGCTTGCACAGCCGCAGGCTGCTTCCATGGCCCAGACGGGCGATATAATCGGCATGGCGGCGGCGCTTATCGGGCTGGTGGCCCTGGCGGCGGTTGTCGCAGCGGTGGTTGCCTATCGCAGGCGCTCTCGCGAGTAGTACGGCGTCGCATTAACCGTTTCGCTCACCAATGAATAGGGCGACGGGTTCGTTTGAACCCGTCGCCCTATTCTCGTTTATGCCCGGATATCTCGCCTACGCGTAGATCTCCTTCTCCACCACCAGCTCGTTTTTGATCTTGCCGACCAGCTGCTGCAGCGCGTCGATGCAGCGCGGGCGGATGTCGGCGCCGATGAGCACGTACATGAGCGAATCGCCCACGTTCAGCACTCCCTCGTTGAGCCATACGCGCACATAATAGACGCCCGGCCACGTGAGCGCCTCCTTGACGGCCTGCTCAAGGCCTTCGGCGTCGTAGCTGAAGTCGACCTGCGCCACATCGCCAAGCCCCTCGACGCCCTCGCGCACCTGCGCCTTGGGCGTGATGCGCACCACGCCGTTGTGCGTGAGGAACATGCCGCACTGCGCGGCCTTCGGGTCCTGCTTCGCTTCCTTGAGCCATTCATCCATGGACGGTTCGGGTTTCGCCATTTTGGCCTCCTTGCGTGACGTTAACGGATGTCCCCGTGCCGATCGGGCAGGATTCGCCGCGATGGCATGTTTTCGCGGCTCAAATTGTACCGCATGCGTAAAGGCCTGGTGGGGCTTCTGTGAACACCGCAAAAAGCTCTTTAAAACGTAAAAGCAAAAAGATACTCTTGAACAATTTTCTTATAAGGCGCAGATTGATCGGCCAGTATTTTAGTGGCCGATTCGGCAGGGCAAAAATCGATTTTCTACCGATAACCTGGTGAAACATATATTCACATAGCCTATCGGTTAAGGGGATTTCTATTGACCATACTTTTGTGCAGGTGCACAAAATGTTGGCGAAAAGTGTCCGAATAGTGAAGAAATCGACGGACATCTTCACTTCTGGCGCAGCCCTGATAGATTGGCAATCGCACCGAACGCAACGAAGTTGTCAAGGAACAGATTTCCAACGTTGCCAAACGGTGAAGTAGACCGAAGCCTGAAACGGATTCAGGCGAGCGAGAAAGGATGACGGGTTAAAATGAACGCAGCAACGAACGTGAAACAGATCCAAGGAAACCATACCCCGATTACCATGCTCGTCGGGTTCGTCGCCCTGTTGGCAATCGCGATCGCCGTGTGCGCCATCGCATCTTCGGCCACTGCGTCGCTGACGGGTTTCACCCTGGTGGCGGCTCAGACTCCGGCCATCAGCCTTGCATGGTTCGGTAGCACCGTGGCACCGCTCCTGGGTGAATTCGTGGTGCTGTTCGCCATCGCCGCCGGCTTGACCTACCTGGTCTCCCATAAGTAAACGCACCTTCGCGGCAAAACAATCTCATATGCAAAGCCCTCGCGAAAGCGGGGGCTTTTTCGTGTCAGGGAACGGCTCGGCGGGGGTTGCCGAGCCGTTGCTATTTGCACTCGAATTTACCAGGTTGACACAGTGCCGTGCGCTCGAGCCTGATACTATGGAACGGATTGAGAACAGCGTCAGTTTGCCAATTGCAACTTGACACCGGGAACTGCGAGAAAGCGAGCGCGCCTATGTCTTTGGCACCATCGGATCACACCAAGCAACCTGATAACCGCACCACCATGGAATTGGGCGCCGTGCTGCCCATGACCGCCGAGGTGCGCGACGACCACCTGTTCGTCGGCGGCGTCGATATGGTGGAGCTTGCCCATAAGGAAGGCACCGCGCTCTACGTCATGGACGAGGCCGACATGCGCAATCGCATGGAAACCTACCTCAAGGCGTTCCGTAGCCGCTATGAGAACTCCGACGTCATCTTCGCCTCCAAGGCGTTCCTTAATAAGGAAACCGCGCGCATCGTCGCGCAGGAGGGCCTGTGCCTCGACGTGTCCGGCGGCGGCGAGCTGTGGTGCGCGCAGCAGGCTGGCTTCCCCATGGAGCGTGTGTTCGTGCACGGCAACAACAAGACGCCGCAGGAGCTGCGCGAGGCCATTTCGGCGGGCGTGGGCCGCATCGTGGTGGACAGCCGCATCGAGCTGGGCCGCATCAGCAAGATCGCCGGCGAGCTGGGCGTCACGCAGGACATCTACATGCGCGTCACCCCCGGCGTCGAGGCCGACACGCACGAGTACATCCGCACGGGTTGCGAGGACAGCAAGTTCGGCTTCACCATGCTCGACGATTTCGCTTTCAAGTGCGTCAAGGATGCGCTCGAGGCCCCGAACGTGCGCCTGGCCGGCTTCCACTGCCACATCGGCTCGCAGATCTTCGCGCTGCATTCGTTCGCTGAAGCCGTGCAGGTCATGGTCGAGTTCATCGCCCGTGTGAAGGAAACCTACGGCTACGAGGTCGAGGAGCTCGATATGGGCGGCGGCCTGGGCATCGCCTACAAGGCCGACGACAAGCCTTCCACCATCGACGAGTTCGCCGAGTGCACCGTCAACGCGGTCCGCGAGAACTGCGAGCGCCTGGGCGTGAAGCTGCCGCGTCTGGCCGTCGAGCCCGGCCGCAGCCTGGTGGCAACCCCGGGCCTTACGCTGTACACCGTCGGAATCCTGAAGACGCTGCCCGGCATCCGCAAGTACGTGGCCATCGACGGCGGCATGTCCGACAACATCCGCACGGCGCTCTACCACGCCGATTACGAGCCCGCTATCGCCAACAAGGCCGGCCAGCCCCGCACCGAGATCGTCACGCTGTGCGGCAAGCACTGCGAAAGCGGCGACGCGGTGGTCATCGACATGCCGCTGCAGACGCCCGACCTGGGCGACGTCATCGCGGTGTTCGGCACCGGCGCGTACTGCTACACCATGGCCAGCAACTACAACGGCCAGCCGCGCCCCGGCATCGTGTTCGTGAAGGACGGCCAGGCCCGCGTGGTCACCCGCCGCGAGACCTACGCCGACCTGTATCATCGCGACATCTAGCCGCTTCCGGGCGGTCGGGCTCGTTCGG
>ERZ1035027.487-NODE-487-length-22533-cov-75.932912_pt1 | contig 22533 bp, 36 predicted proteins | sample MGYA00520604_ERZ1035027 | MGnify/ENA primary metagenome ERZ1035027 (study PRJEB33766, sample SAMN09781743) | gut metagenome | biome: gut microbiome | host: Homo sapiens | place: Madagascar | study: EMG produced TPA metagenomics assembly of the PRJNA485056 data...
CATTCGTTCAGAACATGGATAATTGCGATTTTAAGACAGCTTTTACCATACTTGGGGGAACTTACCAGAAGCCAGATTTCTCTTCCAGAATGGCAATATACCACCATCAGAAGCAAATGGAAATGCGACAGAAAGAAGAGCAGAAGAAAAAGGCTGAATTACAGGAGTGCTTGTCTGATATTGACTTTTACCGGGCTATTCTTGGCAGGGTAAGACCATTATCTGCCGGCTGGTGTGAAGCATGGAGCAAGCTACAACTCGCGCTATATCACCATGGATTCATAACAGGACTGGAAGAAGGTGATTAAAAGTGGAAATGATAAACAAGCTCACAAAGGACTCTATTCTGGATGAAGAAGTGTTTGACGAGATATTCAGCCAGGAAGACGAAATATATAAAGCACGTCTTACACTGACTCTTCTGGATAGAGCGAAGGAGCTTGGAGTTAAGAAGAAATTTGAAGATTTGCTGAAAGCCTACACTAAGGTGCAGAAGCAGATGATTGAGAAAGAGAAAAGCAATAGGACATTGTCTATGCTGGACCAGTGGACTAATTTCTCTGATTGTGAATACGACAGAATGAAATGCCTTAATTGGGTTGCGGACGATGATGGAATCAGAATATCAAACACTAATCCGGGATCACCGGACATTATAGCCTGTTATCATCCAATTCTGCCAATTGAAAGAATGAAGAATCTGGAGACCGGAGAAGAACAGATAAAACTGATCTATAAGAGAAATAATAAATGGTCCGAGGTTATTGTACCGAAAACCATGGTTGCATCATCTACTAAAATTGTTGGCTTGTCTGCACTTGGAATTTCAGTAACATCCGAGAATGCGAAATATCTTGTCCGGTATCTGTCAGACGTTGAGAACGCAAATGACGATTACATTAATATTCAGTATTCCTCCAGCAAAATCGGATGGATTAGGGATTTTTTTCTTCCCTATGACAAGGATATTGTATTCGATGGAGATATGAGGTTCCGACAGCTGTATGAAAGTATCAGTGTAGGTGGTAGCAGAACAGAATGGTATGAGCACGTGAAAAAGGTTCGTGCTACTGGGAGAATAGAACCTAAAATCATGTTGGCTGCAAGCTTCGCGAGCATTCTAATCAAATTGGTCGGCGCTCTTCCGTTCTTTGTAGACCTATGGGGCGAAACAGAGGGTGGCAAGACCGTAACACTCATGTTAGGTGCTTCTGTCTGGGCAAATCCAGGCGAATCAAGGTACATAGGAGATTTCAAGACAACAGACGTGGCTCTGGAAGCAAAGTCCGACATGCTTAACAATCTTCCGTTAATTCTGGACGACACTTCCAAAGTATCCGCCAAGATTAGGGATAACTTCGAGGGCATTGTATACGACTTGTGTTCCGGAAAAGGAAAGAGTCGTTCTAACAAGGAACTGGGTGTCAATCGGGAGAACCGATGGCAGAACTGCATTCTGACCAATGGTGAGCGTCCGCTTGCAGGATATGTCAGCCAAGGCGGAGCTATTAACCGAATTATTGAGGTTGAGTGTTCTGAAAAGATATTTGATGATCCACAGCTTACCGCAGATACCCTTAAAAAGAACTACGGATATGCAGGGATCGACTTTGTGAACGTAGTCAAGGAAATGTCCATTGATGATATAAAAGCCCTGCAAAAGCACTATCAGGGGCTTATACAGGATGATGACAAGATGCAGAAACAAAGTATATCTATGAGCATCATTTTGGCAGCAGATAAGATTGCGACAGATCAGCTATTCCATGATAGACAGTATATTGACATTGAGACAGCAAAGAGCCTCCTGACAGAGAAAGAAATGGTTTCTGAAAATGAACGTGCCTACTGGTTCGTGCTTGATAAGATTGCCATGAACGGAATTAAGTTTGATGATAACCCAGACATAAAGACAGAAAGATGGGGGATTATTGACAATGACCCGGTAGAGAAGACATCAACCGCAATAATCTATAGTGCAGCGTTTGATGATCTGTGCAAAATTGGAAGATTCTCCAGAAAAGCATTTCTGTCATGGGCTGTTAAGAAGGGACTTGCGGAAACCGACAGCAGGGGCTATCCGACCAAAGCGAAGAAACTGGACGGAATTGTTACCAAATGTGTGTTCTTGAAAATTGTAGATGAAATTCCAAAAAGATTTGTGAATTGTAATGACGATTTTGAAATTACGGACGATATTGTATTTGATTAGCATACAATTCGTTCAAAAGGTAACCGGGTAACCTAGGTAACCTTTGATTCTGTATATATATATATGAGTATTTATATATACATATTGAGTATAAAAGTTTCCCTATATAAGAAAGTTAGGGTTACTCGGTTACTCGGTTACCATGCAGTAAATTCAAGGGTTTGCGGATTTTTGAACGGTTACGTTTCGGTTACTGTCGGTTACTTATATATGTCTAATATATATAATATATAATAATTTTTAAAAATTAAAAGAGCGCATACAGTGTGCAGTATATTGTATACAAAAAGAAGGTGAAGAATGAAAGTAGAAGCTAAAGACATTCCTATCATGCAAAAGTTTATGACTGAATTCTGGAAAACTATAAAGGATTTTTATGGCGTAGAGAACACGGATGAATATGGTTCTGAATTGTATAAAAGGTATATTGATCTATGCAATAAATATCCTGAGGGCCTTGAAAGAAAGCTGCTGGATACTTTTTACAAATGGGTTGATAAGACAATAAGGAGTGAAGCGAAAGAGGAGTGATAAAAATGCCGTATAACACAGCGAGAAAGTACTACGAGGGTATCCAGACGAGGAAAGACATATATCTGTACATCATAAGATACCTGAAAGAACATGATTATCCGCCAAGCATTCCAGAAATTGCAGCAGGGCTGAGCATATCCAGTCATACTGTGCAGAATCATTTCGGTGAGCTGCTGGAATGTGGTTTGCTTGAAACGGATAACCCCGGAACGCCACGAGCGTATCGGGTGAAGGGATATAAGTTCAGAAAGGTGAAAGAGAAATGAGCAGTAAGTTAAAAGTCAAGAAAAAGACCAGGTTTCCTGTTCAGACATCTAATCAGGCATCTCAGGCGTTCGGGCGAGCTATGCAGAATTGTCAGAGCCAGATTAAGGAAATGGAACAGAAGTCTTATGAAGATGGGTTCACGGTTGGAGAAGATTGGAGTAATACGATTAACACCGTCACAACCATGATGGCTCTGAGACGTTTATATGGCTTTTCTACGAAGCGTTTGCTCGATGTGATAAGAACTGCCAATGAATACGTTGGAATGGCAAATGAGGGCAAAATGAGCGTTCTGAGTATGATGCAGGACATTGAAGAGAACACAGATGTGAGATTTGACGAGATGAATAAGAATCTGGTCAAGAAGATGGGAGTTTAGATGGCTAAAAGAAAGGAATAACACTTATCCTCGTGAAACGAGGTTCCGGCTAATCAGAATAGTTCGGGTAAAATTTGATAAATGCTAGACTGGAATGTCTTGGTTCTCCTGTATAAACAGAACAGACTAACGGTCAGAGATAATAACTCCCAAGACTATAAAGCAGATTGTAAGATTGCCATACGGATATTTGTAGTATGGCGTGTGAAAGAATTAATTGAAAGATCTATAGATAGAATAAAACTATCTAGTAATATCTCTTTAAAGCATTACAATAGACCACTTGTGTGTGAGTATTCAGGTGGAAAAGATTCAGATGTACTTCTTGAGTTATTCAGAATGTCTGGAATTCCTTTTGAAGTACACAACTCTCACACCACAGTAGACGCACCACAGACGGTACGACATATCAAGAATGTGTTTTCTGAATTGGCAGATAAAGGCATTAAATGTGAGATTGACTATCATGTACAGAAAAATGGAAATCGTCTTACAATGTGGAACCTTATTCCTGGAAAACTAATGCCACCGACAAGAATCGTTCGGTATTGCTGTTCAGAGCTGAAAGAGGGTGGCAATCCAAACAGATTAATTGCAACAGGTGTTAGATGGGCTGAAAGTAGCAAGAGAAGCAATAGAAGCCCATTTGAAGTATTGGGGCAGACAGCAAGTAAAAGCATCGGTGTTTCTGATGAGAAAATGCTTATCACCGACAATGACGATACCAGAAGGTTGTTTGAAAATTGCCAGATGAAAGCAAAGACAGTGGTTAATCCAATAATTGATTGGACAGATCAGAATATCTGGCAGTTCATTGGAGAGAAAGATATTCGGATATGTGAGCTATACAAATGCGGATATGATCGGTTAGGCTGTTTGGGCTGTCCGCTTGCATCAAAGAAGCAGAGAGAAAAGGAAATGTATGATTTTCCAAAGTACAAGCAAGCCTACATACATTCTTTTGACAGAATGCTTGAGGAACGCAAGCAGCGTGGAAAAGATACGAAGTGGAGTTGCGGCGAAGAAGTCTATCTATGGTGGATGCAAGACAACAACGTAGTTGGTCAGATGGAATTATCTGATTTTATTGAAATTTAATTTATAAGAAAGGATGAATAATAATGGCAAAATTCAATATCGAAGTGGAATTAGATTGGATGGATGAAGAAGGAGGGTACACGATTGATGACGAAATCAAAGAGCAGGTCATCAGTGGTGTGAAAGATGCACTTCTGAGGAAAACAACTGACGAGGCTGTAAAAAAAGTCGATGAAGCAATTGCAGATAAAATCGAAGAATCAGAATCAATTATTCAAGAAACTGTAGACAAATTTGTTCAAAATATATGTGAAGAAAAAATTGCGAATATTATGATTCCAATAAAAACAGGTTCCTGGAGTAGTAACGTTAAATATATTCCGTTATCCGAATATGTTGGAAAAAGATTCGAAGAATTTTCCACGGAAAAGAAATATGACAAAAATGGGCAAATTACACGCTATTCGAGTGAAAGAGAACTGTCAATGGCAGAAGTTATTACAAGTAAATATCTCGAAAAAGAACTTGGCACAAAAGTTGAAAAAATGATAGCGAATGCAAAAAGAGAAGTAGAAGAATCTCTTGTAAGGTCACTAGAACAAAAATTAAAAGAAAATCTTGCAAAAGAAACCATCGAGAGAATGAATATTCCAGATGTATTAAAAAGATTCAGCGAAGCTGCACTTGAAAATAAAGCAGAGTAATCTGATTTTATTGAGTATTAAGGAAACATAAATACAGAAATCATGGAGGACTGCACAATAGCGTGCCAGTTGCTTACATGGGGAAAGTGAGGATGGAATGAAAATAATAATTACACTTCGTTCTTCAAAACAAAACCGAAGAAAGTAGAAAGATACATTCGTTGTAGAAAATGTGGTGGGAACATGGAATGGGTTGAATACTATCCACCAACAATTAAATGCCCGAAATGCGGATATACTGTATATCCAAAACCTTATGAGCCAGATGATATCAAACTGCCAGAAACGCTAGAAGAATATTTTGAATTATATGAGAAAGTGAGGACACAGAATGCTAATCAGAAGTCAGAACAGAGAAGTATTGATTAATCTCAATTCTGCGGCAGGCATTGAAATTGCGGAAGGACCTATAAAAACAATTATAACATCATACATTACCGGATGCAGTTATCTGCTAGGAGAATATTCGGATAAAGCAAAAGCCATGAATGTACTGGATATGATTCAGGAAGCCTATGCGGAATATAAAATTACCTGTACTTTCTTGACAGGATTTACAGGACATCGAACAATTGTAGAATCAAACGATATTCACGTCAATGGTTTCAAAGAACTTATAAAAAGTTTTAAAAAGAATATGGTCTTTCAGATGCCAGAAGATGGGAGCGTGGAAGTATGAAGTACAGAAAGAAACCAGTTGTAATTGATGCATTTCAACTTAACGAAAGAGGTTTAGTTGGAGAAGATTGGTTCTGGGATGCAGTTAGTAGAAATGACATTATAACTCATTATTTTGGAAAATACCACCCAGAACCAGCGTGGTGCGAGATAAAAACACTTGAAGGAATCATGGTTGCAAAAGCAGGAGATTATATCATCCGTGATGTTCATGGAAAGATTTATCCATGCAAACCAGATATATTCAGAGAAACTTATGAGGAGGTGGAAGCATGAGCCATATCAAAGACAGATTGTCGGATTATCATGATTTCATGAAGAAACTTGTATATGACCACCAGATGATTTTGGCAAGCGATGCTCTGGAAATGATAGAACAGCTTCAAGATGATCTGGAACAGGATGAGAAAGAAAATGGTTGGATTCCGGTCAGTGAGAGATTGCCGGAAGATGAAAAAGAGTATCTTGTGACACTTGAAAAGACCTATGGAACACCAGAAACACTTTTCGGAATTGCAAACTACCTTAGATTTGAAGATGCCGGATATTGGAACGAAAAGAAATATGGATATCTTGAATGGGATAAATATTCAGACGGTCATGGTGGAACAAAAGCATATAAAGTCATTGCTTGGAAACCACTTTCGGAACTATACAAGGAGGACTAAATGGGATATTGCAAATTAGAGTGTCCGGACGGTGAAACACAGTGCTGCATCTGCTGTGAGAAACAAGGCGGTTGTGATAGCCGGTGCGACATGATGGATAACTACGAATATGCAGAAGACTGCGAAGAATACGTTAAGGAGGGCAACTTATGAAACTATCAGATTTAACAAATAACCAGAAACGCAAAGAGTTTCTGAAAGACTATACCGGATGGAATTTATTGCTTGCTGTGCCACAAGTAAGCGAAAAGTATTATTCATATCTGCTTCCGGATAACACAATGATCGTTGTCAAAGAAACCGAACATACAAAAGGCGATGACTGGTGGAAAGAGGAAGAACGTGGTGGCTATTACGTTACTACAGAATATTATCTCCTGGAAGGCGATTGGGAGAGATTTGCAGACTGCAAAAAGAGCATAACACAGATTATAGACCATTTGAGAGGAGCCAAAGTATGATTACATTCTTATTAGGATTCACCCTTGGAACCATATTCGGAGTGGTCGGTCTTATATGCGTTGCGATCATGTACGACAAACACCACCCAGACGAGTAGAAAGGAGCAACGGTATGCTGACAAGGAACAAGAAGCTGAAAGACTACGGTATTCCGGCAGAGGACATCGACAAACTGAATACGATGCTGAAAGACTTTCCGACAGAGTACGGATACCTGCTTACCAGTGCTGCCTTGTCAGCTTGCCCCAAGAACACGGTGATAGCGGATATGGTTATTGAGAATATCTCGCACCGTAAAAGTTACAGAAAAATCAGCAGAGAAAGATATATCCCGATGAATCCGAAGGACTTCTACGGATACAGACGCAAGACCGTCGCTGTACTGTATGAGAGAATGAGGTTGTTGGGAGTGTGGGAGGAAGATTAAATGAATATTGATAAATTAAATTTAAAGACAAGAACATACAACATACTGTTAAGAGCAGGACTTACTACTACAGAAGAAATCAAAGAAAAGTCAGATGATGATTTGAAAAGAATCAGAAATATGTCTGAGAAATGCTACAAAGAGATTAAGCAAGCTGTATATTGCACGGACTGCAAACGTAGTATCTACGGAGAATATCATGATTGCGACATCAATATGGAAAGTGACGGAAGATATCTCCGCGGAGATTATGAATGCCACTGCAAAGTGTTTATGGAGGACGAAAGATGAAGTTAATTGAATTATTGACAGCAATCGGTGCAAGTGATGACAGTTGTGAGAAAATCCAGATATGTCAACCGACCGGAGACTGGGAAAATTATGATACATTTAATGTCGGTTCAGGATTGTTGAAACCATTTTACGATTTGGAAGTAAATTGTCTTTCGGCGATAGAAACGGATGTGATCAGAGTTGATTTGGATTTTATTAAGAAAGGTTGATAGAAATGCGCTTAATAGATGCAGACGAATTGATTAAATACATCAAAATATGGGAGATTGGAAATAGTATTAGTTCCGACCAAAAAGAGTTTATTGATTGTGTCAACAGGCAGCTTACGGTTTTTGATACAGATGAAGTTGTAAGACAAATCAAAGATATAAAAGATAATGAATACACAGCTTGCTTAGGGCCAGAATGCGGATATTGCAGATACCTTAGTACTTGCTCATATGAAGACAAAACAGTTAAACTTGCTTTAGAAAGGGCAGTCGAAATCGTGAAAAGTGGAGGAATTAAATGGGTAGATTAATAGATGCAGACGAATTGAAACATGTGATACATTGTGCATATTCTGATGATTTGGAGATTCTTGAAAAGATTGATGAACAGCCGACCGCTTTTGATGTGGACAAGGTTGTGGAGCAGATTGAATCCATCAAAGAAAAGGAATACACAGCTTGCTCAGAACAAGCATGCGGATATTGTAGATATCTTAGCACCTGCTCCTGCGGAGACAAGGCAGATAAGCTTGCATTAGACAGAGCAATCGAAATCGTGAAGGAGGGCGGAGTTGAATGAGCAAATCAGTATTAGTGATGGATACGCCAAAAACTTGTGAGAATTGTTATATGCTTTCCCATAATTATTGCAATTTTCAATGTTTGATAACTGGTGAATTAATTGAAAAATCAACTAATAGGCCTAACTGGTGTCCACTTATGGATTTACCAGAAAAAGACGATGGAAAATATCCGGCAAATACATTTGACGCAGGATTTGCAAGAGGACGAAATGAGTGCATTGATGAGATTACAGGAGGAATGGAGTAATCATGTGGTTTCTATGTCAAGAACCATGCAAAACATTAGAAGAAGCACGAAAACGAGCAATGGAGATTGGACGAGAGAATTTTGATTCAATACACAAAGAGCATTACGGATTGCTTTTTCGAAAAACTATATATGTAGTTCTCTGGTGGAAATGGATTGAGAAAGGAGAGGTGAAGTAGATGGAGAGATTAACAGAAAGATATATTCCAAATGATGAAAAGAATGGAATTTCAGGGATAAAGGTATTTGAATCTGATAATAAAGTACCTCTTGTTGAAGTATTAAGCGGAGAGTATTTATATCCTGCAATTGAAAAACTTGCCACTTATGAAGACTTAGAAGAACAGGGCTTGCTTATGAGATTACCAGTACCGTTAGGCTCTAAAATCTATTGGATTTCTACGAGAGATAAACAAAATCCTATTATTTTTGAAAAATATTTTGTTTTAGGAATGTTATATTTTTGGAATTTAACAGTATTTGCTACCCGTGAAGAGGCTGAGAAGAAGTTGGAGGAGATGAAGAAAAAATGAATTCCATAATTGTTTATTGGGATGATATTGTTGATAAGTTTGATACTTATCAAATAATAGATAAATTTGTTTATGATTCGTTTACGATGCTTCTTAGTCCTAATGAATATGCTCAAACAGGGTTGATTTTTGAAATAGCAACTAATAACGGGAATCCTAATGAATGCTCTTGCAAAGCCATCTTCGTAGACTTAGAAAAAGAAAAAGAGGTATACATAGGAGAATTTAATTGGAGTGTGCATGGTGAATATACTACTGTAGAGATATACGAAAAAGATAGAGAATACGAGGAAGCTTATGCAAACTGGGCAGGTAATATATATGCAATAATGTCTTATATAATGACAACTGAAAGAAAAAGAGCGGAAAAGCAAAGACCCATACAAAAGGTAAGCTCGAAAAAGAAATATAAAAATAAAAGTGAAAATAAGAGCATCTATCTTCTTTCGGAAATTGTGGATTATGTAAATGATAATGGTTTGCTGATAAAACCAAGTGGAAATCACAAAATAACTTGTCCTTGTTGGAGCGTAAGAGGACATTACAGAACGTACAAGAGCGGTAAGAAAGTATTTGTAAAGTCTTTCGAGAAAGGGAAAGAACGTGGAAAAGTAGCACCAAAACAGCATGTTTATACGATTTGAGAGGAGTGGCAACTATGCCAGATAAACTCACACCAGAAATAACCCCGCAACTCGCCATATCAGCATTCACAGTGTTGCATCAATATTGCAGCTCAATCAGTCCACATGACTGCATCAGATGTACATTTTACGAACATTGCCCGGAGTGTTTCATAGGGTGTCCGGGAGATCAGGGCGAGACAATCAGAAAATTACAAAGCAATGAATAAAATTAGAGAGTCGGTATTTACCGGCTCTTTTTTAGTGCAAAATTCCTCAAACATGTACCACAACTTTTCTGCTGACCTGTGATAAAATATACTCAGAAGTGTTACTATGGGGTTTTATAGCCAATTGGAGACGAATTCAACATGAATGTTCAAGAAATTAAATTAAAAGACATAAAACCGTATGAAAAGAACCCAAGAAAAAATGATGATGCAGTTCCTTACGTCGCTGAAAGCATAAAACAATTTGGCTTTAAAGTTCCGATTGTTATTGATAAGAACAACGTAATTGTCGCTGGGCATACCCGATACAAAGCAGCAAAAAAGCTTGGATTTAAAAGCGTGCCATGTATTATTGCCGATGATTTGACAGACGAACAGATAAAAGCTTTTCGTTTAGCTGACAACAAAGTATCTGAAAAGGCAGAATGGGATTTAGATTTACTGGATAGCGAAATTGAAGAAATATTCGATATTGATATGACCGATTTTGGCTTTGAGTTCGAATCAGAAGAACTAGAAGCCGAAGAAGATGAATACCAAGGAACCATTCCAGAGGATCCTGTCACTCAAAAAGGTGATATGTGGAAGCTGGGGGAGCATCTACTTTTATGCGGAGATAGTACATGTATCACAGATGTCGAGAAACTAATGTGTGAAGAAAAAGCTGATATGTGCTTCACTGATCCGCCTTATGGATATGAATATCAAAGCAACTTAAGGAAAAAGAGTAAGAAATTTGACGTCATTGAAAACGATGATAAAATATTAGATTTTTTCCCAAGCATACAACTTGTGTGCAATGGTTTTATATTCATATGCACGACGTGGAAAGTATTAGACAAATGGATACCGCTATTTAAAAAATATCATGATTTAACGAATATGATTATCTGGAACAAAGGCGGAGGCGGAATCGGTGACTTGAAGCATACTTTCAGCACTGACTACGAAGTTATACTATGTGCAAATAATGGCAAGGAAATAACTGGAAAAAGAATCGGTTCCGTATGGACTATAAAAAAAGATTCTTCTTCTGAATACGTTCATCCTACGCAAAAGCCAATAAAGTTGTCAGAATTTGCAATAAGGAACACAACAGAGCGTGGAGATATTGTTCTTGATCTATTTGGGGACTCAGGTTCCACATTAATTGCCTGTGAGCAAATGGACCGCAAATGCAGGATGATGGAATACGATCCAGCTTATTGCGACGTGATAGTGGACAGATGGGAAAAATTTACAGGAAATAAAGCAAAATTAATCAGAGGGGTAGAAGGAAATGAATAGTAAATGGCGAATGAAAAAAACTTAAGACCCGGTAGTATGCAAAGCAAGAGCGAAGCTAGAGCAAATGGGAAAAAAGGCGGAATCGCCTCTGGACAGGCTCGCCGCAGGAAAAAAACCCTCTCTGAACTTGCAAAAATGATAGCTGACAATCCAGCACCCGACAATACTCGAGCAAAGCTCGCCAAAATGGGAATATCCGACGAGGACGCAAACAACAACGCTGTTGTAGCAGCATCTATATACGCAAAAGCTATCAAAGGAAATATGCAGGCGGTGGACAAATGGGAACAGTTAGTAGCTGTTTCAAAATCAGACGAAAGCAAATATGAACTTCCTGCCAGAGTACTTGGCAAGGCGTTTGTGGATATTAACCGACAGATTAAGCCTAACATTGAATATGTATTCGAGGGCGGTCGTGGTGGATTGAAATCCTCTTTCATATCATTGAAAATCATAGAGCTGATTAAGAATAACCCGCAGATGCATGCCTGCATCACTCGGCAGGTGGCCGGGACATTGAAAGATTCGGTATATGCACAGATGAAATGGGCTATACATGAACTGAATCTGGACGAAGAGTTCAACTGTAAGGTATCGCCATTGGAAATTATTTACACCAAGACCGGACAGGTAATTTATTTCCGCGGCCTGGACGATGAAACAAAGCTGAAATCCATCAAACCACCGTTCGGTTATATCGGAATCCTCTGGAAAGAAGAGAAGGACCAAATGAAGGGAGATGCTCAGGAACGCTCTGTTAATCAGTCAGTGCTTCGTGGTGGTGATGAATCCTATGATTTTTCATCATATAATCCACCAAAGTCAAAAACAAACTGGGTAAACAGGATCAAACTGGTACCTAATCCAAAAAGAGTTATCCATCATTCGAGCTATCTGGAAGCCCCGGCTGAATGGCTTGGTCAGAAATTTATTGATGATGCAGCACATCTGAAAGAAATTAATCCAGAAGCTTATGAGCATGAGTATCTAGGTGTTCCGAACGGTGATGGTGGTAATGTATTTGAATATCTGGAGATCAGAGATATCGCAGATGAAGAAATCAGTCGCATGGATCGCGTTTTTGCTGGCGTAGATTATGGATGGTACCCTGACCAGTTCTGCTACCTCCGAACTTATTACGATTCTGCCAGAGAGAAGATATATTTGATTGACGAATTATATGTAAATAAGTGGAGCAATGCGAAGACCGCCGACTGGATTAAGAAAAAAGGCTATGACGATTACACAATGATATGTGATTCCGCGGAACCTAAGTCCGTGAATGACTTCCGAGATGCCGGACTTCCTGCAAGGGGAGCGATCAAGGGTCCGGGAAGCATTGAATATGGCTTTAAATTCTTACAGACAAAGACCCTTGTTATTGACCCGAAAAGAACACCAAACGCATACAAGGAAATCACTGAGTATGAGTATGATCGAGACAAAGAAGGAAATGTGATTAGCGGCTATCCTGATGGAAACGATCACGCAATCTCGGCACTTAGGTACGCGTATGAGCCGTTATTTAACAGAAGGGGGTACAGTGCATAATGAGCAGAATAGGAACAGAACTACCAAAGGAGTACTCGGATAGATTTGACGAATTACGTCAGAATCGAGTAGAAGTTAGCTTTTACAAATATGGCACAGCAGCAGACAACTTCGGAATGAAATTAGTAGACGCGCTTGAATCACACGATATGTGCATTAAAAAATATAAAGAAACTGGAAATACAGAATATCTTTGTGATGCAGCAAATTATCTCATGTTTGAGTTTATGTATCCACAGATTCCGAATGCATTTTTCAAAGCAACAGACAGTGGAGAGAGCGCCGGAGTTGCTGGAACACCAATAAATCAGTTAAAAGAAAAATGGTGACACTAAATGGGACTAATAACAACACTAAAAAGGTGGTTTAACATGATTTTCAAAAAACAAGCCGAAGAGGACTTTAATATCCAGGCAGCAGAATTCCCGGAGATGGAATCACTAATTAACCGATGTGCGAATATTTACAGGGGCGTGCCGGAATGGTTAGATGATAAGAACAACATCAAGACGATTAATTTTGCGAAATCTGTCTGCTCAGAGACAGCGCGGCTCGCAACACTGGCAATCGGCATCCAAATAGATGGTTCTGCAAGAGCGACATGGCTACAGGAACAGATTGATAAAGTGTATTTCCAGATTCGCCACTGGGTAGAATATGGTTGTGCTTATGGAACGGTATTCATTAAACCAAACGGTGAGAGTCTTGACGTATTTACTCCGGCAGATGTGATGATTGTGGATTACGACAATCAGGAAATCAAAGGGATTATATTTAAGGATTCTTATACGGTTGGACGGAAATACTACACAAGGCTTGAATATCACAGGTTTGTTAAGACCACCGTGGATGGTGTAATAACTTATCCGTACTATGTCTCTAATAGAGCCTATGTATCAAAATCCCCCCAGAGTATCGGCGATAAAATCGACCTTAAACAGACCAAATGGGCTGACCTTATGGCAGATACACCACCGATTCTCAAGACAAACGGGGAGAAGCTGGACGGGCCATTGTACGGAGTGCTTCGGACGCCACAGGCGAACAATGTGGATATTAGCACACCACTGGGACTCCCGATATTTGCAGAAGCCATTGAAGAGCTGAAAGACCTCGACATTGCATACAGCCGAAACGCCGGAGAGATTTTCGATTCTCAAAAGATTGTTCTGGCAGATGATAGACTACTGATGCCGAGTGGTACACCTGTGTCAGCCATGTCACCACAGGGCATGGAGAATAGGCGAAACGAGATGAACTTGCCGCATTTTGTCAAGAATGTATTCGGACAGGACGAAAAGGAGTTCTATCAAGAAATCAATCCACAGCTCAACACAGATACCCGTATAAGCGGCATAAATGCCCTTTTAAGCCAGTTGGGATACAAGATTGGATTCTCTAACGGATACTTCGTATTCAACGAATCTAGCGGTATTCAGACAGCTACAGGAGTAGAAGCAGAACAGCAGAGGACAGTACAGTTTATTAAGGACGTTCGAGATAAACTGGAATCCTGCCTGGACGAAGTTATTTATGCACTGAACGTTTACGCTGACCTGTACGGACTTGCACCTGTCGGAGCATACGAAGTCAATTATGATTTTGGAGATATTCTGTATGTACGTGAAAACGACCGTGCAAGGTGGTGGCAGTATGTGACTACTGGCAAGGTTCCGGCATGGCTGTATTTCGTGAAGTTCGAAGGAATGACAGAATCCGAAGCAAAAGCAATGGTCAAAGAAGCTCAACCAGACGAGCCAACATTATTCGGAGAGGAGTAAAAAAAGATGGCAGATAAACCAGTAACGCGAGAAGAAAAGTACCTCGCATATCTGACAGGTGATTATACAGGCGAAATTCCGAAGCCGATCACGAGGAAAGAAAAGTACCTGTATAAACTCTGCGCAGACGGAATCGGAACCAGTAAAGAAGCTATAGCAGAAGCAGTCCAGACGTACCTGTCCGATAAGGGCGTTGGGCTTAGCATGGACGCAGATGGGTATGTGAGTTTGAAAGCAAAGGAGAGTGAGTGATTTGGCTGATATATTTAAAGGGATTATCACAGCGGATGGAAAGAAGAGACAGTTGCCTTATGGGAACGTGTTGGAAACGCCTGTGTCTGATGAAACATTGTCCATACAGGGTGCGTTCGCAGATGCTAAAGCAGTAGGTGATAAATTTAAAGAAGTAAAGGTAGAAACTGATTCACTAAAGGAAGATTTAGACAACCTGTCCAGTTCCAAAATCTCCAAATTCTATGCAAGCAGTCAGGGAGAGAACCATTTAGCCGATTCGGACAGCGGGAAGATAGTGGACATGATGGTATATGGACGGAGTGAGCAGAAGAGTACCACAGGAGCACAGTTGTTCAATATGAATACGGCTTTCGCTGGTTGGGTGGATGATAACGGAACTCCAAGAAATGATGGTGCTATTGGAAAATTCGATAATATTGTTTCAGATTATATCCCAGTAGAGAGTAATACAGTGTACTCCTGTAATAATAATAATATATTCGTTTGGGAATACGACAGTTCAAAAGCATTAATCAAGTCAGACGGTCAATTAAAAAGTGAAAGCTTTACAACAGCAGAGAACTCGAAATTTATTGTTTTTGCAGTTAGCTATGCATTATCTCAGACGCCAAATTATATTAAAACAATAATGTTCAACAAAGGTTCTTCTGTTTTACCATGGGAACCCTACACCGGTGGCAGTCCAAGCCCAAACCCAGATTATCCACAGGAGATTAAGAGTGTCGTGAATCCGACTGTTAAGGTTGTTGGGAAGAATTTGTTTCAGCCATCAATGCCAACTACTACTGCGAATGGTGTCACAGTTACTAACAATGGCAATGGAACTTATACTTTAAGTGGAACAGCAATAGACAATGCGGTTTTTCGATTAGACCAATTAAGCCATGTAGGAACAGGAAATCTAAAAAAATATAAGGGAACTTATACTTTTAGCAGAAGTGACGCATCATATGAAGCACGTGTTATGCAACACGATACTTGGAAAACAGCATCTTTTCTTAGTATTGGCTCAAAAAAAGATACTAAAGAAATTAACTTGGATAATTGTTTTATATTTATTAGTGTCAGCAAAGGTAAGACTTACAATAATGTGTTAGTTGACCTTCAATTTGAGGTAGGTTCCACCGCCACCACCTACGAACCCTACCACGAACAGACTGTCACTCTCCCATACACCCTTAATGCTATCCCAGTAGAATCAGGCGGTAACGTCGCAATCGACGGACAGCAGTATATTGCGGATTATGTTGATGTGGAACGTGGGAAGCTAGTGAGATGTGTTAATAGCGTAAATTTAGGCTCTTTAGATTGGTGGCCGAGCAATAAAGGAAAATATCAATCATTTGGTAATAGTACGATTGCTCATGAGGAAAACATCAATCAAATAGCGTCAACTATTACAACAAATTATAGTAATTCAGTATCAGATGGAAATGATGTCGGAATATATATTGGAATTCAAGATAGAATATATGTTTGTGATGGAAAAAGTACAACAATTGATGAAATTAAACAGAAACTGAATGGGCAGTATCTGTTATATGTTGCCACACCCACCGAAATCGACCTCACACCAGAAGAAATACAGGCATTCAAAGCACTTGCAACATACTACCCAGTGACCAACATCAGCGTCAATTCAGAACAGCTTGACGGTTATACAGTATTCAATTATCCGATTTCAATGCAAAATGGTTGGAATTATGTAAAACAGCAACTTAACGACAACCGTGACTACATCTATGATATGGACGCAAAGGTTCAGGACATCGACACACAGGCGGCAGAAGCTTATGTCAATAGTGAGTATGCAGTAGCATTAACAGAATTGGAGGTATAGAAAATGTTATACAAAACACTCAAAAAACTCAAAGAAAGAAACGGTCTTACAGACGACCTCAAGAACAAGATTGATGTGTTCTTCGCAGTCGGACGTATCACAGAAGAACAGTACAATGAATTGATGGACATTGTGGTTGAGAAACCGAAAACAGAAATCTAATTAACTAAAGAGGGCTTTAGTTAATTAAGTAAAAAAGTGGAGCACATCATTTTCTGCTGTGCTCCCTGTAACAGAATTAAATTATTTATGCTTCTCCCAAAAGTCAGCTACGGACGGAGGTACATAAGTATCATTCTCAGATATTACAACTTCCGTCCGAATTTTGGAATCCTTAGGTAAAACAGGATCACCACCGTCACTAATCTCATTTGCTATTTTAAGCATTTTAATAGCTTTTTCAGAGTACGGATATTCAACCCCACAGTTCGGGCAGGTAATTCTGTCTACAGCAATTTTTTCGCTGATGTAATAGCAGCATCCGCAAGTGCAATGGACTTTTAATTTTAGGAACATTTTGCGACACCTCCTTAATAGGTTGATTTTAGCATATTTTTAAAACATGTACCACAACATTTATCGAAAGAGGTGATATACTATACTTAGTCCAGAATATTTACGCCAAATCACAGAGGGCAGTGAACAGATTGCCGAAGAACTGCATCAGTATGTCATCTCTGAGATTGTGTCACGGATGATGGCAAGAATTGGCAGAGGTGAGGATTATATTCTGACCAATGCGGATGCATGGAGAATCAGGACGCTACAGGAATCTGGCGAACTGCTAGAAAACATTCTGGCAGAATTATCCAAATATACCAAACGTGAACAGCAGGAACTTTTTGAAGCGTTCGAGGATGCCGGAATCACTGCAATGGACTATGATGACAAGATATACAAGGCGGCAGGATTAAGCCCTGTACCGCTCGAACAGTCACCGACTATGATAAGGCTCATGGAGCGGAATATGAACCATTGTTTAGGTGACTGGAAGAACTTCACGAGGACAACTGCAAGTGCCGCTCAGAGGCTCTATATCGAGCAATGTGACCTTGCATATAACCATGTGATGACTGGAGCGGTTGGATATACGCAGGCTATCAAAGAGGCGGTTAATAACGTTGTATCAGATGGCGTGTATGTCGAGTACATAAATAAAGAGACAGGAAAGAAAAGACGTGACACCATCGAAACAGCGGTAGCACGTTCTGTCAGAACTGGTGTGGCACAGGCGTGTGCTGATATTCAGTTAGCAAGAATGAAAGAAATGGGATACGGTTTGGTGCTGACATCGGCACATATAGGAAGCCGCCCAAGCCATGAAGTATGGCAAGGGCAGGTATTTTCCATAGACTGGGAAAAAATAAAAGAAATTAAGCCGGAGTTCTTTCAGGAACGAGATACACCAGAATATCGTAGAATGTTGGAACAAAAAGCAAGCCGATATCCAGATTTTATTGAAAATTGTCATTATGGCGAAGCCGATGGAATATGTGGAGTAAATTGCAGACATCATTTTTCAGTTTGGGCGAAAGGGATGCCAAATCCCTATGCGGAACTATCAGCACAGGACAAAGCCGACAAAGGCAAGCTGTACGAAAAGGAACAGCGTCAACGTGCTTATGAGAGAAGAATCCGCAAGACGAAGCGTGAAGTCCTCGGACTGCAAGCAGGAGTCGACAATGCACCGAATGAAAAGGCGAAATTCGCATTACAACAAGACCTTGACAGGAAGTCTTATCTTTTGCAAAAACAAAATGCTGCATATAAGGATTACTGCAAGCAGAACGACCTGAGGGAACTGCAAGACCGGCTCATGATAGCTAAGTGGAACCGCCAGAACGCCGCAAAAGCCAGAGGAGCGGCGAAGCGATATAAAACAGCAAAGGGGATTGACTGATGGATAGATGGGAATATTTCAATCCTAATCCTGTTAAGGATAAGAGAACCGGAGATTGCGTTGTCCGGGCAATATGCAAGGCAACCGGTTTTGACTGGGAGACAGTATTCGCTGGATTAATGGTACAGGCATGTGCTCTGTCAGATATGCCGAGTGCAAATTATGTCTGGGGAGCGTATCTCTATAAACGTGGATACAGACGCAAGCTGATTGAACAGTCAGAGCGGTATATCTATACGGTCAATGACTTCTGCACAGACCATCCAACAGGCACGTACATCCTCTGTATAGATGGTCATGTGGTGACGGTACAGGACGGTAAATTCTACGATACATGGGATAGTGGCAATGAGGTCCCGGTATATTACTGGGAAAAGGAGTAATTAATGAGCATATCAGAATTCATACAAATGTTTCTCTCTATCTGCGGAGGGGTATCTATTGTCGGAGGGGCAGCAGCAGTAATCTTTAAGTGGATTACTCCGGCGTTTCGACTTAATAAGCGGGTAGAAGTACTGGAAGAACATGACAAACGAGATTATGAAAGTCTTCAGAGAATTGCAGAGCGTGATTCACTGATTTTGGAAGTGTTATCGACCATGTTAGACAGCCAGATCAGCGGGAATAACGTGGAAGAATTAAAAAAAACAAAACAGAAGCTTACAAACTATCTTGCGCAGAATCAACGTTAGCACTAGTAAGGGGTATGCTCATGAAACTATATACATTTACTCAGAAAGATATAAACAGATTCTTAGTAGAGTGTAATTTCACACCGGATGAAGAAAAACTATTCCGGTTGAGATGCAAAGAATACACGCTTGAATACTGCGCTGAGCAGATGAACGTGAGTATATCCACGGTAAAACGGTTGAGCCGGAGGGTAAACAATAAAATAATTAAGGTATGCTGATACTTTTTAAATACTTATTTGGGTCTTAGATGAACTGTCTAAGGCTCTTTTTTTATTTTAGAATATAATCAGAAAGGCGGTGTATAAGATGGCTTTATATAACAATCCTTATCAATATAGTTTTGGCGTTCCGGGACAGATGAACCAATTCCAGCAGCAACCTGTCCAGATGCCTGCTCAACCAGTACAGCAACCACAGCAGAATAACAATGGCATCCTCTGGGTATCCGGTGAAGTTGGTGCAAAATCTTATCTGGTAGCGCCCGGGACAAGTGTTTTGCTGATGGACAGTGAAAGCGAAAAGTTCTATATAAAATCCACAGACGTTTCCGGTATGCCACAGCCATTACGGACGTTTGAATACCATGAAATAGGCTCTCAGATGCCACCTAAACAGCCTGTCCAGAACATGGACAGTAAATATGTCACCAGACAAGAATACGACGATTTAAAGGGCAAATACGAAGCTATCATAAACCGATTAAATTCTTTTTCTGAACCTGTTAGGGCTAATACCGTACAGGAATCAGCGGTCAAGGGAGGAAACGCAGATGAGTAATCCATTATTTAACGTGCTTGGTGGTGGGATGTCACAGGGAAACGGACCAATGCAGATGATACAGCAGTTTATGCAGTTTAAACAGAATTTTAAGGGAGACCCGAAGGAAGAAGTCCAGAAGATGTTACAGTCTGGGCAGATTTCTCAGCAGCAACTTAATCAGGTTCAGCAGATGGCAGGGCAGTTTCAGAATCTGTTGAAGAATATGAAATAGTACATTACAATCTGGCCAGATTGATGTAAATACACAATAAAGGAGATTATAACTATGGATGGAAATTTAACAGCATCAGACGTTGCTCTTTTGACCGGGAATAACAGAAATGATGGAATGTTTGGCGGAGATGGTGCATGGTGGCTTATCGTGCTTTTCTTGTTCGCATTCTGCGGATGGGGAAACAACGGTTGGGGAAATAATGGCGGTGGATATACAGCCACAGCAGCTACTCAGGCAGATATTCAGAGAGGATTTGACAATTCCGCTGTGATTAGCAAGCTTGACGGAATCAACAACGGTCTCTGTGACGGATTCTATGCAGTGAACAATGGTATGCTTACTGGATTCAACGGAATCAACACAAACATCATGCAGACTGGTTTTGGCATCCAGCAGGCCATTAATGCTGACACTGTAGCCAATATGCAAAACACCAACGCATTACAGGCACAGCTTGCAAACTGTTGTTGTGAGACCCGGGAAGCTATCCAGGGTGTTAACTACAATATGGCGCAGAACACCTGTGCATTGCAGAACACCATGAACAGCAACACAAGAGACATTATCGACAGCCAGAACGCTGGGACAAGAGCAATTCTTGATTACCTGTGCAATGAAAAGATTTCTTCTCTTCAGGCTGAAAACAATGACCTTAGACGCGCCGCTTCTCAGGATCGTCAGAGTGCATTACTCACAACTGCAATGGCTTCTCAGACACAGCAGCTTATTAATGCAATCAATCCGTCACCGATTCCGGCATATCAGGTTCCTAATCCGAACTATTACGGATGCGGATGTAACACCGGATGCAATTGCTGATAACTTCATATCGAGAGTATCTTTCGATTGATTCGAATGTCGGCTTATGCCGTATTACACAGAGGGGCAGGCTGAAAACCTGTCCTTTTGTGATATGAAAGGAGTATTTTTATGGCAGAATATGTAAATGTAGCTGCTCAGACCGTAGCAGCAAATGGTAATGTAGTTTTTGCAAATACAGCAGTCAAAGGTTCTAACTGCATTCAGCACAGAGAGGGAAGCGGAATTATTGCTCTGAGAGGATTAACCAACCAGTGCAAAGCGAGATTCTTCGTGGATTTTTCTGGTAATATCGCAATTCCAACAGGCGGTACTGTCGGAGCTATCTCTCTGGATATTGCAATCTCTGGCGAACCTGTATTATCTTCACAGATGATTTCCACACCGGCAGCAGTAGATCAGTACAACAATGTGTCCTCTGGAATCTATATTGATGTACCTCGTGGTTGTTGCGTTAATATCGCAATAAAGAACATTAGCGATCAGGCTGTTTCTGTTGCAAATGCAAACATTGTTGTGACCAGAGAAGCATAGGAGGTGTGATTATGAGAGACATTAAAGACTTATGTGCAAGAATTGAAGACGAACTGTCCAAAATTGCCGACAGTGGACTGACCACCGGAAATCTGGAAATGACATACAAACTGATTGATATGTACAAAGATATCAAGAATACACAGTACTGGGACAAAAAAGTGGAGTACTACAACACTGTCCTTGATGAGATGCGTGGCGGATACAATGACGATTACAGTGAACGTGGAAGAAAGCGCGACAGCATGGGGAGATACAGTTCAAATGACGACAGAATGATGCCAGATTACGACAGAGGCAATTCTTATGCTAGACGGGGTGAACATTACGTTAGAGGGCATTACAGCCGCTCTGATGGACGGGATGCTTACGATGATTACATGGCACAGAAGCAGAGCTACCGTTCCGGCAAATCCGAGGACTGCAAGAGGAAGATGCTTGCCGCATTAGAGGAACACCTTGACGAACTTACCACGGAAATGAGTGATATGTCGAAAGATGCAGAGTGCCGGGAGGAACGCGATCTTGTCAAAAGATACGTGGAAAAGCTCCGTGATATGCTCTAATTAGTCAAAACATGTACCACAACTTTTTGTATGGTCTGTGGTAAAATATATTCATAAGGAAGATTCGTAAGTGGTTGTAGCCACTTGACATAGACATTTTTTCATTGGCTCCTCCTTTCTTGGGTGCGTGTCCTTAATAGAAAATGCAGTGTTTAGCCAACACAAGATGCATGAGGTTGAAAAGCGGATGCAATTTCCGACACGTACCATTGCCGTTAGTGCA
>ERZ1035027.490-NODE-490-length-22494-cov-7.529703_pt1 | contig 22494 bp, 17 predicted proteins | sample MGYA00520604_ERZ1035027 | MGnify/ENA primary metagenome ERZ1035027 (study PRJEB33766, sample SAMN09781743) | gut metagenome | biome: gut microbiome | host: Homo sapiens | place: Madagascar | study: EMG produced TPA metagenomics assembly of the PRJNA485056 data set...
CCTCGTAGTTTTCAATCATCACGCCGGTATAGCGAATGCCGTATTTTTGCGCGAGTTTTTGCAGATCGGGCCACCAGACCTTGGCATAAAAATCGGCAATGGAAAGGCCGTAGTCGCGCTTAATGTAAGTGCCGTCGCCCGAGGGCACGGGGCTGGGAAAGTCATCCAGATAGAAGACGGCGCTGTTGATGACCGGATAGGCCGTGGCATCGCCCAATAGGCTCACGGCCGCGGCATAGAAACCACGCATGACCTTGTCGTAGATACCGATATTGCACACCACGGTACGGCCGCTGCCGCAATCGCTCGACCAAATAAGCGGAGTACCCGTGTCACCGGTTTTAGCCCACACGTGGGCCGTCTCACGCAGCGAAACCGAAAGCGACGAATCAAAGGGATCCGAGAGCTCATAACGCTGGCCACCGCCGATCATAAAGTCCTCGCTCGGCACGATGCTCTCTGCCGTCGCATATTCATAGCCGGCAGAATCGATGCCCAGCTTGGGACCGATTGCCTGCAGGTAGCTGGAGTTATCCGGCGTCATGGCGAGCATCAGCGAACCGCCGGCACTCACCCAGCTCATGATGTCGGAGAGGTGCGTACCGAGCCCGTCGAGCGACGGCATCAGTAAAATCACGCGGTCGAAGGATGTGAGGGAAGGAATCGCATCAACACCATCGGTGGCAATATCCACATCGCGGTGGGCGATCTTCATATCAAGCAAGATCTGGTCGAACTGCTCTTTGACGTCCTCGACGCCATCTTGGTCCGAGTCGGTAATAACCAAGCACGTGGGCTTTTGGCCAAACATCGCCGAGCTTGCCGGCACCGCGTCGTTGGCAGCGAGCATGCCCAGCTTATGCTGCCCGGCACTGTACTGCACGCCGGCACGCTCGATCAACAGCACGGCAGCCATGACAATAAAGACCGCCCAGACCACGAGCAGGCCCATCCAGCGAAAATGGCCCGCACGATCGCGGATATGTTGCACCACGCTCATCGGGCCTCCTCTCCTTCGCGCCAAAATGCCAGCCTCTCACGATTTTCGGCATTCAAATACACATGCTGCTTGTCGATCGCGTCGATTACACGCCGTACCGCCTGCCCATCGCGACGAATCACAGCCAAGCGCAGGCAGAGCATCCATACGTCCTGCTCGTCTGACGCATCGATCACCAACTGGCTGGCGACGTCCTCTGCCTTATCGATCTCGCCGGCATCGGCCAGCGCCGTGGCGTAGCGGATGCGCAGCGCCGGCCCGTCCTCGCGTTCGCAACGACGCGCGAGCAAGCGCGCATACTGCTGACGCTGAATCTGTGCCACGCGGCCCTCTGCCAAACCCGAGTCCAGATAGGCGCCCAAAAAGTCGCAATACGCATCCAGGTTATGCGAACTGGGATCGGTCTTAAACGCGCGCTCCAACTGCTGCAGCTTAAGGTCGGACTCCTTGGAAATCTGCGCCACCGCCGTCGCGGCATAGTGCGCAACCTCAACATCGTCGTTGAGTTTTGCTGCCTGCAACTGCGCGAGGTATGCATCCGGATCCTCGGTAAGCATGGAGAGCATCAGACGGCGGCGGTCGCCCGGGTCGTTGACGATCAGCGCTTCCTCGAGCGGCACCACGCCATCATCGCCCTCGCGCCCCTGCGCGAGCAAACTGCGATGCATGTCGTCGTTAATGCGCAGCGTCTCCAGCGTGGCGTCCTTAAGGTCGTCACCGAACACCGCGCTACGCACCGAGAGTAGTGCCACGAGCAACGGGCCCCACAGCGGTACGAGCACCATCACGGCAAGCATGTGCCCTCGAACCGGCAGCAGCCCCAGTTTCATAAGCGTCCACAGCACCAGACACACCAGCGCATGAATTAATAGCAGTACGGTAGCAACGACAAGCGAGATCAAGCGGCCTCCCCTTCACCGCTTACGGTGGGCGCGATGCGCTGCAGCAGGGCCACAACATCCTCGCTGCCGACGGGTTCCACCGTAATGTGCTTGGCGGCCATGCGTTTGCAAATAACGGGCAGGTCAGCCTCAGTCGCCTGACGCATGAGCAGGTAAAGCGTGTCGCCATCGACCAGGCCTGCAGCATCGCTCTCGCGAATCGCCGACCCAATGGCGCCGACCAGCTCGCCAACAGGCTCCATGCCCGGCACCACGCGCAGGAGCAAGAAGCTCCCCATCTTGTTGTCCGCAAGCGCTTGCTCGGCGGCAAGCTCCCGGCCAAAGGCATCGTGGTTGAGCACGCACGTGCCGGCAACGCAGCGCTTATCCTGCGCCACGGCCTCGTAATCGAAGGCGCGTCCCAGCGCGCTTTCCACCAGGCCGCACAGGATGCGGAACAGGTTTTGGTAGTACAGGGTCATTTGGCTTTCGGCCACGTAACGCACAAAGATCAATACGGCTGGGGCTCCATCGCGCTCAATGACGTATCCGAACATAGGAAGGTCTGGGGCCAGCTTGCGGTTCACCCACAGGCCCGAGTTCGCACCGTTGAGCACAGGCGCAAGGTCGTCGAGCGAGAGCGAACGCGGTGCGGCGGCCATCTCTGCGGGACTTGCAGCCACCAAGCGCGCAAACGTCCCGCCCGAAACATGGTAGATCGTCACCGAATCGTTCTCGAGAATCTCGCCCAGCAGCTCACAGCACTTGCGGTATATATCGCGCGGGTTGAGTACGTCGAGCTCCTGCGTCACGGCAAAGATTTTGCCAAAGCTGTCGTGGCGCCCCACAATCTGTCGCTTGTAGGCGCGCTTGTCCTCGATCGCGTCGTGATAGAGCCGCGTTAGAAAAGTGTTGCGGTTTCGCACAAGCTCGTTCTCGTCACGCTCCGCCTTAATGGCCTCGCTGTTGCGCAGCTGCACATAGCCGCACACGGCGCCCACCACAAAGTACGCGATAAACGGCAGCCAGTTGGACGGCTCATAGAACAAGCCCTGAAAGGTGTATCCGTACAGGGCAAAATAACTCACCGCCAGACCAATCGACGCCAGCAGCGCGGCGACCAGGCCAAAGTCGAGCCCGTAGAGCGTGCCAATCAGGACCACATAGAGCAGTCGATAGTCGAGCACGTTGAGCTGGGCAGATTGGGAGAACAGATGCTCCAGCACCTCGAACAGCACCCATGCGAAGCACGTCTCCAGGCATTTAATGGGCAGCGCGCGCAGCTGAATGCGATCGATGGCCGCACGAAGGGGATTGGCCTTTTTGGTGCGGGCATTAGCCCAGCGGGCGTGGATGGTCGAAAGGTCGCGCAGCAGGTCGTAACGCTGAAACCAGCCATAGCGTTTGCGAGCCACATCGCCTGCGGGCAACGCATAGCCGGTCGACTCGCCATAGGCAACGGACAGCCCGGGGAACAGGCCCTGGAGCGCGCCGCCCAAGTCCCCCGTTGTGCGATGAAAAGCATCTGCAACGTCGAGCGTCTCAAAGGTCGCATCCCAACTGTCAAAGACGCGATGCACCAGCACCGCTAGCTCCTCCGCGCACAGCAGGGGTAACGGCGCTTCCGCGGCACCTTGGAGCGCGACCGACCCGGTCGAGCACGCCTCGAACAGCGGTACCAAGAAGGGGTCGTCGAGCGCCGCGGAAGCGGTATACAGATAGGGCGTGCACAGGATCTTGGCCTGGATGTCGTCTAGCGAGGCATAGTAGCGGCACAGGTCATTGGCCGCGCGGGCGATAATGCCCTTACCCGTTTGGGCGGCAATATCTGTAGCATCAAGCGAATCGGCATTGCTCGCCGCGCCACCAGCACCCTCCGCGCCCGCAGGCCCCGCCACAAACAGCAGCTGCACACGGCGGCCCATACAGGCACGAAACACCGAGCGCAGCAGCTCAATATCGCCAAAAGTCTCGGTATGCGGAGTGAGATAAGTGGAGAGGTAGACCACGCGGTCGAACTCATAGGCCTGGTCCAGGTGGCGCAGCAGCTCTTTCCACGAGCCGTGAGACGATGAATCGCGCTGCGCATCGTCGGCAGCTAAAACCTGAACATGGTCACCGGGAAACGCCTTGGCACAAAAGTCGTCGTCAACATACGCGGTATTGCCAACAACTAGCACCTCCATGGCGCGCCCCTCCCTTAAATTCCACTTTTGCCATAGTCAAACATGCGTATTGTACGCTGTCAACGCAAGCCAAGCGCAACTTTCAAAGCTGTTTTAAGAACATCTTCAGAGGATGAGGGGGTGCCAAGGGCCTGAAAGGGCACTTAATTCGGAAGTATGCGGCAAATTCCTGGCATGCCGACCACACCGAATATAGGCAACGCGTCTACCTGCGGTTCCTTTATGCGGAAAAGCCGTTGTGCTCGGGGGTTCCAGAATTTGCCGCATACTTCCGTCGGGTGATTCCAGAAGTGCGGTGAAAAACCGAGATCTGTCGAGCAGACCCCGGTTTTGGGCATCAGCGACCTGCGGTTTTGTTAGCAAAATTCGAGATGTGCTCGGCTAGTTCCGATTTTTCCCCGCACTTCTCCCACGCACCAGACTCGCAATAGCCCGGCGCAATCCGCCCCAAACAGCCCGTCCAAGTTCTTGCGATACTCGATGCTTCAGTCTCTCGACATTGCCTGAGCGAGGACACTCAGCCAACCACCCCAAGCAAACAGGAGCCCCGGCACAGTTCATTCGCTACTGCGCTGGGTCTCCTTCTTAATCGACTAATCAATACTTTCTGTACGCCGCAAGTAGCGATCAAACTGAGGAACGGTAAAATCAACCTCTCCCCTTGCAGCGGAGTAAATCATGCCCTTACTAATTAATTGAGCTCGAAGGGGTCCAATAGACGAAACGTCTCTCCCCATATAATGAGCCACATTCGCAAGCGTACAAGGAAGCTCGCCGCAGCGCACCATGGCAATCAAAAACTCCTTTTGCCTTGGCGTGCATCGATCATATCGAACACTAAAGAAACCTTCGTCAAGACGTGCATCCGTTATAGAAGTGCAGTTGAGCACGGTTTCTAGAGAAATGAACTTACTATCAGATGAAGTCCAAATGGTCGAACAAAGCTCCTGGACGAAATACGGGTATCCCTCTGTATAGTCAATAATGGTATTGACCGCCTCGTCGGAATAATGCACGTCAAGCTTTTGCGCGGGCCTGACAATAGCCTCAACCGCCTTGTCATGGGGAAGCGAATCGACCTTCACAAAGCTAAACTGCCTCTCGGAATAGGTCTTGGCTTCGCCCAACATCTTTAGAAGCTTGGGCAGACCGGCGCAGCCAAACATAACAGGAAGGCCAAGCTGGGTCGCGCGATGAAGCGCGCACGACAATGCTTCAAGTTCTTCTTTACTGGCATACTGCAGCTCGTCAATTCCAATAAATATCGACGATCCTGCAGCTTGAGCATATTTTCCCAGGACGACGAGCACATCGGTGAAATCGCCAGATAGATTATGAGACGAGGCGAGAGACGCCCCAAGAACCTCTTCATTAAAGCCCAAAGACAATGAACCATCGCCCGCGTCAACAGATAGCGTTAAGGATGCAAACAGGTTCTTAATCTGCTCCAATTTACTCTTAACGAGTTCAATTCTATTGAGCGAAGTCGCTAGCGTGCAGCAAGCCGAAGCTAAAGGAGCAATCAGGCCCCTCTTCTCCTCAACCTCAAAATGACGAACAAGAACACCTTCGCTCTCGGCTATTGATTCAATCGAGTTGAGCAACACCGTTTTGCCGACGCCCCTAAGGCCATACAAAACAAACGAACGGCTCTGGTAGTTTGCAGCAAGGGCCTTAAGCTGAAGAGAGGCCGATTCGAGGATATCATCGCGTCCGGCAAGATATTTGGGCATCGCGCCGGCACCGGGCGTATACGGATTGCGATAATCAATCATTGCAAGCTCCTAAAGAATAACGACCGACCGACAATTTTGAAACATAATACCAAGACACCGATATAGCGGGCCATCGCAAACAGAAGCAAATCGAGCAGGGCGGCTCACGACACCTTACCGTGAGTCGCCCTCAATCGTTGTACATTTAATCTCGAGGATTTAATCTGAAGCTCTAATACCTCGATAGAATCTCATCTCTATTATCTTTGAGATACTCGTCCAAATCCGGCACAGCAAATTGAACATAGCCCCTCTGAGGCGCCTGGATAACTTCTCGTGAAAGCAGCTTGGCCCTAACAGAACTCAGCTCACTCGTCTTTTTACCAAGGCGTTTGGCTAAATCCGAGGTCTTGGATTGCCTACTATCCTCGCACATGGCATACAGGTAGTTGATTTCATTACGGGAAAGACCCGAAATTGCAGGCTCGTGGACCACGTCGTGGAAACGAGCTTCGGCAAGCAGGATACCTTCATCAACATCGCGCTCACTAACGAGAGTTGATTTTTCCCGATGAAGGTTGGCGCGCTGCCAGATTGAATACCCAACAAGTTGAACTAAATACGCATAACCTTTTGTTGCTCTCGCCGCTTTTGATAGCAAATCCCCGTCGAGAGAAAGACCGGTCGCGTTAAAGCTATCACTCAAAGAAAGTGCAATCTCGATTTGATTGATAGGAGCAAGGTCTTCGGGAACCGCGCGGCGAAGAAAAGTAAGGGCCTTGCCGTTAATGAGATCCATAACGCCCGATGGCAATCCGGCAAAGGCAAGAGCGATGTTGGTTTTCTCCCCAATGAGTAATTGAACTGTTGAGGCAATAATACGCATTTCCTCAACTGGGGCATCTTGGACTTCATCAACAGCGATGAACAAGCCCTTTGAGCCCTGTGCAACCTGCTTTAGTTTTGCCCGAAGGCTCATTTCGCTTGAAGAAATGTCCAACTTGGCAGAAGCAATACCAACGTTAACGCCAAGCGAAGCGGAGGAAAAAGTCAGTTGGTCTTGAATCTGCTCCATAAGATCGTGCGACAAACGCGGACCAGCCGAAACAACAACGGCCTTCCAACCCAGTTCAATCGCTCGGTCGCGCAGATCGCAAAGAAGAACCGTTTTCCCCGACCCGCGCGGGCCTGTGATTCGCATAAGACGTGCGGGGGCGCCAACGCCGGACATAAGACCCTCCACGAACTCGAGAGAGATATCATCACGACCGATGATTCGAGGAGGCTCCGCGCCGGCGGTCGGACGAAATGGATTGTAGAACTTGGCTTTGTCCATAACCAGAATCCTCAGGCAAACGTCGCTTATATAGATTTATAAACTAGTATATAAGAATATATAGCTTAATAAGCGGCTATACAATCGATAATGTAAAGAGAATTCATCGAATTAGGGGATACATTCAGGCAAAACTAACCCAACGAAACAAAAATGTGGAAATAAATGCTCAATCGTAGCCGGATGATCACCGACTCCGATCCTACGCGTGCAATAAGCGCAGAGACGGCCCTGCTCCGCAAGCAAGGCCTCCAGAACTTCTCGCTTGCTCTCTCCGCGCAACGCCGTGTAATTAAACGTCGTATCGGGGGTGTTACGTATGGCCCTCTTGGCCTTGGTAAGCGCCGCAGGCTCTTTTCCCTTAGCTATCGGAATCACGACAGCAGCTCCTCAAGCTCAAGGGTCGTCTTAGCGGCAACGACATCGGGGTCGTCCGCGCCCACAAACTCCTCAAGTTCTTGAAGCGCAAGCCTAGCGTCGTCAAAGCGCTCCTCATCAACGGCGCAATTAAATAAATCGAACAATCGACCCGCCTCTTCAGGTCGAGAGGATGCGCCCAGGACGGTGTTGAGAATATCCCCGGCATCGCGTCCACGCGTTTCCATAGCAGGCACCGTTGCAGCGTCCTCTCCAAGAATGCGGATGTTACCGCGAGGTACCGACGCCACCACAACAGGTGAATGCGTTGTAAGTATAAACTGTACGTTTGGAAATATGCGAACCAGGTCCTCGAGAATCCGCGCCTGCCAGCGGGGATGCAAATGAAGGTCAATCTCATCGATCATAACAACAACGTATGGCCAACCACTTCAGACTTCAATTGTGCAGAGAAAAATGGGCAGGAGATAAGGCCTTTCGAGTCAGCGTTAGCGTAAGGATGTCGATGGCTAACCGCCAAACGCAAGCGAACCCTGTCTTAGAATCTGGAATTGCTACATAACTCATAAATCGTGGAGCCCGCAGAAACAGAGTAGCTCAACTTCGCATTTGTGAACAAAAAAGCCCAGCAAAAGCTGAGCTTATTAAACAAAAGGTGCTCCATGGCGGATTCGAACCGTCGACCTTGGGATTAGAAGTCCCCTGCTCTATCCAACTGAGCTAATGGAGCAAATAACCGCACGCCAAGCAAGCGCGAGCCCGCCAAGCGCAAATAAGTATAACCTACTTGAACTGTTCGCGGTATGCCTTGCATACCTCATCGACCGGGCCGTCCATACGAAGGTCGCCCTTCTCAATCCAAACGCACGCTGGCAGATGTGCTCAACCTGCTCCATGGAATGCGACACGAACAAAACCGTCACGTCACCGCTCTGGATAAAGTGCTGAATACGGGCCTCGCACTTTTGCTGGAAGAACACGTCGCCGATGGAAAGCATCTCATCGACGATCAGGATATCGGGCTCTTAGCGAGCTTAATAAAACATTCTTTGAGGCTGCTCAGCGAGTCAGACGTCATGTTAAAGATCATGGTGGTGGCGTCGACCTCGACAGCCAGAGGCTGCTCGTTGTAATCAACAACAGATTCAGTCATCACAGCATTCCTTTAGATGTAGAAGATGAATTTGCGCTCGGACTTGTGGAAGACGGCTACATCTCAGGATGCCAGGGCCAAACGGCTATACTTTCTACGATTGAATATCAAAGGAGCATTGAGTGAATTCTGAATCTATTGCCGTCATTATCCCCTGCTACAACGAAGCCCTCACGATCGGCAAAGTCATTGACGACTTCAACCGCGAGCTTCCGCAGGCGACGGTCTATGTATACGATAACAACTCGTCAGACGATACCTCGCGCATCGCAACGGAACACGGCGCCACAGTGCGCTTTGAGCCCCGACAGGGAAAGGGCAATGTCTGCCGTCAGATGTTTCGCGATATCGACGCCGATTGCTACCTCATGGTCGACGGCGACGATACCTACCCCGCCGAAGCGGCAAAAGCCCTCTGCGAGCCCATTCTTAATGGTACAGCCGATATGACCGTCGGCGATCGCCTGTCCAACGGCACCTACGCCGAGGAAAACAAGCGCGCCTTCCACGGCTTTGGCAACAATCTGGTTCGTGCCATGATCAAATGGATTTACGGATACAGCTTCGATGACGTCATGACGGGCTATCGCGCCATGAGCCGCCCCTTTGTCAAAACGTTCCCCGTGCTTTCCGAAGGCTTTCAGATCGAAACCGAGCTCTCCATCCATGCCGTCGACCACCGCTGGCGCATCAAAGATGTGCCTATTGAGTACCGTGACCGCCCCGAGGGTTCCGAGTCCAAACTCAACACCGTCAGCGACGGCATTAAGGTCGTCGCCATGATTGGCACGCTGTTCAAGGACTACCGCCCGCTCAAATTCTTCAGCCTCGTTGCGCTCCTGTTTGCAATAATCGGTCTTGCCCTGGGCATTCCCATCATTGTCGAGTATTTCCAGACCGGTCTTGTTCCGCGCTTCCCAACCGCCCTGCTCGCCGCATCGTTTATGTTCCTGTGTGGCTTAAGTCTCGCGACTGGTTTTATCCTCGACTCCGTGGCAAAGGTCGAAAAAAAGCAGTGGGAAGTCAATGTGTATAGCAAATACGCCTTCGGTGACTATCGCAACGACAACCCGAACGCAAGGTAAACCGCCATACCGCGCATTTCCATCGTCGTGCCGTGCTACAACGAGTAGGCGCAGACGGCGCTTGGTACGAGCTCGACAACACCGAAAGCCTCTACGCCGCCACGATGGACAAGTGGCGCCGCACGCAATACCTGGAGTTCGCCGAGCGCGTCTCATAACCAGTACTCCGGATGTGACCCAGAATGGCGGAAAGGCAAAGCCGCAACCGCCATTCTGGGTCACATCGAGGCGGCACATAACGATGTGTAGCCCGCTCGAGACCACAATCTGCACAGCCTCGGGGTCGTCCCATATGTTGAACTCGGCGTACACGGTCGCGTTTCCGCCAACCGTGGTGCCGCCCATGAGGACGATGCGGTCGATACGATCGGCACGCCCCGAGTACGTACGTGGGAACAGCGTGATGTTCGTCAAGGGACCGGTTGGAACGAGCGCCATCTTGGTATCGTCGGGCAACCCGGAAATAAAGCGGGCCATCTCCACGATTGCCGGCTCATCGGACAGCTTGCGGTCGGTCGCCCCCTCAAGCACGGCCTCGCCCAACCCCGACACACCATGCGCTCTCCTATCAGTCCGAGTATAGGACGAGCACGCCTCACGGGGGCAATCTACTTCGAGCGCTCGGCGATCAAACTCCGAATGAGGTCGACGGTCGTCTCGTAAGAATGCGGGCGGTCGAACTGTGCCGCCGCGAGCTCGCGCGCCACGCGACCCATGCGCGCGCGTCCTGTCTCGTCCTCGACAAGCTCGCAAATCACCCTGGCGAGCCCCTCGGCGTCACCCGGCACAACGTTCACACCAAAGCCGTCGCGCACGACCTTCTCACGAAACTCGGCGTTCATGGACGTGTTGATCATGGGACGTCCCGAGGCCAGGTAATCGCCGATCTTGGTGGGCACGCTCTGGGGCGCGTTCGCCACCAGCGAGTTGACCACCATGTCGGACGCCTTGAGCCAAGCCGCCATGGCGCGGTACGGCATGTAGCCCAAAAGCTCAGCAGGCGACCCGGTTCGCTCAACCGCCGCCTCGACGGAAGCGCGCTCGGGGCCATCGCCGAGAATCTTGAGCCTGAGCTCGGGATGCGCCTTGGCAGCTATCGCCACAGCCTCGACGAGCGTCTCCAAGTCGTAGAGCGCCGAGATATTACCCGCGTAGGCAACCCAGACCTCGCCCTCGGGCTTTTCCACGGAGCCGGCGTTCTCAGCGGCGCCCGCGTCAAACTCCTCGAGGTCGTTGCCCACGTACACCACGAGCTTGGGGATATCCTCGGCGCGGTCGCGGAAAGGGCGCGCGGCGTACTCGTCGGACGTACCCACCACGGCGTCCGCCAACGCGTACGCGCGACGAGCTTGGCGCTCGAACGGAGCGAAGGCTATGTCGGACAGCACCGGAACGTCGAGCGCGATACGGAAGGCCTCGGGCCACAGGTCGTTCACGTCGACCACGAAGGGGATGCCGTAGCGTTTTGCGGACCGTCCCACGGCGAGCGTCACATCGTTGGGCGGAATCTGGCAGTAGATGAGGTCGTAGTCGTGGTCCGCATCGAAGTACGCCGTCACGTGCTTGGCCATCACATGGTGCGCCCAGATGCGCTGGGGACACATGTTGGCGGGATAGCTCGGCTCGGCAATGAACTTCACGTTGAACGCGTGCATACTCGTGTCGAACGTCGCCAAATCACGCTGGCGCTTCTCCCAGTGCTGGAAGCCGCTCGTGATGAAGTCGACATCGAAGCCCCGCTCCACGAGAAGCGTCGCGAGGAACGTGTAGCGCGTGGCACCCTTGACCTCGTGGCCAAGCTTGGCGTCGGCGCTGAATATGGCTATGCGCGGTTTGCGGCTCATGGATCATCCCTTGGTAACGTGCTAGTGACGGCGCTTGGAGACCAAGCGCTTGATAGAGTTGTACGAGAAGCTCAGGCGGTTGAGGAGCGTGGCCATACGATAACGCTGCTCGCCGCGCGCCCACTGGTCTATGTCCGCACGCCTCAGCTCGCGTCGGAACGCCTTGGCGCGCACACGCCCACGGCTGCGGTCCTCATCGAACAGCAACGCGATGTTGTAGTGCGTGTCAACGATGAGGTGGACCTTCTCGCGCACGTAGCAGACGGACTCATTCGAAAGCTTCTCCCCGCTCGCGGCGCACACCTCGCCATGCTCACAGCGTTCAAGGTAATCCAGGAGCTCCATGACCACACGGTCGTGATCGTCCCAGCGGCGCACGTAGTTCGCCTGGCTCACGGACTGGTTCTCGTTGCCCACCAGGTACTGGTATACCTCGATATCGAGGTAGCAGATGGTAGAGGCGGGCACACTTGCCTTGACCACATACTCGTAGTCCTCGTAGAAGGTGTGCTCGAGCAGGTGGATGCCGATACCGCGTAGGTAGTCCGTGCGCGCGGTGAGCGTGTGAATCATGATCTGGAACACGGTGTCGCCGTTGGTGAGAACGCTGGAGAAGTCGAGCGCGCGACCCGTGACAACACCCTTGGCGAGCGGGAACAGACGCTCCTCGCCAGAAGTCATGTCGATCTCGCGCTTCTTATCTACCACAAGGTCGCAATCGAGGTCGGCAAGACGCTCAAGCAGCTCAGCCATACCGTCCGCGTTCACCCAGTCGTCGCCGTCCACCACGCGGAAATAGCGCCCGCGCGCCTCGGCCAGGCCGGCGTTCACGGCTGAGCCGTGGCCTCCGTTCTTCTTGGAGATGACGCGGATCACGCCATGGCTGCGCGCGGCGAACTCCTCCGCAAGTGCACGGGAGCCGTCGGTGGAGCCATCGTCCACCACGACGACCTCGAGCTTGCCCACGAATCTCGGGTCGAGGTAGGACTCGAGACCTCGCGCGAGGTAGCTCTCGACGTTGTACGCGGGAACGGCAATGGTAAGCTGCGGCGCAGATGTATCAAACGTGCTCTTGGACACGGGAGCTCCTAACGGGAGAACGTGGCTTTACGGTACGCGAGGCCGGCACGCGACCTCATGAGGTGGATGATGCGGCCGGCGGCGCACCACACCAGAGCGCTGTGCGTCTTGAGGAGGCCCACGCACACGCGGGCTCCCCTGCCCTGCGGGCACGCATCCAGGACGAGCGCGCGGAAGAGCTCGTCGTCCATGATACTGCGGCAGAAGGCCACGCGGCCTGCATGGTTTAGCCCCGCGCGCGCATCGCAGTTGCGCTCGAGCGCGGACAAGATGTAGCGCGCATAGCGAGCCCCGAGGCGGGAGCGGACATCGGCGGAATCGAGGCCCCACGACACCTGCTGGCGGTATACATCATCGATGCGGCGGCGATGCACCTCGTAGTACTCGGGCACGAATTTGGCCGTCAGGTTGGCGGCCACGCGCTTCTCGTAGCGGTACAAGGGACGCGCAACGAGCGCAAGGTTCTCAACGCGATTAAAGACAGCAACGTTAAAGACGATGTCCTCGATGAGGGGAACGGTCTCAAACGCGATGCCGTCCAGCACCTCCGCACGGTAGACCTTGTTCCACGCATAGCCTAGAAGCGTGCGGTCCTCGAGGTCGAGAACCTGCGCGTGCGCATCGGAGCCCGAAAAAGCCCCGTCGAGCGCCGGCACGATGTCGTGCGCACCGCATACGGAACCGTCCGCATCGAAGAGCTCCTCGGTAAGTCCGAACACCACGACATCGGTCCTGGCCTCCGCATCAGCCTGGGAACGGATCTTCTCGGCACAGCGCTCGAGCAGGTCGGGAGCGTACGCATCATCCGGATCGGGCATCCAAACGTAGCGTCCGCGGGCGGCGGAGATGCCGGTGTTGCGAGCATCGGCGAGACCATGGTTAACTTTATGACGCACGAGGCGAATGCGCGGATCCTCGGCAGCAGCATACTCGACGAGCTCCGCGACGTTATCGGGAGAAGCGTCGTCCACGCAGATGAGCTCCCAGTCCTCACACGTCTGCGCGCGGATGCACGCGATGGCGGAGGGTAGGTAGGCCGCGACTCGGTAGCACGGCATAATGATCGAGAACAACGGCCGGGCGCCGACGCCCCGCTCCGCCGGCTTGTCGCACGTGCCGGACATGCTAGTCGAACTGTGCCCTATATGCCGAGCACACCTCGTCCACAGGACCGATCATGCGCTCGTGGCCCTTCTCGATCCACACCGCGGAGGTGCAGATGCGCTCCACCTGCTCGATGGAATGGCTCACGAACAACACGGTCACGTTGCCGGAATCTATGAAGCTCTGGATACGGCGCTCGCACTTCTGCTGGAAAAACACGTCGCCCACGGAGAGCGTCTCATCGACGATGAGGATGTCGGGCTCCACCACGGTGGCGATGGCGAACGCGATGCGCGCGACCATACCGGATGAGTAGTTCTTCATGGGCATGTCGAGGAAGTCGCGCAGCTCGGCGAAGTCCACGATCTCGTCCAGGTGCTCCTCCATGAACTGCTTGGAGTAACCCAAAAGTGCACCATTGAGGAAGATGTTCTCACGCGCGGTGAGCTCGAGGTCGAAACCAGCGCCCAGCTCGATGAGGGGCGCAATGTTGCCACGAACCGTCACGGTGCCTTTCGTGGGCTCGAGCACGCCGGCGATGATCTTGAGCATGGTGGACTTACCTGAACCGTTGGTTCCCACCAGGCCGATGACCTCGCCCTTCTTAACCTTGAAGCTCACGTGCTCCAGAGCATGGAACTCCTTGAAGAACAACTCGTGGCGCATGAGCTTAATGAAATACTCCTTGAGGGAGTTGAGCTGCTCGCTGGCCATGTTGAAAACCATCGTGACGTCGTCGACCTCGATGGCGTACTCGGTGTTGGTAGCGTCTGCCATGGTTCCGCCTTAGACGTAGAGGATGAACTTGTGCTCGGTCTTCTTGAACACGAAGATACCGATGATGAGTGCGATGATGGCCCACGCGATGCACATGAGGAGCACCGTGGGCGTTGGGTTCTGCTGCCACAGGAAGATGTCACGCATGAACTCGAGATAGTTGTACATGGGGTTTATCTTCACCAGCATGATGATCCAGTGCGGGGCGCCCTTGTCGATAAGCAGGGAGAGGTCCCAAAAGATGGGCGTGAGGTAGGTCCACGCGATGATGACGACGCCCCACAGGTGGATAATGTCGCGGAAGAAGACGGAGAGCGCGCCAATGGCCATGCCCACGCCAATGCAAAAGAGCATCAGCAAGAACAGGCACAGGGGCAGCCAGATGAAGTGCCACGTGGGCATAACCTGGAAGAACAGCATGACGATGGCCACGGCGATGAGCGAGAAAGCGAAGTTCACGAGCGCGAACAAGACCTTCTGCACCGGGAAGATATACCGGTTGACCTTGACCTTCTTGAGCAGAGGCGCGGCGTTGATGATGCTCGTGAGCGCCGCGTTGGTGGAGTCACTCATGAGCGAGAACGTCACGTTGCCCACGATGAGGTAGAGCGGGAAGTTGGGGACGTTGCTGCCAAACATGTAAGAGAACACGATGGACATGACGATCATCATGAGCAACGGGTTGAGAACGCTCCACAACACGCCGAGGAAACTACGGCGGTACTTGAGCTTGAAGTCCTTGGTGACGAGCTGCTCGAGGATGAGCAGGTCCTTCTTATACGGACGCGGGGCCTTTTCGGTTGCGAGAGTCTGTGAGGACACCGACGACGCCTCCCTATTGATTGCACGTTAGCGGCAGATGCCGCCCTTGCCGAACAACGTATGATAACACAGGGGCGCTTGCGCGATTTCTTGCCTCGACGAGCTGCATACAATCAGGAGAGTCGGATGCGCGCTCATGAGAACACAAGCAGGACCCCTACCCCTTTGCGTTCTCCTTGGCTCGACGGGCGGCGACCGCCTTGCCGTTCGCAAAACCACCGACCTTGCGCAGCAGGCCGCGAACGCCATTGCTCTTCACGAAGAAGCGCGTCTCGCTCGCGAAGTACTTCACGCGCGGCCACACCGGCACGCGTCGGCCAGCTATGCCCATCTGCTCCAGGTAGAAGCGCTTGCGCTTGGGGGAAAGCTTGGGATGCCCCAGCACAATCTCGGTGTCCATGCGCGAGAACACACGGCGTGTACCGTCCTTCACGATGGGGTTCTCCCAGCCATCGTCCACGATTCCGCCGTGGATGTAATTGAAGCCGCGCATGTAGTGCGCCTCGAGGATACCGCGGTCGGTCACGTGCAATCGCTCCAGGATGTCCGTCATGTCGCACCAACGGTCGAACGGCAGGGCGACCGCGCTGTCCTTCTTATGGTTGTACGTGGCGCCGGGCAGGTCGCAGCGGTAGTGGTAGAACGCCTCGTCAAACGTCATGATTGCCTTGGCCTGGCAGAACGACTCGATGAGGAACGGATTGTCCGCCCACCCGGCACCCGGGTACGGAATGAAGCGAATACTGCGCTCGTTCAGGAAGTCGCGACGGTAGATGGCGCTCCAGATGCTGGGGTGCTGCTCCACCATGATGGGCAGGTCGGTCAGGGTCACGGGACGCGTGGTGCTGGGCAGGCGGTGCGTCAACACGCACTGCTGCTCGTACTGCGTTGAAGGGTCATCCCAGTCGTGCACATCGATCCACGGGCACTTGACGATGTCCACCGGCACATCCACCATGGCTGCGCGCGCAAGCATGCGTTCGTACATAGCCGGGTCGATCCAGTCGTCCGGCTCGATGATGGAAACCCACTCGCCGCGGGCCATCTCCAGGCCTCGGTTGCACGTGGCGCCATAGCCCTCGTTGGGCTTGTCGACCACAACCACGCGCGGATCGCGTGCCTCGAACTCGCGCAGGATCGCGAGCGAGCCATCCTTAGAGCCATCGTTCAGGCAGATGATCTCAAGCTCGCGGTGCGTCTGGGAAAGAATGCTTTCCAGGCACTGGACGAGGTACTTCTCCACGTTGCACACGGGAATGATGACGGAAACGAGCGCGCGAGCGTCGGATTTCATGCAGAACGACCTTTCGGGGACATGGCGGTTGGGCGCACCAAGGAGCGCCGCCGCATTCGTATCTGAACAAGGATACCAAGGAAGCCCCGCGCGCGCTCCCCTTTGCTATCATTTGACCCGAATCACCAAACCTCTCGTCGCGGGCGCACACCGTAGCCCCGGCGCTTCTAGCACGCTTGCAGATCGGATATCCACATGATCGCTTCGTCCATCACCGCAACCATCGCCCAAGTACTCGAGGCCGATGGAGGCCGGGTAGTCTACCGAGCAGAGCTGAAGGGCTGCGGAAACACGCTGCCCGATCCCGCGGACTTTGCTCTTACTGCCAAGAACGGCACGCCCCTCGGCGCGCATGCGGAATTCTTCATCCTGGAGCCCCAGGCAAAAGGAGCCAACCCCGTCCTCTCCATCAAGGTCGATGGATCCGCCGCCAACTTCACCCTCGCCTATCAGGACCGCGCGCTCGACACCATGACGGGGCTTCGCCGCGAGCGCATGCGCATCCGCCGCGACCTTGACATGGTGAATCCCAGCATCGACGGCGCGTACGCGAGCTATCCCAAGCCCCAGCCCCTGCCGGAAGGCTCCATTCCCGCAGACTTCCACCCGCTCGTGAGCATCATCTGCCCGCTGTACAACACGCCGCTGCCCTACCTGCGCGACATGATCGACTCGGTGCTCGCGCAGACCTATACGATCTGGGAGCTCGTGCTGGTAAACGCGAGCCCGGACAACGAGGGCATGCAGGAAGTACTGACCACCTACGCGGACCCGCGCATCAAGACCATTGACTTCCCCGAGAACTTAGGCATCGCCGGCAATACCAACATAGGCATTCGCGCCGCCACGGGCGACTATGTGGCCTTTGCCGACCACGACGACACGCTCTCCCCCTACGTGCTCGAGCGCTACATGGCGTTCGCGGCTGAACATCCCGACGCGGATCTCTTCTACTGCGACGAGGACAACTTCGAGGAAGATGACTCCGCCGGCTACGCCCCGCGTTTCAAGCCCGACTTCAACCGCGATCTGCTCTACTCGCACAACTACATGGTGCACATGCTCATGGTGAGCCGCTACATCCTCGACCGCGTGGAGCTGTCGCCCAACGAGGTCTCCGGTGCGCAGGACTACGATCTTTCCCTCAAAGCCGTAGAGCACGCTCGCTGCATCTGCCACATCCCCGAGGTCCTCTACCACTGGCGCGTGCACGCTGGCTCCACCAACGGCGGCGTCATGGAGTCCAAGCCCTACGCCGTTCTTGCCGGAGCCACAGCGTTGGAGAATCACTTCTCGCGCCGAGGAATCGAGACGCATGTTGAGGAGACCAGCAACTCATGCGTGTATCACGTGGACTACAAGAATGCCTCACCCGCTCCGAAGATCGGCTTAGCCGTTATGAGCAACAGCACGCAAGACACTGCGTGCTTGCTCGAATCTATAAGCAGCGCACACGGCATCTCGAGCACGAGCATCATCCTCATCCCTACAAGCCTCAAAGCGACAGCACGAGAGGCGCTCGAAACTCTAGACACGGACCTCATCCTCTTCGCAACCGACAAGATTGAGTTCGACGATGAGAACTGCATCGTAACCACGGCTTCCTACTTCTGCCGAGCCGAGGTAGGCATCGTCTCGCCCAAGCTCTTCTACCCCGATGGCCTCATCGCACAAGCGGGCACCGTGCCCCTCGCGGACGGAACCCCCGTTGCCCCCAACCGCAACTTCACGGACAACATGGGCGGCGGTTACAACGGTCTTGCAGAGGCAACGTGCAACTTCTCGGCCGCAAGCTCCGACCTCTTCATGATCCGGCGCAGCGACCTCGAAGCCTTGATCGATCGACTCCACGAATACGGGAACCTCCAAACCGAGGTAATGGAGCTCTCGTTCCTCCTGCGCCAGCAAGACAAGCTCGTCCTCGGCACCCCTCATGCGCGCGCCACCACCCACGGCAGCGCCTACGTAGCAGCCGCAAACCTCAACGCTATCTACGGAAGCGCCACGGGCCTTGCCGAGCTCTGGCTGCGGTTCCCCACCATGCGCAAAGACGTACTCGCGAATCCAAACGTAGAGTACACGAGCGGCTATCCGCGCCTCGATATCGAGCGAGATGATGATGCCGAGGCCAAACGGATCTACATCCGAGGGGTTCTTTCGAGTATCAAGCATCGCATCTTGGGATAGATGCGCGGCACGGCGATGCCGCGGACTCGTCGATTGACTTGGCGGAAATAGCAGACATAAAAAAGAAAGGAGCCCACCGAAATGGGCTCCATTCAACACGCAGCGATTATCTTGGCCCACGTCAACTGAACCTAGTTAAGTGGACGTGCAGGTATTGGCTATTCAGCCAGCAGCTCGCCCATGTACGCCTCGAGCTCGGCGTACCAATCCGTGGGCTTGAAGCCGGTGGCCTCTAGCTTGGCGAGTTCCAGCGCGGAGTGCTCCGGGCGCGGAGCGATGGGGCCGGCAGCGTTGGCGTAGTAGTCGGCCGTGGAGACCGGCACCACCTTGCCGCCGTTGCCGTTGGCGCGCTCGAACACCATCGCGGCGATCTTGGCCCAGCTGGCGGGCTCGCCCGAGTTGGTGCAGTTGTACAGGCCATAGGGCGCGGGGGCCGTCGGCTCCATGTCGCCCTCGCGGTAGCCGAGCAGGTGGAAGATTGCTCCCGCCATGGTCTCGGTGAAGGTGAGGCGGCCCACCTGGTCGTCCACCACGGTGACCCGCTCCAGGGCGTCGTCCGCGTTCGCGCAGCGGTCGGACAGCGCGCGCATGGTCTTCACGAAGTTGTGGCCGCGGCCGATGACCCAGCTGGAGCGCAGGATGTAGTGCGCGGGGCACCCCTCCACCGCGAGGTCGCCGGCGGCCTTGGACTGGCCGTACACGGAGAGCGGCGAGAGCGCCTCGTCCTCGGTGTGCAGCTCGGCCGTGCCGTCGAACACGTAGTCCGAGCTCACGTGCACCAGCTTGATGCCGTGCTCGGCGCAGGTGCGGGCGAGCAGGGCCGGCCCCGTGGCGTTTGCGGCCCAGCAGACCTTGCGGCCCTCGGGCGTCTCGGCCCTGTCCACCGCCGTGTAGGCGCCGCAGTTGATCACGGTGCCGTAGAGCGACCAGTCGTACTTGCCGTAGGCCGCCGGATCGGACATGTCGAAGGTGTCGATGTCGCAGTAATCGAAGCTGCCGGCGAGGCCGCGCTCCTCAGCCATGGCGCGCACGGCACGGCCCAGCTGGCCGTTGCAACCGGTCACGAGCGTGCGGCGCGGGGCCATGGGCAGGGCGTCGGCGAGCATCGGGTGCGCCCTGTCGGCCTCGGAGAGCTCGCACTCCTCCAGCGGGATGGGCCACTGGATGGCGAGCTCAGGGTCGGCCAGGTTCACGAAGGTGTAGGTCTTCTTGAGCTCAAGGGACCAGTGGGCGTCCACCAGGTAGGTGTAGGCGGTGCCGTCCTCCAGGGCCTGGTAGGAGTTGCCCACGCCGCGCGGCACGAAGATGGCACGCGAGGGGTCGAGCGTGCAGGTAAAGACCTTGCCGAAGCCCGCGCCGGGGCGCAGGTCCACCCACGCGCCGAAGACCGAGCCCGTGGCCACGGAGATGAACTTGTCCCAGGGCTCGGCGTGGATACCGCGCGTGACGCCCTTGTTGTCGTTGAAGGAGATGTTGTTCTGCACGAAGCGCAGGTCGGGGATGCCCGCCGCCACCATCTTCTCGCGCTGCCAGTTCTCCTTGAACCAGCCGCGGTTGTCTCCGTGGACGGAGAGCTCCACCACCTTGAGCCCGGGGATGCCGGTCTCCGTGACGGTGAGCTGCTTCTCGAAGTCGAATTCTGCCATGAGGTCCGTTCCTTTCCAAAGTCCCGGCCCGTGCGCGGCGCGCTCCCCCGGGATCATCCCCATGTCCGTAAGGAAGCGCGCCGCGCACGGGCCGAGAAGACGTCTCGCGTGCACGGGCGCCGTCGCGATCAGTTCGCGACGGCGCCCTCGATTAGTGGTAACTTACTGCCCCTGGGCCTTGTAGCGGGCCTCGGTAGCAGCCTTGACGGGCTCCCACCAGGCGCGGTTCTCGGTGTACCAGGCGATGGTCTGGTCCAGGCCCTCGGAGAAGTCCGTATGCCTGGGCTCCCAGCCCAGCTCGCGGCGGAGCTTGGTGGAGTCGATGGCGTAGCGGCGGTCGTGGCCGGGTCGGTCGCGCACCCAGTCGAAATCGTCCTCAGCCTTGCCCATGCGCGTAAGTATCGCGCGCAGCACGTCGATGTTGGACTTCTCGCCGTCGGCTCCGATGAGGTAGGTCTCCCCCATCTCGCCCTTTGTGAGGATGGTCCACACGGCGCTCGAGTGGTCATCGGTGTGGATCCAGTCGCGCACGTTGCGGCCGTCGCCGTAGAGCTTGGGGCGCGCGCCGTCCAGGATGTTGGTGATCTGGCGCGGGATGAACTTCTCCACGTGCTGGTAGGGACCGTAGTTGTTGGAGCAGTTGGAGATGGTGGCCCTCACGCCGAAGGTGCGGTGCCAGGCGCGCACCAGGTGGTCGGAGGCCGCCTTGGTGGAGCTGTAGGGGGAGCTGGGGCGGTACGGGGTCTCCTCGGTGAAGCGCGCCGGGTCGTCCAGCGCGAGGTCGCCGTAGACCTCGTCGGTGGAGACGTGGTGGTAGCGCACGCCGAACTTGCGCGCGGCCTGCAGCAGGGCGAACGTGCCCTCCACGTTGGTGCGCAGGAACGGCGTGGGGTCGTCGATGGAGTTGTCGTTGTGGCTCTCGGCCGCGTAGTGCACGATCGCGTCGTGGCCGGGCACGAGCTCGTCGAGCAGGGCGCTGTCGCAGATATCGCCCACCACGAGCTCAACGCGGTCGGCGGGCAGGCCCGCGATGTTCTCGCGGTTGCCGGCGTAGGTCAGCTTGTCGAGCACCGTGACGTGGACCTCCGGGTGGTTGTTCACCACGTAGTGCACGAAGTTGGACCCGATGAAGCCGCAGCCGCCGGTGACGATGATGTTCTTAGGTTCGAAGTTCTCGGACAAGGTGGTACTCCCCTATTCCTGGTGTTCCTAGTAGTCGATGTTCCTGGAGTTGATGGCGCCGGCGGCGACCTGCTTCAGGTGCCCGCCGTAGACGGACTTGCCGTAGGCCTCGGCGGCCGCCTCGAGGGCGGGCGTGTCGATCCAGCCGTTCTCCCAGGCGATCTCCTCGGGCACGGACACGGGCAGGTCCTGGGCGCGCTCCACCGAGCGCACGAACTCGGAGGCCTCGTAGAGGGACTCCATGGTGCCGGTGTCCAGCCAGGCGTAGCCGCGGCCGAGGGTCACCACGGAGAGTGACCCGTCGTCCAGGTACATCTGGTTGAGGGTGGTGATCTCCAGCTCGCCGCGGGCACTCGGCTCCACCTTCTTGGCCATCTCGGTCACGCGGCCGTCGTAGAAGTACAGGCCCGTGACGGCGTAGGAGCTCTTGGGGTGGGCGGGCTTCTCCTCGATGGAGACGGCGTTGAAATCCTTATCGAACTCCACGACGCCGAAGCGCTCGGGGTCGTCCACGTGGTAGCCGAAGACGGTGGCGCCGCCCTCGCGCTCGGCGGCCTCGACGGCGCGCTTGAGGTGGCGCGACAGGCCGTTGCCGTAGAAGATGTTGTCGCCCAGAACGAGCGCGCAGGGCTCGCCGGCGATGAACTCCTCGCCGATGATGAAGGCCTGCGCCAGGCCGTCCGGAGAGGGCTGCTCGGCGTAGGAGAGGTTCACGCCGAAGCGAGAGCCGTCGCCCAGCAGACGCTGGAAGTTGGGCAGGTCGGCAGGGGTGGAGATGACCAGGATGTCCCGGATGCCCGCCAGCATGAGGGTGGACAGCGGGT